>Ga0210040_10004218_pt1 | contig 18910 bp, 1 predicted proteins | sample CryGeyCG12114_NA_FD_185462 | JGI IMG/M metagenome (GOLD analysis project Ga0210040, IMG submission 185462) | Groundwater microbial communities from aquifer - Crystal Geyser CG19_WC_8/21/14_NA (SPAdes) (version 2) | ecosystem: Environmental > Aquatic > Deep subsurface > Groundwater | place: USA...
AGCTTAAAATAAGTAGTTAAGCTATAAAATACTAAACTTAGTAATTATAGTAGCTATACTTACTAAGTAGATACTAAAAGTATTACTTTTAAAAAATGCTTATCTTTATTAAAATAAGCTTCTACTACTACTAATAACTTAAAAATAATTACTATAGTATAGATATAAAAAGCTATTTAAAGAAGCTTCTTAGAAAAAAGTTAATTAACTAAGTAAATAAAGAACTTAGTTAGAAATATAAAAATTAAATACTATAAGCTAGCTACTCTTACTAAAGTAAGTATAGACTTATAAGTTTAATTAAGATAGTTTCTTACTTAAATATAAGGTAAAAATTATTATAAAAAGTAATCTCTAAGAGTAAGATTTACTAAGCTTAATATATATAGCTATACTAGCTATAAAGTTATTTTATATAGTAATAGTAATTACTATATACTTTAATATAGAGATTATATAATATAATATTATAAAAGTATTTTTTAATACTATAATTATAGTAGAGAACTTAGTAATTTATAAGATACTAGATAGATTTAAGAAAAATAGTATATATATAAGACTTAACTAAGCGCTCTATAGTTTAAAAGATTTACTACTACTTTATTATAAAGAGTTCTTAGGTATACTCTAATTACTAAGCCTTATAGCTATAAAAGAAAAGCTATACTTATTCTTTAATTAAAATTAAAAAATCTTAATACTATTTTATATTAATAATATCTTACTAATATATTATAAAAGTTATAAAAGTTAAGTATATAAGCTATAAAATAAGATTAAAGTAAAGTATAAGATCTAAGATTAAAGGCTAGTAAAGTAGTTCTTAAGTATATAAGTTATTAAGAATTACTAAGACTAAATAATTACGCTAGTATATAATATATATATTAATAAAATTACTAAAAGATTTAGTCTTAAAAATAGAAGCTTTTTAGTAACTCTACTACTATTAGAAAAACTAATTAAGAATACTAAAGAAGCTACTAAGTAGTAAATTAAAGTATACTAAGAAAAAGTAAGCTTAGTATTATATATAGTAATTCTACTACGCTTAAATATTATATTCTTAGTATTTAAGCTATTATATTTTTTTATAAATCTTAGTAATTAGTATTAAAAAGCTATAGACTAAGTAATTATATACTTATATTAAACGCGTTAAGAAGTAATTTAGTATAAAAATAATAATAAACTAAATCTTATAATATATAAAGATGTATTATTTACTAATAATCTAAAAATATATTAATTTTCTTATAGATATATAGCTATAATATTTAGTAAACTAGTAATTTAAAAAGCTACTAAGTAGATAACTATTACTACTTCTACTACTAAAGCTAAGCTACTTATACTAAGATATACTACTAAAGAAGTAATAGTACTTAAGCGTTTCTTTAAGAAATTAACGCTTAATCTAAGTAAGCTTTAGAATATTTAGTATAATAATTAGTAAATAATTAGACTAGTAGTAAAAAAGAATAAATAGATTATAATATACTTATACTATATTAATATTTAAAATATATAGCTATAATAAAAGTACGTATAAAGATTATTCTTAGTAAAGTACTTAGAAATAAACTCTATACCTACTAATAAGCTTACTAAGTTATATATATATTAGTAATTTAATTACTTTAAAAAGTAGCTAAACTTTAAAAATATAAGTAAAATAGTTATAATTATAAATAAAAAGTAATAGTAAAAAAGAGATTATTTATAGTTATAAGAAATTACTTTTAGTACTACTAATTAAAGAAAATTAAGTAAGCTTAACTTTTTAGAAGAAGAGTAGTTAAGTATAAAGCTTATAGCTTAACCTTCTTAAAAAAGAGTATAAAAATAAAAGAAAGAAATAAAGAAAACTTTAATTAAAAATAAGAACTTAATATTTATAACTATATCTATCGCTATTATACTTTTTTAAGAACTTCTAAATTATATTATTAATATTATTATAGAGCTAAATAGTCTTAAGTAAGTATATATATATCTAATTAGAGTTATATATAAGTATCTTCTTATAAGTAAAGTAAGTATAGCGTATAAGAAAAACTACTAGATTATTGTTAAGGCTTTTAGTAATATACGTATTATAAAGATTACTATAGCTAATATAGTAAGTAAGTAGTACCTTAACTAACTAATATATATAGCTAGATAACTACTTAAAATATAGCTATAAAGGCTAAATATACTAATTACTAAATTTATAGTTAATAAGCTAGAAGTATAGATAATTAAGAAGGCTTATAAAGTTTATAGCTTAAGTAAAATTAGTAAATAGCTTATACTTAAGTAAAAGACTTATATTTAGAAATTACTAAAGCTATTAATACTAAGGCTACTTACGCTAAAGTATTTACTTCTAAAAATACTTATATAGATAATATTAAGTAAACTTAAGTAGCTATTAATAGCTAAGCTACTATTACTAAAGCTAACTAAAGGCTTACTAAGTACTATTTAGTAAAAGAAGTAAAGAAGCTATTATAAATATAGTAAATAATTAAAGTATTTAAGCTACGTACTACTAATTAGCTTTATAAAGCATTTTAGCTACTTATATAGCTTTAAAGTTAGCTTTAGTATTATTAATTATAGTAAAGATATACTAGTAACTTTAAAAGAAAGCTTTAGCTTAAAAAAAGTTAAAAAAGATTAAATAAATTAAAAATTATTACTTATATTAGTTTACTTAAGACTTTTAAAGTTACTAGTAATTAAAGAGTAGATAGTACTAAGATTAGTAAAATACTTAAATAGTATAAGTAAAAAAGAAAAAAATAAAAGATTAGCTTTATATAAAAAAGTATAAGTATAAAGTATACTTAGTATAATACTTACTATTTAAGCTAATATAATTATAGTACTTAATACTAGTTTAACTATTCTAGATTTTCTTAATATAAAGCTAGTAGTAGTTACTATATAGTTTACTAATATTAAGAAGTAAAGTAATAAGAGTTTTACTTTTACTCTTAAATAGAGTTAGAGTTAAAAAAGTACTAAATATTTAATTATTAAGTAAAGCTTAGCTATAATAAGATAAGTAGTAAAGTATTTTTAATAGTAACTTTAAAAGCTATAAGAGAGAAGCTATATAAGTATAGCCTTATTAGTAAAAGCGCTTATTATTAGTAAGCTAAGTATTAAATTATTATTTAAGAAGCTGTATATAATTAGTAAAAAGATTAAAAAATACTTAAGTATACTTACTATATTAGAAGATAATATTAGAAGTAGTAAGTAGAAGTTAGAAAGTTAAGAGCTCTAATATATCTCTCTTAAAAGTTAGATTAGAGCGTTAGCTTAGTAAGCTATTATTATAATCTTACTATAAATAGAATATATAATTACGCTACTCTTACTATTAAGCTTTTTAGTAATTATAGATATTATCTAAATAACTAATTAACTACTTACTTTAAAGTACTTAGTATAAAGAGCTAGCTATATAATAGTAGCTAAAAAATATATTTAATCTTACTTTATAGTATAAGAGATTATAAGCTAAGTAAGCTTAACTACTTCTACTTTTATAGTCTACTTATCTCTAAGTAAGTAGACTAAGAAGTATATTATAGTATAGAAGTTTAAGCTAAAGTAGATTATAAGATTAAGCCTAAAAGTTTAGTAATTAAGGCCCTTTAAGAGAAGAGTATATATACTAGATTTTTATCTAATCTTTTCTTAAATAGTTATCTAATTAATATACTTATTTTAATCTAAGTTCTAAGCTTACTTAGCTTTAATATAATATATACTTACTTTATTACTTATAGTAGTTTTTAAGTTATATTCTACTTAAGTACTTATACTTTAGTAACTAAGCTAATATAAAAAGAGTTCTTTATTAACTTTTTTTTTACTATATTACTTAAAAAGCTCTTTTTTACTAATACGCTTATATCTAAAAACTTTTTACTTATTAAGTATACTATAGACGCTAGAGTAAGTAATAATACTTTATAGTTATTAAATAGTATAAGAGTAAAGTATATAGTATAATAAGTACTATTTATATATTATATTTAAAGTAGTATCTACTATATATAGTTATTAAGCTAGTTAGAGCTAAGAATAGTTTATACTTAGTAGAAGTACTTATTATTACTAGTAAGTATATTACTAAGTAGTAAGTAAGTATATTTAGTTTTCTACTTAATTAACTTAGCTTATAAGTAATTTTAAAGTTAAACTTAGATAGAAACTTAGCTTATTACGCTTAATACTAGTTAAGTTATTTATTTATTATAAAAGTTTATAAAGTAGTATAGTTAAAGAAAACTTTAATTAAATTAGCTATACTTATAAGCTTAGGCTACTACTCTTTAAACGCTTTAATAATAGCTATAAGCTCTTTATTATATATAGCGTAGTTATATTTAGCTAGTATTATCTTCTATAAGATAAAGGCTACTAGTAATAATATATTATTAGGTTATATTTATAATAATATAGCTATAGTAATAGTATCTAATAAGTCTATCTTTACTTATATTTTAAAGTTTAAGTTAAAGTATACTAGTACTAGTATAATAGTAAAAGCCTTCTTAAGCTTCTTAAAAGCATAATATATAAGTAACTAAAGTTATAGTAGAAAGTTATACTTAATATCTAAGCTATAAATTAGATCTATTAAGAGTTATATAATAAATAAGTAAGTAATAATAAAGTAATAATAAAAGTTTATAAACTTTAGAAAAGCTTATAGCTTCTTTAAAGTTATAACTAGTTACTAATCTAAGATAGTTTAGACTTTTATAAAGTCTATTTTAATACTCTTAGTTATAAAGATAAGTCTTAAGTACTTTACTTTCTTAATAGTAAACTTATACTTATTAATATTTAAGAATAAACTAGCTTTTCTTAGATAAGTAATTACTTTATATATATAATCTTTATACTTATTTAGTATAGTACTATAGATTAGTATATTATCTAGATATACTAAATAGAACTTATCTAGATACTCTTATAGAATATTATTAATATAAGCTTAAAAGGTGCCTAGAGCGTTATATAGCCTAAATAGTATAATAATATATTTAAATAGCTTATAGTATATAAGAAAAGCTATCTTATACTTATTTCTCTTTTTAATATAAATTTAATTAAATATAGTAATAACGTTAACTACTATATAGTATTCTACCTTAGATAGGTATACTAGTATATTTTTAATTATAAGTAATATATTATAGTTTTTAACTATAACTATATTTAATACTCTATAATTAATATAGATATATAGTCTACTTCTTAGCTTCCTAACTATAAGTACTAGTAAAGTATATTATAATCTACTATTATAGATTTTACTATAAGCGATAGTATTATTAATATAGACCTTAACTACTTTTCTCTTATTATAGCTAACCTTAAATATATAAGCTTTAAAGTAGGCTAAGTTTAGTATAATATTAATACTATAGTCTACTCTAGCTTATAGTAAGAGTAAGTTATTACTTAAGTTAAGATTAAAGTATTTAGCTAAGTCTTATAACTAGCTTAGTAGATTTATAAAGATAACTTTCTATATCTTATATAGAATATTTAGTTTATTATAAAATTTAGTAATATTCTTATCTAAGAGAGTAGCTATATTAGCTATAAATAGTAAAATAAATATATATTATATACTATTATTAAGAAGAGAGTTATTACTATTCTCTTTCTTAAAGAGCTCTTTAAAGTAATATTAGTATAGCTATATTATAGTATAGTCTATACGTATAGCTATTTTAGCTATAGCTTTACTACTAACTAGCTAAATATCTATTAAAGTATAAGCTAAGTTTATCTTAAGCTAGTTCTTATAGCTATTTTTATACTATAAGCTATTAATAATAATAGACTTACTTTTTATTAAGTAGTTTATAATATAGTACTTATTATTAAAGTATATTATCTATTTACGCTAGTCTATATTAAGGTTATAATCCTTTAACTATAGAATACTAAAGATTAAGTTATAGCTTTTTATATTTACCTTATATAATATTTCTTTACTAAAGTAGTCTCTATAGTATACTAGTATAAGTACTTTTTATATAATAGCTTTAGTTATAATAAAGCTATTACTTAGTTATAGTTAGAGTAGTTTCTATAAGAAAAAAGGATATAATTTATATTATTACGTAAAAAATTAAGATATATAGTTACTAGTAGTACTAAAATTAGTTAAACTCTTTACATTAATAAAAGTACTTAAGAGTAAAATAATAGAGTACTTAAATATAAACTATTAGCTATAGATAAAGTCTTTACTATTAACTATAGTATTAGCTATTAGCTTAATACTAGAGTTCTCCTCTTTATATACCTTAAGTATCTATTCTTTTAAGTATTATAAATAAATATATAAAGTATTATTATTAAGTAAAGTTAGCTTCTTAGATAAAGACCTTAAGATATAGTTATATAACTTAAATACTTAAGCTTAATACGTAATTATATATTAAATCTTTATAATAAGCCCTATAAATACTATAATACTACTACTATATAGTATACCTTACAGCCTTAAGTAATAAGGTATATACTTTTTAATATACTATACTTTTACTTTCTTTACTTTATATTATAGTACCTCTTATAATAATAATAGTATAAGCTACCTTTACTATATTATATTATATTATATTATATTATAATAACTTTATAGTATATAGTAGTTTACTTAGTATAATAACTTTATTTATTTAAGCTCTAGCTAATAGCTACTATAAGCTACTTTACTAGCTTTTAATAGTAATAGTAATAATATAAAAATAACTATACTTACTTTTTAAGCTACTTACTATATTCTAAGATATCTTCTAACTTATCTTACTATAGTAGCTTATTAAAGAAGTCTTTCTTCTCTTAACTTTACTCTTTATTATTTTTAAACTTTTACTTAAGAGCTTTTATCTTACTTACTTATTATATTAAAAATAACTTATCTACTCTTCTAATAACTAATATATATAGTTAGTATATTTAATAGTAACTTTAATAAAATACTTATACTTATTATCTTCTTAATTACTTCTATATAGAAGTACTATAGCTAGAATATATTTTCTTTCTCTAAGTCCTTAATAGCTATATATTTAAGTATATTAATCTATTACTTTTACTTCTCTACTTATAGCTTATAGTCCTTTATACTTTTATTAAGGTTTACTTACTTAATCTTAAACTATATAAACTACTTATTTAAATCTTTCTTAATAAAAAGGTTATCTAATATATTATTTTAATTTATATTAGTTTCTTACTTTTATTAGCTTTTTTACTCTTAGGCCCTTTACTACTATAGCTATAGTATACTAGTATTTAGTATTTTAGTATTTTAGTATTTAATATATACGTTTAGATAAAAGATAAAGAAAGAAGAGTAAGTAAGTAATAGAGCTTTCTCTTATACTTTAGCTAGTAGATTTTTTACTCTTTTTATAGTTTAGTCTTAAACCTTTAGTAATACCCTTAAATAGTTATAATAACGCTCTTAAATAGTTATAATAACGCTTTTATATAGTTATAATAATCTTCTCTTTCTTACTATAGTTTTTAGTAATAGCTAGGCTAGTTTTAACTATACTCTTTTCTTTATATTAAAGTCTTTACTTAAGCGTAAGCGTAACTAAAGTAGCTAGTAAGGTAATATATATTATTTAAATTTATTATATAATATATATAAAATCTTAACTTAGTCTAGTTCTTAAAAATTCTATATAATATATAATAGCTATATAATATAACGTAACTACTCTATAGTTATCTTTATATAAAAAAAAAGTAGAGCTAGCTCTAGTACTATTATACTATAATTACTATAATCTTATTTCTTCTTTTTTTTATATTCTTAGTAGCGCCTTTTAGTAAAGATATCTAGTTTCTTAAATTATTAAAGTTAGTATTATCTATAACTATAGCTATATTATTTTTAAGAGTATACTTAAAGTATAAAATATAGCTAGTAAAGACAAAATTAGTAGTCTTATAAAGCGCGTTATTATCTATATTATAATACTTTATATTACTTTTATTTATTATACTACTATACTTAAAGTACTTATTTACTATTATAAGCATTATAATCTATATATTAGTATACTATAAGTAGATAAGATTACTACTACTACTTTCTTCTTAGCTACTCTAGCCTCTACTTCTTTTTTAACTACTATAAGTAGAGCTACTTCTATAGCCTCTATATAAAATATTATCTAAAGTATTTATATTATTACTTATAGTAAGGTATTAAAGTTACATCTAGTTATAGTAGTTTTATATAAACTACTCTTAGGTATTACTTATATAGTAGCCTTAACTAGTATCTAAGCCTTAGTATTTAAAGTATATAGTATACTAAACTATCTTATAATTACTTATATTAATTAAAGTAATAGCTAATATAAAGTAGCTTACATAGTTATCTAGCTCTTTATTATTATACTAGTAGAGTAACTCTTACTATCTTTTCCTAGTATTATTATTACTTTATATATACTTATAACTAAAAACTATACTAGTAGCTACTAGTATAGGCTAAAAAGAGTTCTATACTATCGTAAAAATTAAAAGACTACTACTAAAGTTACTATACTAGTACTTCTTATAAAATTAGTGTGTTTAGAAATAAAATAAATATATAATATATTTATCTACTATATTTAAACTTATATTATAAGTCTTAAAATAGCAGTTTAAGTTATTAGTATTTTTTATTATATTAACAATTTAATGAAAAGATATAATAAAAATACTAAGACTATACTTAAGTATAATATACTTATACTTATTTATACCTTTTGTAAAATATTACTATACTATATAAAATCTAAGTTTAACTTCGCAAAATAACTTATTATTCTGGATATATTAAAATTTAGAGTAATAAGCTCTTTTTTACGTTAGTTTACTTTTATATATAATTTAAGTATATAAGTTATAGTATTACTTATAATAAGTAGCTTAAAATAAGCTTTTACTTAAAATAAGCGTTTTTAGCTATTATAAACGTCTTTAAAATTTTTAAATTTTAAATAATTAATTACGTAAGTGATTTTTACGCAAGCGTACTAAATAAAGACGTTTCTAAAATCGCTTAACTCTATAGTTTATATTCTATTTATAGAATAATTTTAGCGCTAATATTCGCGCGAAAAATTAAGAAACTTATAATACTTATAAAGTACTTATATAAGTAAAGTTAGTATAAGTATACTTACTTTAAGTAAAATACTTATTATAAGCTTTATAAGCTTATATAAGCTATATTAGACTCTGAATAAGTAATAAAAATTATATTTTACTTTAAAATAATAATTATTCTTACTTATTTATTTATTATTTATAAATAATAAATAAAAATAAGTATAACTAGCTAGAAAGTACCTAAACTTAAAGGATCTATTAATTATAATATATAGAAGCTTTATATTACTACTATTTTAGTAGAAAAAGGCTTATCTTATATTATAAGAAATAGTAATTTAAGTAATAATATAGAGCTTAAAAAGTAAGATAAAAGAGCTTATATAATATTAAAGCTATCTTTAGATAATATACCTTTAATATAAATACTATTAGAGCTAAGTAAGCTTAAAACTTAGATTAAAATAAGTATATTAATTAGATAACTACTTAAGAAAAGATTAAATAAAAATCTAGTATATATACCTCTTTCTTAGAGAGCCTTAATTACTAAATCTTTAGGCCTAATCTTATAATTAGCCTTAGCTTAAACCTCTATACTATAATATACTCTTTAGTTAGCTTACTTAGAAATAAGTAGACTATAAAGATAAAAGTAGTTAAGCTTATCTAGCCTATAATCTCTTATACTATAAAGTAAGATTAAATATATTTTTTAGCTACTATTATATAGCTAGCTCTTTATACTAAGTACTTTAAAGTAAGTAGTTAATTAGTTATTTAGATAATATCTATAATTACTAAAAAGCTTAATAGTAAGAGTAGCGTAATTATATATTCTATTTATAGTAAGATTATAATAATAGCTTACTAAGCTAACGCTCTAATCTAACTTTTAAGAGAGATATATTAGAGCTCTTAACTTTCTAACTTCTACTTACTACTTTTAATATTATCTTTTAATATAGTAAGTATACTTAAGTACTTTTTAATTTTTTTACTAATTATATATAGCTTTTTAGATAATAATCTAATACTTAGCTTACTAATAATAAGCGCCTTTACTAATAAGACTAAGCTTATATAGCTCTTCTATTATAGCCTTTAGAGTTACTATTAGAAATACTTTACTACTTATCTTATTATAGCTAAGCTCTACTTAATAATTAAATATCTAGTACTTTTAAAGTACTATATTTAACTTTAATTCTATTTAAGAGTAAAAGTAAGACTTTTATTACTTAGCTTTCTAATATTAGTAAGCTATATAGTAACTACTACTAGCTTTATATTAAAAAGATCTAAAATAGTTAAACTAGTATTAAGTACTATAACTATATTAGTATAAATAGTAAGTATTATACTAAGTATACTTTATACTTATACTTCCTTATATAAAGCTAATCCTTTACTTTCTTCTTCTCTTACTTATACTATTTAAGTATTTTACTAATCTTAGTACTATTAGAATTATAGTATAGAGGGCGCTAGTTCTACTTATATAGTATAGAGTAGCTTTATACTATATAAGATAAACTTTCTACTACTTTCTTTAGTAGTAATTAGTCTATCTTTCTTAATAATTATATACTATTTTTACTTTATACTTATTCTTATATTTACTTTATAACTATATCTTAATATTTTAATTACTTTTTCTTAATATATAATAGAAAGAGTAAAAATACTAACTTAACTAAAAACTAGACTAAGTACTATAGAAACTTTATAAGAGAGTTAAAGCTAACTAGGCTTTAATAATCTTCTAAAATCTCTTATTTTTAGAATTATTAAAATTAAGAATAAAGATTTTTAAGATAAAGCCTATTAGAGCGAGTCTAATAATAATAAAAAAGTATAACTAACTTTTAATAAGCTTTAGTAGCTTTCTACTAAGCTATACTAAGCTATAATAGCTTAACTTAAAGTAGAATATACTATATAACTTAAAAAGTTAGAAGCTTTATATATATAAAAGTAATAAGAGCTCTTTTAAAAGAAGCTAAATATACTAAAAGTAATAAAAATTTACTTTAATATAAGTAACTCTACTACTCTATATCTAAAGTTTAGTAAGTAAGTAGAAAAAATAATTATATTAGATAGGCTATTATACTCTTTACTATATCCTAAAGCTCTAGAGAAGTTTACTTAATATAATTATACTAAGTTTAACTATTAAGAACGTAATTATAAGCTATACTTTAAATACTTACTTATAAGTTTCTCTATAAATAATCTAAAGATTAATTTTAGTATAATATATATCTTAGAGCTATTAAAATCTCTTTAAAGTACTTACGCCTTACTACTAAAGCTTATACCTTTAATCTAGTATAAACTTAAATAAATTATACTTAATTCTCTTAAGATACTCTAAAAATACTAATAATACGCTTATAAAGTATTATATACTATTTTATAGTATATAAATTAATTTCTAATAAACTTATTAAACTACTTTTACTTATATTAAGAAAAACTTAGTTTATTATATAGTAAAATAATAAAAATACTAGAGTTTATAGTAGTACTATAAGAAGATATCTATAAAGATCTTATAAAGCTTCTAGTAAAGTAATATAATATACTTACTTTTTTAAAAAAAGGCTACTAACTTTAGCTATTATTAAAACTATAAAGTAAAAAAACTTTAAAATACTTTAGTAAAAAAGAGTAAGTACTAACTTTATATAAATTTAAATAAGAAAAAAGAGATTTAAAAACTTTTTAAAAAAGCTAAGTATACTACTTTAGACTAGAATAGCCTAAGATAGCTTATAATAAGTAGTACTAATATAAACTACTTAAAGCTAACTTATTATAAGTATAGAAAAGTAGAGTATATATAAGGTAGACTTTACGTATAGGTAGGTAAAGGTTAAAGGTAGCTCTAGATTTAACTAAGTAGAGAATAGTAGATAAAGAGCTAGTAGAGAGCTAAAGGCTAGCTCTTTATATAAAGAAAAGAGAGAGTCTAGTAAGCTAGTATATATACTAAATTATAAAGAGATAGCGTAAGTACTAGCGTATACTAGCTCTAAAAAGCTAAAAGTAAAAAGAAAGCTTTTTACTCTCTTATACGTACTCTTTTTCTAAATAGTAAAGTCTTTTAAGCTAGAAATAAAGAAAATACTATAAAAAATAAGCTAATATAACTTATAAGCTAGGTATATAGCTTATAATAAAAGAAATAAAAGAAAAAGAGTAAGTAAAAGAAAAAAAACTTATAGCTAATTATTATAAACTTAGTAAGTTCTAGTATATAGTTTTAGTATATCTATATAGCTTATAGAACTTCTATATAGTATCTTAGCGCTTCTAATAATTTTTCTACTAAGTTAATATTATAGTAAGAAATTATAACCTAAAGCTAGTCTTATAATATATAAGAAAAGTATACTAACTTTAGTATTAAGTACTTTATCTTATCTTATATACCTAGTAGTAGCGTATATAACTTACTTAAAAAAGCTATTATAGCTTATTTAGTAAGGAGTTATACTATAAAAGCTATATTATACTTAAAGTAGCTATATATAAATAAGCTAGAAAACGCTATAAAAGCTAATCTAGAGTAATTATTAGTAGTAATACTAAAGACTAAGCTATAAAGTTACTTTAATAATAGCTCTTTTATTAGTACTAAATCTATAAATAAGCTATAAAGTTATATTTTATAGTAGCTTATTCTTAAGAAATATATAAAATATATTAAAATAAAAATATTTAAGCGTACTACGTAGTAGGTTAAAAGCTAATAACTTACTAGTATAAAATTAAGTAATACTTAAGCCTTTCTTAAGATAAGTCTTTATTACTATTATTAGTAGAATTATTTATAGAACTATTAGTAATATTATTAAAAAGAAGTTACTAACTAAGAAGAAATAAGAACTTTAAAAGCTTTAGCTTATTAAGGTTATTATAGTAATATAATAGCGCATTATACTCTTTTCTAAACGTACTAGTAGGCTTAAAACTAGGCTTAAGCTTATTTATCTACTTTATAGTATATATCTACTTACTTTTATATATACTTAATTTATAAAATTTATAATTAATAACTTTATTAATAAACTATTCTTTTTATATAATACTATCTTTATCTATAATTATAATAAAGACTAGATATAGTAGCTCTTAATCTAGAAAAAGTTAACTATTATTAAGATATAATAGTTTTAAGTAGAAGACTAGAAAGACGCTATTAAATAGTATTTAAGTAAGTAATTTTAATTTATAAGCTCTTTTATCGTAAATTATACGCTTAACTTTATATAGTTTTACTTATCTATCTTTAAATTTCTTTAAAAAGTAAGTTATTATCTAGTTTACTATACTAACTTAGACTAAATTATTTACTTAGTAGAGAAGTATAAAATATTATTAAGCGTTTATATTAGCTAATTATTCTTACTAAGCTTAGTATATTTATTCTTTTAAGTATATTATAAAATCTTTATAAGAGGCTAGTATTTTATTAGCTTATACTTTCTAATTTTTTATTACTATACTAAGTTTTTTAGTATTTTCTTTACTAAGATAGATACTATTTTAGAGATAGTAACTTAAGTTAGTAAAAAATAGTATTATACTTATAGAGACGTTAACTATATTATTAGCTTAAAACTTAGTAATATAAAGTAATTTAACTTAGTTATCTTACGTAAAGTTAATATATTAGCGTAAGTAAGTCTTAATTATTTAGTTAGCTTACTCTATTTAACTATTAGTTTTTAGATAAAATAATATAGATATTTTAAGTTTTATCTAGAGCCTCTAGTAGAGATATTACTATAGCTTTAATATAAATAAAGTACCTTAGTCTAAAATAATATTAAAAAGTAAGCTATAGAGTTTAAATACTTATATAAAAACGTAAGTAGCTTTTATAAAAGTATAACTTTTAGTAAGAAAGAAATAGTACTATTTAGTAAGCTAGTAGTAGATAACTATTAAATTTTAATAAGTATAGTCTAAGTATTTACTTAGAAGAAAGTCTTAAATAAAATCTATAGAAATATTACTTTAGTAAGTATTTAGAATTAGAAGTAAGTATAAGAAGCTATACTATCTATCTCTTAAGCTCTTTATATAAGTATAAGTAGTATAAATACTATAATATTACTTAATTAACTATACTATTTTTAGCTAATAGTAATAGTTATATATAAAATAGAACGTAGCGTAAGGTCCTTTATAGCCTACTAATTAATAATTATAGTAGAGCTTAAAAATTTAGTATCTTAAGTAGGCGTTTAGTAGAATATAGAGGTAAGTATAATTAATCTATAGGCGTCTTTTAGCTCTAACTCTTAAACTATTAATATCTACTCTTAAAAAGTAATATCTTTTCTTTTTAAATAGCTTTAATAGTTTAGTTTAACCTTTATTAATAGTAGTAAACGTAGCTTTAGTAATATTATAGTTAGTATAAGTATTATTTAATATTTCTTAAATAAATCTAGTATCTTCTTTATAAGATAGGATACTAAGTTATAATTTCTCTTTAACTTAGTTTTTATCTTTATCTTCTAAGTTAGAGTCTACTTCTAAAGTATTATTTAGCGTATAAGAAAAGTAAAAATATAATATTTTAATTTATTTAAGAGTAATCTTATCTAGTTTAGCTTCTTTATAAGTAGAAAAGGCGTAAATAGCTACTTTAATAGCTAGTTAAACGCTTAGTATAAAGACTCTAAAACTTAAAATAATAAAAGATTATTTAGTAATATAAAGATTATTAAGTTTAATTAAAATATCTTAGAGTTATTAACTAAGAGTATTAGCTTCTTTATTTAGTTTACTAAGAGTATAGATAATTTAAAAGTTAAACTATAAGAGAAAAAGTAATTAGTAGGCTTAGTAGTAGTTAAGCTTTTTAATAAATATAAATATTTCTAAATTATAATAATTTATTACTACTAAAGTAGTATAAGAGTAACTTATAAGTTCTAGTTCTTATTCTTTAAAAGCGTAGATAATAGCTATTAACTCTAAGTTATAAATATTATAATTATATTTCGCTAGTATATATTTCTTAGAGAAGAAAGCGATAGGCCTAAGTAATCTATTATTATCTATTTATTTTATAATACTTCTTATAGCCTAAGTAAAGGTGTTAGTAAAAATATAAATTAGTTTAAAAAGATTAAAATATTATAGAATAATATCTAGCTTAAAGGTAGCTTTAAGATTTTTAAAAGCTTTAACTTATTTAAGTCTAATTTTAAATAGTATATAAGTAGTTACTTTACGTAGCTTACTAGTTTTTAAGAAGTAGTTAATAATAGTAACTTTAATAAGCTTTATAAAAGGTAAAGTAATCTTTAAGTAACTAGAAATAAAGTATTAGTAAAATTTAGTATAGCTAAAGAATACTAGAACTTAGAAAGTAGTAGTTAGTATCTCTTATTTTTAAATTAAATAGACTTTTTTAAAGTTTATTTTAATACTTTTATTAGTAATAATTATACTTAGAAACTTAACTTAAGTCTAGTAAAATTCTAATTTCTTTAGATTAATAAAGAAGCCTTTATCGCGTAAGTAAGAGAAGATAGCTTTATTATATTATATATACTCTTTAAAAGTCTTTAAGAAGACTAATATATTATTAAAATAAGCTATATAGAATTTATCTAGAAATTTATAGAGTGCGCTATTAATAGCCTTTTAAAACGTAGCTAGTATATTATATAAATTAAATAGTATAATATAGTATTAAAAAGTACTTTATTATATAGAGAAAGTAGTAAGCTACTTTAATCTTTCTTTTATTTATATATAAGAAAAGGCGTATATTATATTAAATTTTAAAAAGTAGCGTACTTTATTTAAGCGTATAAGCGTTTCCCTAAAGAAGAAAATAGAGTAGTAGTCTTTAATAGTATCTTTATTTAGATCTTAGTAGTTAATATAAACTTATATACTACTATCTAGTTTAGTAATAATAAAGAGATTATTTAAAACTAGTAACTTATATTATTTAATAAAGCCTAACTTAAATATCTTTAAAATATACTTTTTAATTACTTCTTAATATTAGCTACTATATAAGTAGAGCTTATAATTAAGAAAAGTAGCGCTTAGTTTTAACTTAATCTTATAGTTATATTCTAAATAAGCTAAGAGTTTAGAGGTAGCTTCTTTATTAAACGTTAGAATCTTATAATAGTACTATTAGTAAATTTCTAGTAAGACTATTTCTTTAAAATTTACTTTTTTTAGTAGCTTAAGATATTTCTTAAAGTTATAATCTATAGTAGTCTAATAATTAATAGTAGTAAAATTTAAGTTAACTAGTACTAGCTTAGAAAAGTTACTATTTAGATTAAGCTTAATAAAGTATATTATATTAGCTACTTATTTTATAAAAAGTTAAATAGTATAGAAAGATACTTTCTTAATATTTTTAGTATCTAATTTTAGCTTCTTATTAAGTAGTAAGTCTTTTTCTTTATAAAGCTTTAGCGTCTTTAGTGCGTATAAAGCGCCTTTATAAGCTATAACTAAGGTAATATCTTTTTATATCTAGTAATACTATTTATAGTTAGTATAATTAAATATAAGCTATAACTTCTAATAATTATAGTAAAGTTAGTAGTCTCTTTACTAGTAAAATCTAAGTACTAAATTAAACTTACTATAAGAGTTTACTACGTAAGCTCTTATATATTCTAGATAAGTATTAATATATATATAAAATTCTACTTAGTATATAATACTCTTAGTTAGCTATCTATTATAGCTTTTATATATAATTAGCTTTACTAGTAAGATTAATTTTAATTTTAAGTATCTTAAAATAAAATTAGAAGAAATAAAGTTAGTATTTACGCTATTATTAGCTAATATTTATATAATATATAAAGTAGTAGTACTCTTTCTAATAAATAATAGAAAAGTAAACTAGTCTTTAAAGTTAGAGCTAGCGTATTAATTCTAAACTTCTTAGCGCTAGAGAAAAAGAGTCTTTTATATTTATGTTCTAGTAGTATAAGTAGGCGTAAGAGTATCTTTTTAGAGCTTATTACTATCTTTAAGTACTAGCTCTTTACTTAGAAGTAACTATTTCTTAAGTTTAAATCTTCTTCTTCTTTACTAAAGAGGTTATATAGCTTATTAAGATTATTATTATCTAAAGAATTTTTAATATAAGCTTAGAAATTCTAGTTAGTAGTAGTAGGCTTTAATTTAGCTAGGTAATACTTAGTAATATAACTAGTTTAATTATAATTATAGTATTTATATATACTATAATCTTTAGTATTATTCTTAACTTTAATCTTAACTATAGAAGTTAATTTAGACTTTTAAGTAAGAATACTTTTAAGCTAATCTTAAAGCTTTATAGTAAGCTACTTATTATTTTAAGCTAGCTAATACGTTAATATTTACTAATTTAAAAAAGTCTATTAAGAGTTATATATAGATAGTAGTAAGTTCTATATATAATACTTAATATATTTAGTAGTTTTTATATAGTCTTAGTTATCTTAATTAGTATACTAGTTCTTAATAGTTATAAATATATTATCTTTAGTATCTTTAGTATTAAGAAACTAATAAGATATAAAGTAGCTATTAATATACTTAGTAAGTAGTAAGTAAAAAAGCTTATTCTACTAAGTTAGTAAGTTTAGATATAGAATTTAAGCGTACTTAGTAAATTTAATAGAGAATTTTACCTAGTAATTAGAAGCGCTCTATATATACTTATTAAGTATAGAGTGCTAGAACTTAAAAGTCTATAGCGTATTATTAGCTATTCTTTATTTATTCTTATTACTATAGTAAGTATATAAAGCGTATAAGTAATTAAAAAAAGTATTAAATTTATAACTTAAGCTATATATATCTTCTAAAAAAGTATATAAGTTACTAAAGACTTAAATAAAGAGTATATTTATATAAGCTACTTTATTCTAGTAGTACTTACTATTTATTTAAAGAAATCTAAGTATTTTAGAGATAAATTCTTTAAGAGAGCTTTTAGCGCTAGAGAATATTAGAGTATAAATACTATAGTTCTCTTAAAAAAAGAAGCTATCTAGTATTTTATATTACTATTATATCTTAATAAAATAAAGTATTAAAGTAACTATAAGTTTTCTAGAAAGTATATAAAGAGTATCTATAGTACTATTTATAGAGACTATAAACTCTAAAAGTAATAGATTATTATATAAATTACTATAATCTAAAATCTTAAGTAGTTAATTTTAAGTAATACTCTAAAGTTCTTAAATAACTTATAAGCTTTATAACTATTACTAAGTATCTTAATTAAGAATTTTTTACTCTTTTAATACTAAGTACTTAGCTTCTATCTCTTTATACTAAGTAACTACTTTTTTAGTAGCTTTTTTAAGTTTAGTATACTTATTTTAAAAAGTAGCGTATTTAGTTTAAGCTATCTTAAAGTATTAGTAAATTATATTTTATTCTTTAAGTTAATCTTTAAATTAAAGCTTATATTTACTAGTAATAGATACTTAAGTCTATAAACTATTAGTTAGTACTATAGTAGTACGTAGTATATTAGCTAAAGAAAGAATAGCTAGCTATAAAGTAAAATTAAAAATACTTATAGAAATATCTTTATCTTCTACTACTAATAGCGTTTATAGTATAAACTATTTAAATATAGCTACTTAATTAAGGGTCTCTTAGCTAAGATAAGAAGAAAGTAGTATAGTAAATAGAGTTACTTAGGCTTTTACTAACTAATAGTAGCTATATCTTTATATAT
>Ga0210040_10004219_pt1 | contig 18909 bp, 19 predicted proteins | sample CryGeyCG12114_NA_FD_185462 | JGI IMG/M metagenome (GOLD analysis project Ga0210040, IMG submission 185462) | Groundwater microbial communities from aquifer - Crystal Geyser CG19_WC_8/21/14_NA (SPAdes) (version 2) | ecosystem: Environmental > Aquatic > Deep subsurface > Groundwater | place: USA...
GGCATCCCGATCTGGATCGGCGGCCGTTGGCCGAACAAGGCCCCGCAGCGCCGGGCGGCGAGGTTCGACGGCTACTTCGTCATCGGCCTCGGCTCGCCCTCCGACGTCGCCGAGGCGCGTGCAGCGATCGATGCGGCCCGGGCTGCGGAGGGTTCCGAGGAGCCGATCGAGCTGGTGGTCCAGGTGCCGGCCGACGGTGACCCCGCAGCGTGGGCCGACGCCGGGGCGACGTGGGTGCTGACCGGGGTCGGCCCGTACCGGATGGAGCTCGACGAGGTTCGCAAGGTCGTCGCGACCGGCCCCTGAGCTCCGTCCGACCTGGAGCGGCGTGCGGGCCGCACCCGGTCTTCGCGCAGCAGGTCCGGGTCGACCGCTCGTTCTTCGGCGACGCTCAGGCCTCGCCGCGGGGGTCGTCCAGCTCGTCTCGCCAGGAGTGCTGGGGGGCGTAGCCGAGGAGGTCCCGGGCCTTGTCGATGCTGTAGAAGGTCTCGTCCCGGCCCATCTCGCGGCGCACCTCGACCCCGTCGTAGAAGGTGTCGATGATCTCTCTCGTGGTCGCGGCCACCGACATGTCGGCGTTGGCGACGTTGAAGATCTCGAAGCCGAGTCCGTCGGTCTCCAGGGCGCGGAGGGTCATCTGGCCCAGATCGCGGGTGTCGATGTAGGCGAACAAGTTGCGCCGTCGCAATGACGGGTCCGCCAGGAAGGGCGGAAACATCTCGGCGTACTCGTCGGGCTCGATGACGTTGTTGATCCGCAGTCCGTAGATGTCCGCGCCGGTGCGGGCGTGGAAGGAGCGCGCGACCACCTCTCCCGCCACCTTCGACATGGCGTAGGAGTCCTCCGGCACCACGGGGTGGTCCTCGTCGACGGGCACGTACAACGGTCTGCGTTCGCCCTGGCCGAAGCAGACGCCATAGGTGGTCTCCGAGGACGCGAAGACCACCTTGCGGATGCCGAGCCGGGTCGCAGCCTCCAGGACGTGGTACTGCGCCAGGATGTTGCTCGCGAACGTCGTGGCGTCCGGAGCGAGGAGGATCCGGGGGATCGCGGCGAAGTGGACGACGGCGTCGTACGCCGACCCCTTGTCCACCTCGGGAGCTGGAGCGTCCAGGCACGCCATGGTGGGCATGCCCGCCATCGCTGAGTACACCTGGCCCGCGTCGGTCAGGTCGACCTGGAGGTCGGTGACGTCGGGATGGCCCAGCGGAGTGAGGTCGGCGTTGGTGACCTGGTGGCCCTGGGAAGCAAGGTACGGCGCCACGTGATGACCTGCCTTGCCGCTGCCGCCGGTGAAGAAGATGCGCATGCCTCCAGCAAACCCCTCCCCGGCGACCTTTGGCTACTCGGACGCCCCGGTGGGCACCGTCGCGGTGATCGGCGCGTCGAGCGGAGCAAGCCGGGCGCAGCCCGACCGCTGATGCTCGTCCTCGCCCCGACCTGGCCACTAGGATGGGGTCCACAGCCGCGGGCGTGTCACGTTCCGCGCGCGGCTGCCGCTCCCGGGCGCGCTCTGCCCGGGAACAACGACCCGCCCCGCGACGCTGCACCTGGCTGGTATTCGACGAGCTGGAAGCAGGGCAGGAACACATGCTGGTCGCGAAGGATCTCCAGGTGCGCGCGGGCGCGCGGCTGCTGATCGACGGCGCGTCGTTCCAGATCGCCCCTGGTGACAAGGTCGGCCTGGTCGGGCGCAACGGGGCCGGCAAGACGACCCTCACCAAGATCCTCTCCGGCGAGGCCGCACCCGCCGCCGGGTCCGTGACCCGGACCGGCGACGTGGGCTACCTGGCGCAGGACCCCCGCACCGGGGACCCCGAGGTGCTCGCGCGCAACCGCATCCTGTCCGCCCGAGGGCTCGACACGGCGCTCGTCAAGCTGGAGAAGGCCGGGATGGCCATGGCGAGCGACGACGACGACGAGCGCGACCGGGCCATGGCGGCGTACGCGCGCGCCGAGGCCGAGCTGACGGCCGGCGGCGGCTACGCCGCGGAGGCGGAGGCCTCCCGCATCTCGGCCAACCTGGGTCTGCCGCAGCGCGTGCTCGACCAGCCGCTCCGGACGCTCTCCGGCGGCCAGCGCCGCCGGGTCGAGCTGGCCCGCATCCTCTTCTCGGGCGCCCAGACGATGCTGCTCGACGAGCCCACGAACCACCTCGACGCCGACTCGATCTCGTGGCTGCGGACCTTCCTCGCCGGGCACAACGGCGGCCTGCTCGTGATCAGCCACGATGTCGGCCTGCTGGACGCGACCGTCAACAAGGTCTTCCACCTCGACGCCAACCGCGCCGAGATGGACGTCTACGCCATGGGCTGGAAGCGTTACCTCCAGCAGCGCGAGACCGACGAGAAGCGGCGTCGGCGCGAGCGCCAGAACGCCGAGCGCAAGGCCGACACCCTGATGCTGCAGGCCGACAAGATGCGGGCCAAGGCCACGAAGGCGACGGCCGCGCAGAACATGGCCAAGCGTGCGGAGAAGCTGCGGGCGGGCATCGAGGGCGAGCGCGTGCAGGACAAGGTCGCCAAGATCCGCTTCCCGGAGCCGGCCGCGTGCGGCAAGACGCCGCTCATGGCGGAGGGCCTGTCCAAGACGTACGGCTCGCTCGAGATCTTCACCGGCGTCGACCTGGCCATCGACAAGGGGTCCCAGGTCGTCATCCTCGGCCTCAACGGCGCGGGCAAGACGACGCTGCTCCGGATCCTGGCCGGGGTCGAGCAGTCGGACACGGGCAACGTGCTGCCCGGGCACGGGCTGCGCCTCGGCTACTACGCCCAGGAGCACGAGACGCTGGACACGAGCCGGAGCGTGCTCGAGAACATGAAGACGGCCGCGCCGAACCTCAACGACACCGACGTGCGCAAGGTGCTGGGCTCGTTCCTGTTCAGCGGCGACGACGTGGAGAAGCCGGCCGCGGTGCTCTCCGGCGGGGAGAAGACCCGGCTGGCGCTCGCCGCCCTCGTGGTCTCCAGCGCGAACGTGCTGCTGCTCGACGAGCCCACGAACAACCTGGACCCGGCGTCGCGCGCCGAGGTGCTCGCGGCGATCAAGACCTACGCCGGAGCGGTGGTCCTCGTCACGCACGACGAGGGCGCCGTCGACGCGCTCGACCCGGACCGCGTGCTGCTGCTGCCCGACGGCACCGAGGACCTGTGGAGCCCGGAGTACGCCGACCTGATCTCGCTCGCGTAGCGGCCGCGGCGCCGCGGTCGCGGCAGAGCCACCCCGGCCGCGCGGCCGCGCCGCCCAGGTGCTTTCATGTCCTCGATCGCGTGGACGATCACCGCGACGTCTGAGTCCAGCCCCGAGGACGGGGGCCCTGCCCGGGCGTCCTGATCAGGGGAGCGGACATGGCAGACGGGGCTGACGTGAGCCAGGTGGGACTGACCAAGGGTGCCCGGATCACCGGGGACCAACGGTCGTCGCTGGGTGCGGCCTTCGGCGAGCGCTACGCCGGCGGCGAGAGCATCCGCTCGATCGCGGAGGACACCGGACGCTCGTACGGGTTCGTGCACGGGGTGCTCAAGGAGTCCGGGGCGAGCCTGCGCGGTCGTGGCGGCGCCACCCGGGGACCACGGCGCACGCCGGTGGACAAGGTCGAGGGCCAGGTCGCCGCCGCCGGGCAGACCGCGGCGTCGGCCGGCGAGACCCAGGCCAAGGCCGAGAAGGACCGGTCTCACAAGGACAAGCCGGGCGCCGGGCTCGTGGACAAGGTCAGCGACAAGGTCAGCGACAAGACAGCCAAGGCCAAGGCCGCCAAGGACGAGAAGGCCAAGAAGAAGGCCGAGCCCAAGAAGTCCGGCAAGAAGGGCAAGAAGGGCTGACTCAGCCCCTGCGCCAGGTGCTGAGCCGCACCGCGACCTCGACCCCGTCGGGAGCGCCCGGGTGCGTGCCGGGTGCGTGGTGGAAGGCGTTCGGCCCCATTGCCACGAGGTCCTCGAGCGCGGGCTCCGCGAGCGCCACGGCGTAGCGGACGTCGACCTCGTCGCGGAGCTCCAGGTGCTCGGCGAACGTGGCCGACAGCCGTTCCTGCTTGCCGGGCTCGACGTCCAGCAGGCCCCAGGCCGCACGCAGGGCGGCGAGGTGCTCGGGCAACGGGCTGACGACGAGCGCGAGCCCGCCTCGGACCAGGACGCGGGCGAGCTCGGCGGGCTGGCGCGGTGCGAACACGCTGAGGGCTGCGTCGACGCTGCCCGAGCGGACCGGGAGCCGCGCCCAGGCGTCGGCGACGACGGCCCCCACCGCCCAGGGGCTGCGCGCCGCCCGGCGGGACGCGGCCGGGGACACGTCGAGAGCGACCCCGCGGCCCGGACGACCGGCGGCGTCGAGGCGGGCCAGCACGCGGTCGAGGTACCACCCGGGTCCGGCCCCCACGTCCAGCACGGCGGGTGCGTCGGCCCGCGTGCTCAGGGCTGCGCCGGCGAGCGCGTCGCCGACCGGGTCGTACGCCCCGCTGCTGAGGAACCGCTCGCGCGCAGCGACCATGTCGGGGCCGTCCGCGTTGCGGGGCACGGCGCGGCCCAGCAGGTTGACGTGGCCCTGACGCGCGACGTCGTACGTGTGGCCATGGGCGCAGCGCAGCGAGGTGACGAGCTCCAGGGGCACGTCTGCGTGGTCGCGGTCGGCGCAGGTCGGGCAGGCAAGCAGGTCGACGACGGACGCGAGGCTCACGTGGACCGCAGGGCCCCGCCCTCGACCGGCAGGACGCAGCCCGTGAGGTAGGACGCGGCGGGGGACAGCACGAACGCGGCCACCCGGGCCAGCTCCTCGGGAGCGCCGTAGCGGCGCAGCGGGATGCTGGCCTCCCGGGCGGCGCGCGCGGCGGCGGGGTCGGCGTCCGCGGCGTCGAGCGCACGGGTCCGCTCCGTCTCGATCCGCCCCGGCATGAGCCCCACGACGCGGCCCCCGGACGGGCCGAGCTCGTCGGCGAGCTGCTTGACCAGCATCCCGAGGCCGGGACGCAGGCCGTTCGACGTGGCGAGGCCGGGCAGCGGAGAACGGACGGAGGTGGAGAGCACCCAGGCCAGCGCCAGGTCGGGTGCGGTGGCGTGCGCGACGACGGCGCGCGACACCCGCAGCGCGGCGAGGAACACCTGGTCGAAGGCCGTGCGCCACTGCGCGTCGGTGGTCTGCAGGACGCTGCCCGGCGGCGGACCACCCACGCTGACGAGCGCCCCGTCGAGGCGGCCGTACGCACGCCGCGCGACGAGGCAGGCCAGCTCGCCGGTCGCCGGGTCGGCCAGGTCCGCGGTCACCGCCACCGCGCGGTCCGGCCCCAGCTCGGCCACCGTCTCGGCCAGCACGTCGGCGCGGCGGGCGACGAGCACCACCCGGGCACCCTCGGCGACCAGCTGCACGGCGCTCGCGCGGCCGAGGCCGCCGCTCGCGGCGGTGACGACGAAGACGCGGTCGCTCAGCCCGAGGTCCATCAGACCCCGCTGGGCGTGAGCTCGGGACGCACCGGGTCCTGCGGCCTCGGGCCCTTGGGCCCCTTGGGCCCCTTGGGGGTCTTGCGGTGGCCGGTGCGACGTTCCCGCAGGTCGCCGCGGATGAAGACGACGACGCCGGTCAGCCCGATCCCGGCGAACATGAACCACTGCACCGCGTACCAGAAGTGCGGCCCGTCGGAGATCTCCGGCAGCGCGATCGGCCTGAACGCCGCGTCCTGAGGCGGGTCGACGGTGAGCAGGCCGATGTAGCCGTCCGCGACCGGGTAGGGCAGCGTCGCGGCGATGGACCGGGAGTCGATCAGCCGCATCGAGCCCTTCACCGGGACCCGGGCCGAGAGCTTGCCCTCCTCGTCGCGACGGACGTGGCCGACGACCGTCACCTCGCCGGGCGGGGGAGCGGGGGCGGCGGTCGGGATCTGGTCGCCGTTGGTGACCGAGACGATGCCGCGGTCCACGAGCACGGTGCCGCTGGGTGTCCGCAGCGGGGTGACGACCTCGTAGCCGTCGATGTCGGAGGTGCTGCGGTAGCGCAGCACGTACTGGTGGGCGGCGTCGAACGTCCCGGTCGCGCTGACCCGCTGCCACTGGTCGGCGTCGGTGATCGTCCGGGTGAACACGTCGGTGTACGGCCGGACGGCCTGCTCCTCGTTGTGCACCGTGGACACGTTGCGCTCGCGCCGGGTGTGCAGGCGGTCGAGCTGCCAGTTGCCGAGGAAGACGCACGCCGTCCCGAAGGCCAGCACGAAGGCGGTCAGCAGAGCCCAACGGGCCCAGAGGCGGTGCACGTCCCCAGGCTAGCCCGCACCACCATCGCCACCCGTGCTGCCGGGTGTGGGCGCGGGCTCCTCGAGCAGCGCCCGGGCGGCCTCCGTGGCCACCGCGAGGTTCCCGCCGCGGCCGACCGCGACCCCGACGAGGAACGTCGTCAGCGGGCCGGCGATCCGCTCGACGCCGTGGGCGGCCTCACGGGTGAGGTCGAGGAGGTCGGAGACGGCCGAGTCGTCGAGAGGGAGGTCGTCGGTGCCGAGCTCGGCACCGAGCCTGGCCAGCCACTGCGTCATGTCCATGGTCGTTCCCGTCCTTCATGAGGTGGTGGAGCCGTGGGTCGTTGGGTCCCGGTGCCAGGATGACCGTATGGGACGCCTCACCCGGACCCGCCCGGTGGTCAAGGTCCGCGCCGGAGCCGACGGCCGGGTCGTGCGCCGCAGCGACACGCTCGCGGTCGAGGAGCCTCTCGAGGTGCGGCTGGACGGCTCCGCCTTCCTGGTGACCATGCGGACCCCGGGCGACGACATCGACCTCGTGCACGGCCTGCTGCACGGCGAGGGCGTCATCACCGAGGCGTCCGACGTCCTCCTGGCCCGCTACTGCGCGGGGACCGACGAGGACGGCCTGCAGACCTACAACGTGCTCGACGTGAGCCTGGTGCCGGGCGCCGCACCGACGGGACCGCTGCGGCAGGTCCTGGTGAACAGCGCCTGCGGGCTGTGCGGCAGCACGTCCATCGACCAGGTCGTGACCGCGCGGCGCCACCCGACCACCTGGCGCGAGCCGCTGGCGGTCGAGCGGGTGCTCGAGGCGCCGGAGCGGCTGCGCGAGCAGCAGCGGGCCTTCGACAAGACCGGTGGGCTGCACGCCGCCGGGCTCGTCGACGCCGACGGCGAGCTGCTCTGCGTCCGCGAGGACGTCGGGCGGCACAACGCCCTGGACAAGGTCATCGGCTGGGCGCTCCGCGAGGGAAGGCTGCCGCTCGTCGGCTGCACCCTGGTCGTGTCGAGCCGCGCCTCGTACGAGCTGACACAGAAGGCCGTGCTGGCCGGGGCCGAGCTGCTGGTCGCGGTGTCGGCCCCCAGCTCGCTGGCGGTGGAGCTGGCCGACGAGGCGGGCCTCACGCTGGTCGCCTTCGTGCGCGGCGACAGCATGAACGTCTACACCCACCCCGAGCGGCTGGACCTGGCCAGCGTGGGGAGCGTCCCGGTCGGCTGAGCCCAGGGCCGGTGAGCAGATGAGCCTCGCTCAGCGACGCGGCGGCGGTGGGGCGGTGGACTCGCGGACGACGAGGTGGGTCGCCAGCTCGAGGTGCGAGGTCCCGAGGAAGGTCCCGCTGATCAGCTGGCTGAGCGTGCGCACGGCGAGCCGGCCCATCTCGATGAGGGGCTGGGCGACGGTCGTGAGCGGCGGCGCCGACCGGCTGGCGAGGTAGGTGTCGTCGAAGCCGACGATGCTCAGGTCCTCCGGCACCCGCACCGCACGGCGCCGCGCCTCCTCCAGGATGCCGAGAGCGATCTCGTCGCCGGCCGCGAAGATCGCGGTGGGGCGCTCGGGCAGGTCGAGCAGCCGCGCTCCGGACGCACGGCCGCCCGCGTAGGTGAACTGCGACGAGACGATCAGGTCGTCGTCGTCGGCCCGCAGCCCGGCCTCGGCGAGGGCGGACAGGTAGCCGGCGAGCCGCGCCTGGCTGCAGTCGAAGGACTTGGGTCCGGCGGCGTGCGCGATCCGGCGGTGACCGAGGGCGAGCAGGTGCTCGGTCGCCGCCAGCCCGCCGCTGAAGTTGGTGGCGCCGATGCTCACGCAGGACCCGGGCCAGGCGCCGGTCCGCACCGGGTCGACGACCACGGTGGGGAAGCCGTCCTCGATCAGGGTGGCCACGGACGGGGCCGCGGCGTCGACGGTGATGAGGATGGCGCCGACCCGGCCGGACCTGCGCAGCACCTGCGGGTCGAAGGTCGCCGTGTTGTCGCGCACGGGAGGGCCGATGGCGACGTCGAGGTGCTCGCTGCGGGCCGCCTCGATGACCCCGTTCAGCACGGAGACGACATATGCGTTCTCCAGGCCGGGGGACTCCACCTCGACGGTGCCCTCGAGGCGCGAGCGGCGCCGGCCGTTGCCGGTGGCGCGGTAGGAGGACTCGCGCAGCTGCTGCTGGACCTTCAGCCGTGTCCCGGGAGCCACGTCGGCATGGTCGTTGAGCACCTTGGACACGGTGGCCACGGAGAGGCCCGTGGCGCTCGCCACGTCTGCCAGGGTCGCGCGGTTGCTGACCATCTCTGCCCCCACCTGCTGTTCCGAAAAGTTTCGTCACAGTATGGCCTCAGCTGGTCGCGTTCGGAAGAGGCGCGGCTACCGTGATCATCAGATGTGACACGAAGGAACGCCCCGGCAGCCTTGACAGCCGCCAAGCCCGTCCTTACGTTGAAGCAAGCACCAGAGAGCGAAACATCTCTGTGATGTTTTCGTGACGTTCTCGCCTCCCCGCGGCATCGTCCGCGTTCACCTAGGAGATCAAAGTGGATCCCAGCAACACCTCCCGTCGTGGCTTCCTCAAGCTGGCGGGGCTCGCCGGCCTGAGCGCGTCCGCGGTCGGCACCCTGGCCGCCTGCGGCGGCGGTACCCAGCCGACGGCACCCGGTGCCGGCGGCAGCGCCGGTACCGGCGGCGGCGCGGCCGGCGGCACCGGTGCCGCCAGCTACTGGTTCCTGAGCGGCCAGCCCAACCAGGGCATCCGGGAGGGCACCGTCAAGCGGTTCAACACCGCCAACCCGGACGCCTCCATCAAGTACACGGAGTTCCAGAACGACGCGTACAAGACCAAGATCAAGACCGCGATCGGTGCGGGCCAGGGTCCGACGATCATCTGGGGCTGGGGTGGCGGTGGCCTCCGCGACTACGTGAAGAACAACCAGGTCGAGGACCTGACGCCCTTCTTCACCGAGAACGCGGCCCTCAAGGCCAAGCTCTTCCCGTCCTCGTTCGAGGCGGCGACGGTGGACGGCAAGATCTACGCGATGCCGGCCGAGACCGTCACGCCGATCGTCTTCTACTGGAACAAGAAGGTCTTCGACAAGGTCGGCGTGCAGCCCCCGGCCTCGTGGGGCGACATCATGGCGCTGGTGCCGAAGTTCAACGAGGCCGGCGTCGCGCCGTTCTCGCTGGGCGGGCAGTCCCGCTGGACGAACATGATGTGGCTCGAGTTCCTGCTGGACCGCACCGCCGGCCCGGAGGTCTTCCAGAACGTCTTCGCCGGCAAGGCGGGCGCCTGGTCCGACCCGGCCGTGCTCGACATGCTGACCAAGATCCAGGACCTGGTGAAGGCGAACGGCTTCATCAAGGGCTTCTCCTCGATCACCGCGGACTCGAACGCCGACCTGGCCCTGCTGTACACCGGCAAGGCGGCCATGATGGTCCACGGCGCGTGGACCTACGGGACCATGAAGACCGACGGCGGAGACTTCGTCAGCGGCGGGAACCTCGGCTACATGAACTTCCCGGCCGTCGAGGGCGGCAAGGGCGACCCCAGCAACACGGTGGGCAACCCGGCCCAGTACTACTCGATCTCCTCCAAGGCCTCGGACGCCGAGAAGAACACCGCCAAGAAGTTCTTCTCGACCAGCGTGCTGGACGACACCGAGATCAAGGCCTTCGCGGACTCCGGCAGCGTGCCGATCGTGCTCGGCTCCAACTCCCAGTTCAGCGGTGCGGACGCGCCGTTCCTGAACTTCGTCTACGACACGGCCAGCAAGGCGAAGACCTTCGCCCAGTCCTGGGACCAGGCGCTGCCGGCGGCGGCCTCCGAGACGCTGCTGGACAACATCGCCAAGCTGTTCCAGCTGTCGATCACCCCGCAGCAGTGGGTCGACAACATGAACAAGGTCATCGGGTCGTGACCGCGCTGGCTCCGGCGGCACTGCAGTCGGCGCCGGCCACCAGCACGCCGGGCGGCAGCGGCATCCGGGAGCGTTCGCTCACCTGGATGGCGCTGCCCGCCCTGCTGCTCTTCGTCGCGTTCGGCGTGATCCCCCTGCTCGGGGTGCTCGTGCTGTCCTTCACCACCTGGGACGGCATCGGTCAGATCCATCCCTCCGGCTTCACCAGCTGGCGGGCGGTGCTCTCCGACCCGGGCCTCCCGCACGCGCTGTGGGTGACGTTCCTGGTGATGGCGCTGACCTGGCTCGTCCAGACCCCGATGAGCATCCTGCTGGGAGCCTTCCTGGCCGGGCACCAGAAGTACCGCGAGGTTCTCGCGGTGCTCTACTTCATCCCGCTGCTGCTCAGCTCGGCGTCCCTGGCGATCACGTACAAGGCGCTGCTCGACCCGAACTTCGGGCTCGGCGCCGGCCTGCACCTGCCGATCCTCGCGCAGGACTGGCTCGGTCGGCCGGTCCTCGCGCTGGGCGTCGTGATCTTCGTCGTCTCCTGGCAGTTCATCCCGTTCCACGCCCTCATCTACCAGGGCGGCGTGCGGCAGATCCCGATCACGATGTACGAGGCTGCCGTGATCGACGGGGCGGGACGTGTGCGTCAGTTCTTCAGCATCACGCTGCCGCAGCTGAAGTACACGATCATCACGTCGTCCACGCTCATGATCGTCGGGTCGCTGACCTTCTTCGACCTGATCTTCGTGCTCACCGCGGGCGGGCCGGGTGACGCCACCCGGGTGCTGGCGCTGGACATGTACATCACCGGGTTCCAGGCCAACTTGATGGGGCCGGCGAGCGCCATCGCCTGCATCCTCGTGCTCGTGGGCCTGGCCCTCGCGCTGCTGCTGCGTCGACTTGGTGGGGACCCCTCCGCCAGCCAGCTGGAAGGAGCCTGACATGGCGACCGCGACGACCACCCCCACCGCCACCGCCACCGCGAGCGGGCGTACGTCCGGCGGCAGAAAAGCTCCGGAGCGCGGCTCGCAGATGCGGGGCACCGTCCGCAAGAACTGGGCGGGCGGCGCCCTCAGCTACGTGTGGCTGCTGATCGTGCTGGTGCCGATCTACTGGATCATCATCACCAGCTTCAAGCCCCAGAGCGACTACTTCTCGAGCAACCCGTTGGCCCCGCCGACCGCGCCATCTCTGACGAACTACGCGCTGGTCGTCGAGTCGGACTTCCCGCGCTACTTCCTCAACAGCGTGATCGTCACCGTCGGCTCGATCGTGCCGGCCGTGGTGATCTCGTTCCTGGCCGCGTTCGCCATCGTGCGGGGCCGGGGGTGGGCGCTCAAGGCGACCAACTCCCTGTTCCTGATGGGCCTGGCCATCCCGCTGCAGGCGACGATCATCCCGGTCTACCTGATCATCATCAAGCTCGGGCTCTACGACACCCTGGGCGCGATCATCCTGCCGTCGATCGCCTTCGCCATCCCCCTGTCGGTGCTGGTCCTGTCGAACTTCATCCGCGACGTCCCGAAGGAGCTCTTCGAGTCGATGCGGATGGACGGGGCCACTGATTGGCAGACCCTGTGGCAGCTCGCGTTCCCGCTCACCAAGCCGGCGCTGGTCACCGTGACCATCTACAACGGCCTCGGCATCTGGAACGGCTTCCTGCTCCCGCTGATCCTCACCCAGAGCCCGGAGAAGCGGCTGCTGCCGCTCGGGCTGTGGACGTTCCAGGGGCAGTACAGCGTGAACGTGCCGGCGATCCTGGCCTCGGTCGTGCTGACCACCCTGCCGATCCTGGTGCTTTACATCATCGGCCGCCGTCAGCTGATGAGCGGGCTGACCGCCGGCTTCAGCAAGTAGCACCGGCCCCGGCCCCGACGAGTCCTCGTCGGGGCCGGGGTCCACGGCTGCCCGGGAGCAGACCTTCCAGCCCGGCGGCTCACGGGTCCGCCGGCCGCACCGGGAGCGTGGCCGTCTCCCTCCATCAAGAAGACATAGCGAAAGGTCGATCACCAATGCCTGCAGAGCTGCACGTCAGCGTCACCGGGTCCGACGGAGCCGATGGTTCTGAGCAGCAACCCTTCGCCAGCATCAACCACGCCGCCCAGGTCGCCCAGCCCGGCGACACGGTGGTCGTGCACGAGGGCGTCTACCGGGAGTGGGTCAGCCCCGCGTTCTCGGGCCTGAGCGACTCGCGGCGGATCACGTACACGGCCGCCGAGGGCGAGCACGTGGTGATCAAGGGCTCCGAGGAGGTGACGGGCTGGCAGCAGGTGGACGGCTCGGTGTGGACGGTCGACGTCCCCAACGCGGTCTTCGGCTCCTTCAACCCGTTCGCCGAGGAGGTCGACGGCGACTGGATCGTCTACGCCGACGCGACCACCCCCAAGAAGCACCTCGGCGACGTCTACCTCAACGGCACGAGCTTCTACGAGGTCACCTCCCGCGACGCCGTGAACGACCCGGCGCTGCGCACCGAGGTCGTCGACGACTGGACCTCCACGACCGACCGCGTGCGCGACCCCGCGCAGACGCAGCTGGTCTGGTTCGCCGAGGTCGGCAGCGACGCCACGACGATCTGGGCCAGCTTCGCCGGTGCGGACCCGAACGCCGAGCTCGTCGAGGTCAACGTGCGGCGCTCGGTCTTCTACCCCCTCGAGCACCACGTCGACTTCATCACGGTCCGCGGCTTCGAGCTCGCCCAGGCCGCCACCCCGTGGGCCCCGCCCACGGCGGACCAGCCGGGGCTGATCGGCCCGAACTGGGCCAAGGGCTGGGTCATCGAGGACAACGTCATCCACGACGCGAAGTGCTCCGCGATCTCGATCGGCAAGGAGATCTCGACCGGGCACAACTTCGCCACCCTGCGCGGCGACAAGCCGGGCTACCAGTACCAGCTGGAGTCGGTCTTCACCGCCGCCCACCACGGCTGGGACCGCGAGCACATCGGCTCGCACCTCATCCGCCGCAACACGATCTTCGACTGCGGCCAGAACGGGATCGTCGGTCACCTCGGGTGCGTCTTCTCCACCATCGAGGACAACCACATCTACAACATCGCGATCAAGCGCGAGTTCTACGGCTACGAGATCGGCGGCATCAAGCTGCACGCCGCGATCGACGTCACCATCCGGCACAACCGGATCCACGACTGCTCGCTGGGCACCTGGCTCGACTGGCAGACGCAGGGCACCCGGGTCACCCGGAACGTCTACCACGACAACAACCGGGACCTCTTCGTCGAGGTTAGCCACGGCCCGTACGTCGTCGACCACAACGTGTTCGCCTCGAAGGTGTCGCTGGAGTCCTTCGCGCAGGGCGGGGCCTACGTCAACAACCTCGTCTGCGGCACGGTCTGGCTGCAGCCGGTGCCGGAGCGGCCGACCCCCTACCACACGCCGCACAGCACCCAGGTCGCCGGCTACGCCGCGATCCTCGGCGGCGACGACCGGCTGATCGGCAACGTCTTCCTCGGGGGCGACGCCTCGCTCGCGTACGCGAAGGAGTCCCGCTGGGACGCCAAGGCGCACCACGGCACCGTCGGCTACAACGGTCACCCTGCCTCGATGGAGGAGTACCGAGAACTGATCGCCGACCCCACCCGCGGGGACCACGAGCGGTTCGCCGACGTCCAGCAGCCGGTCTACATCCACGACAACGTCTACCTGGGCGGCGCCGAGCCGTACGAGGCCGAGAAGGGCGCCGTCGTCCTGGACGGTGACGCGACGGTCCGTGTCGTCGACGACGGCACCGGGGTCTACCTTGAGACCGGGCTCCCCGACGCGTTCACCAGCGCCACGACCGGCGTCGTCACCGCTGCCGACCTGCCGCCCGTCCGCTTCGTGGACGCCGACTTCGACGAGACCGACGGAGGTCCCGCCGTTCTCGACACCGACCTCGTCGGAGAGGTGAAGGACGCTGACCAGACCTATCCGGCCGGTGCGCTCGCCGCCCTGCAGGCCGGGTCGCAGCGCACCCGCCTCTGGTGATCATCGGGATGCCCACCGCCACCGGCGGGCGCTGACCCCGAAGATCGGCACGGCAAGACCGGCACGGCTGCTCGCGCACGTCGTGGCAGCACCCTCACCAGCGTCACCCTCGAACTCTTCAGGAGAAGAAGACCATGGCTCCAGTCCCCACGCGTGAAGACAAGTTCAGCTTCGGTCTCTGGACCGTCGGCTGGCAGGCGCGCGACCTGTTCGGCGAGGCCACCCGGCCGGTGATGGCGGGCGTCGAGGCCGTCCACAAGCTCGCCGAGCTGGGCGCGTACGGGATCACGTTCCACGACGACGACCTCATCCCCCCGGGCAGCAGCAGCACCGAGCGCGACAAGATCATCAGTGAGTTCAAGGCCGCCCTGGCCGAGACCGAGCTGGTCGTGCCGATGGTCACCACGAACCTCTTCGGCGACCCGGTGTTCAAGGACGGCGGGTTCACGAGCAACGACCGGTCCATCCGGCGGTACGCGCTGCGCAAGGTCATGCGGAACATGGACCTGGCGGCCGAGCTGGGCGCGGAGATCTACGTCTTCTGGGGCGGCCGCGAGGGCTCCGAGGTCGACTTCGCCAAGGACGTCCGGGCGGCGCTCGACCGTTACCGCGAGGGCATCGACATGCTGGCCCAGTACTCGATCGACAAGGGCTACGGCATGCGGTTCGCCATCGAGCCCAAGCCGAACGAGCCCCGCGGCGACATCCTGCTGCCGTCGATCGGGCACGCCCTCGCCTTCATCAACGAGTGCGAGCACGCCGACATGATCGGGATCAACCCCGAGGTCGGTCACGAGCAGATGGCCAGCCTCAACTACACCCACGGCATCGCGCAGGCGCTGTGGGCCGAGAAGCTGTTCCACATCGACCTGAACGGGCAGAAGGGTCCCCGCTACGACCAGGACATGGTCTTCGGCTACGGCGACCTGCTGCAGGCGTTCTCCACGGTCGACCTGCTGGAGAACGGCGCCCCCGGCGGCGGCCCGACGTACGACGGCGACCGGCACTTCGACTACAAGCCGCTGCGCACCGAGAGCATGGAGGGCGTCTGGGAGTCGGCGCTGGCCAACATGGAGCTCTACCTGAGCCTCAAGGAGCGCTCGCAGTCCTTCCGCGACGACCCGGAGGTCCAGGAGGCGCTGGCCGCGGCCGGCGTCGCCGAGCTCTCGGAGCCGACCCTGAACGAGGGCGAGGACTACGACGCGCTGCTGGCCGACCGCTCGTCGTTCGAGGACTTCGACCTCGAGGTCGGTCGGACCAAGGGCTACGGGTTCGCCAAGATCCAGCGCCTTGCCCTGGAGCACCTGCTCGGCGTCCGTTCGGGAACGGCCCAGCTCCCCTCCTGACCTCGACGCACGGACGTGGCCGGCCCTGGTCCTCGCGGACCAGGGCCGGTCGTCGTGCTTCGACCTGCACAGATGCACGCCACTCTGATTTAATGTTCAATAACTAGCCCGTCCATCGGGCGTCCCCCCACACCGCCCTCTGGCGGCGAAGAAGGAGCACAGCATGAGCAAGAGCACCGACCTGGGCCTGCTGGTCCTCCGGCTGGGCTTCGGGGCAGCCGCGGCCTCGCACGGCGCACAGAAGCTGCTCGGCTGGTTCGGCGGCCACGGCCTCGAGGGGACGGGCGGCTTCTTCGAGTCGATCGGCTTCACCCCGGGCAAGCGGAACGCGACCTTCGCGGGCCTCGCCGAGGGCGCAGGCGGCGCGGCGGTGGCTCTCGGGCTGGCCACCGGGCCGGCCGGAGCAGCGCTCACGGGGAACATGGTGGTCGCGTCCTCGGTCCACGGCTACGAGAAGTTCTTCGCCCAGGACGGCGGGCCCGAGATGCCGCTGGCGTACGCGCTGGTCGGCAGCGTGCTCACCCTGACCGGCGCAGGCCGCTACTCGCTGGACCACGTCACGGGCCACGTGCTCGACAAGCCGTGGATGCGGGCCGTCGCCTACGCCGGCGCCACCGGTGCCGCGGCCGCCATCATCATCGCCCGCCGCAACGAGCTGGCCACCCGGCCCGCGCCCGAGGTCGTCAGCGAGGCGGCGGTCGGCGAGGCCGAGGCTGCCAGCGATCCCTCCTGAGCGCCCGACGGAGCCCGGGCGGGTCGGTCAGCGGCGCGTAGGCTCGGCCGCATGACCGTCCTGCTCGGCCTGCCCGGCCTGCGCTCGTCCCGCCCTGCGGCGGACCAGCAGCGCCGGCTGTCCGACGCGTACGGGCGGGTCGCCGCCGACCTGCGGCTGTCGTTGACCGACCGCTGCAACCTGCGGTGCACCTACTGCATGCCGGCAGAGGGCCTGGACTGGCTCGGGCGGGACGAGCTGCTCGACGACGACGAGATCGTCCGGCTGGTCCGGATCGGCGTCGAGCGGCTCGGGATCACCACCGTCCGGCTGACCGGCGGAGAGCCGCTGCTGCGCAAGGGCCTCGAGGGGCTCGTGTCGCGCCTCGCCACGCTGGACCCGGCCCCGGTGCTCGCCCTGACCACCAACGGCATCGGCCTCGCCAGCCGCGCGTCGGCGCTCGCCGCCGCCGGGCTGAACCGGATCAACGTCTCGCTCGACACCCTCGACCCGGACACCTTCGCCCAGCTCACCCGTCGCCGTCGGCACACGGACGTCCTGGACGGCATCCGCGCCGCCCGTGCGGCAGGCCTGACGCCGGTCAAGGTCAACGCCGTGCTCATGCGCGGCGTCAACGACCACGAGGCCGCCGCCATGCTCCGGTGGGCGCTCGAGGAGGACGTGCAGCTGCGGTTCATCGAGCAGATGCCGCTGGACGCCCAGCACGGCTGGCGACGCTCCGAGATGGTGACGGCCGCCGAGACCCTGGCGCGGCTGCGGAGCGAGTTCTCGCTGGTGGTGGACCCGGGGCACGAGGCCGCACGGGGGAGCGCCCCCGCGGAGCTGTTCCGCGTGGCCGGCACCAACCAGTCGGTCGGCGTCATCGCCTCGGTGACGCAGGCGTTCTGCGGAGCCTGCGACCGGGTCCGGCTGACCGCGGACGGGCAGATCCGCACCTGCCTGTTCTCCCGGGAGGAGTCCGACCTCCGCCTGCTGCTCCGCGGCGGCGCCGACGACCCCACGATCGCCGACGCCTGGGTCACGGCCGTCGCGGGCAAGCAGCCGGGTCACGGGATCGACGACCCGAGCTTTCTGCAGCCGGACCGTCCGATGTCGGCCATCGGCGGCTAGAGCCGGTCGGAGCCGGGAGCCTCGTCCGTCAGCGGCACGAGCTCGCGGAACATCCCGCGCGCCGAGAGGTAGTCGCGCAGGGAGTCCGTGTGGTCCGCGCAGGCGAGCCAGTGCTTGCGCCGCTCCGGCGGATGGATCTTGGCGTTGTTCCAGCGCACGTCGGCGGTGGCCGGGGCGGTGCAGCCGCGCGCTGAGCAGACCAGCTCGTCGGGTGGGGTGTCGGTGGTGGACAAGGCTCACGCCGCCCAGTAGCGGCGTCGGTCGGCGACCGGCTCGTGCACGCCGCCCTGCTCGTCGACGATCACCTCGCCCTCGACGTAGCCCGTCGACGGGCCGGTGGTGAGCTGTTTCGCGTCGTCCGGAGCGCCACGGCGTACGGGCTTCGTCAGGCCCTTCGTGTTGGCCTGGTTGGCCAGCAGCACGGCCATGTAGGGCAGGAACATGGCCCCGGCGAAGAGGACCCACTGCAGCCAGCCGTGCGCGAAGATCACGGCGACGAGGAAGCAGACCGTACGGAACGCCATCGTCACCGTGTAGGCCCGGACCCGCTGCGACATCTCCACGCTCGACCCGGCGCGCGCATCGGTGATGTTCGTCGCGCCCGAGGGGATGACCATGACCAGACATTACGTCTCAGACCCCCTGGCGGTTTCGTTCCGGGGGTGAGGACTTCTTTCGGTGACATCGCTAACGTGCAGCCGTGACCATCTCTGCTGATCCTGACGTCGTCGAACCCGCTCCCGAGCAGGGCCGCGTGGCCCTGGTGACCGGCGGCAACCGTGGCATCGGGCGCGTCATCGCCCAGCACCTGGCCGCGGAGGGCTTCCGCGTGGCGGCGACGTTCCGCAGCGGTGACGTGCCCCCCGGGATCCTCGGCGTGCAGTGCGACGTCACCGACGTCGAGCAGGTGGACGCGGCGTTCGCCGCCGTGGAGTCGCAGCTCGGCCCGGTGGAGGTGCTGGTCGCCAACGCCGGCGTCACCCGCGACACGCTGCTGATGCGGATGAGCGAGGACGACTGGGACGCGGTCATCGAGACGAACCTGACGGGCACGTTCCACGTCGTACGCCGGGCCGCGCGACCGATGGTCCGCGCCCGCTTCGGCCGGATCGTGCTGATCTCCTCCGTCGTCGGCCAGCTCGGTTCGGCGGGCCAGGTCAACTACGCGACGTCCAAGGCCGGGCTGGTCGGCATGGCCCGCTCGCTGGCCCGCGAGCTCGGCGGCCGCGGCATCACCGCCAACGTCGTCGCCCCGGGCTTCGTCGAGACCGACATGACGGCCGGGCTGGACGAGAAGACCGTGGCCGGCTACCAGGCCCAGATCCCGCTGGGCCGGATGGGCACCAGCGACGACGTCGCGGCGGCGGTGGCGTTCCTGGCGGGACCCGGAGGCGCGTACGTGACCGGGGCACTGCTCCCGGTCGACGGTGGGTTGGGGATGGGTCACTAGCGCTCGATTCTGCGGTCTGCAGCAGTCCGACGATCGGCTCGTGCGCCGGAGGGGTCTCGGGCGCCCGCGTCGCGCAACCATCCGCCCGGGCGCGTCGTTTCTGCGTCGTTCGGTTTGTGCCTCGCGCCCGGGCTCCCGCCAGGCCCATCCACGCGCGGCGCGGGCGCCCGAGACCCCTCCTTCAG
>Ga0210040_10004220_pt1 | contig 18906 bp, 17 predicted proteins | sample CryGeyCG12114_NA_FD_185462 | JGI IMG/M metagenome (GOLD analysis project Ga0210040, IMG submission 185462) | Groundwater microbial communities from aquifer - Crystal Geyser CG19_WC_8/21/14_NA (SPAdes) (version 2) | ecosystem: Environmental > Aquatic > Deep subsurface > Groundwater | place: USA...
GGTTGTCGTCGTCGGTTTCGTCCCCTTCGTCCCTGTTGTCTAGCGAAATCTGGGTCTTGTCGAACTCGTGGTACGAAGTTGGCCGGCCTATTCACCCTGTAACCAAATCCGACCCAGTCGTCTACGTACTGAACGTATGCGGGGGGTGCGTCTTCGATTGCCATCGGTCGACTGTGCAACGCCCGGGGTTCTGGCGTTTCCGTTTCATTGGTCAGGTCGATGACCGGATTTCTTGCGGTCGGACCGGATAATGTTCCGTTGTCCGTTCTCTTTATGTGCTTTCCGCAGCGACGACATAGCAAACGGAGAAATGTAGATTGTGTTACGGCAGCAGTGAGACTTGATGAGGCAAACGCTGAGGAGTAGGAAGCGACAATCCGATGTCTTGTCGACAATGCTGACGGGCGAATGACGGGGGCGAACAGAGGTGTACTCAACATCGGAGTCCGACCATGCATGGCTGCCGAGAACGTAAGCCGAAGTCCCTTTTCGCGGCGTTTCCAATCGAGATGACACTCTGGCGCCCGCGAAAGTTGGTCAGCGACACACTTCGCGGATATGGCAGCATCTTGTGTGTCATAGTGATTCGTCGTGCAGATAATGCATGTTTGCTTGGACACCACGACTTTTGATCGCCCACTCGCTGTGTACATTTGTGGTCTTGTGTTCCGCATGCGGCGCATTGGTCCAGAATGAGACGGTGCAGGCTCGTGCCAAAAATGGATATATATATATGTATATGATTGAGGAGGTCCGGACTTGCCGGTGCATATGGCGTGCAAGGGACATCCGTTGAGGGTGAAGTGTCTGCTGGACCTCCATACGCAAAGGACGATTTGGCATTCCGCTTAGTCGGCTTCCCACTCAACGAAGATGAGTTGGTTCGATTCGAGCATGCTAGCATCATGTGGACTCTGGCTATGCCAACAGATCTCTAAACTTCCGTCCACATCAAAGTCCGGAGCGGCGCTAGCTCTAAATTGATCGACGTAGTCTCGTGCAAGCTCCATGAATGGATTATGAGACTGTATCATCAATCGACTGAGGGTCATTGAAGTTCGCAGCGTTTATGCGTGTATGGTTAAAGCCTGTATGATTGACCTTGCTAGGCTGGACCTGAGGAGCACGTGACTGCTCACGGCTGTAAGGGCTTCGACCCACCAGTGGATAGCTCCGTGATCGAACCCATCAACTTGTTTGTTGTGCATCAAGTCGTGAGTGTCCATGAGACGGATCTGTCATTGTGGGAGCGCGGCCTTTCGGCGTTTTCCCAAGTCGTCCCAATCCAATGTCCTTGCACCATTCGGCTGTGGGCTCACTGACGGCCTATGTACCTGCGTTGGCGTCTGTAGCGGCGTTGGCGTCTGCATTTGCATCTTGGTCTGTACCCGGGTCTGCATCGGCCTTTGCCAACCCATCGGCTTTTCATCCATGTCTTGTTTCCATTGGTGCATGTCGTAGATCTGGAGACAAGTATCGTGAGCGGTCATGATTTCTCTACCGTAAGTTGGCTGCAATTTCCCATCGTCAGATGTCTCGAATGGATGATAGCCCACTTTAACACCCATGACACTTGCTTCGCTTGGGATGTCATCATTGTTGCCTTCGCGAATGTGGTTTTGGTCAGGAGGACACATATTGGGGTTGTTGCTCCCTGGAGTCTCGAGTAGAGACAACCATTTGACAACTTTCTGGTTAACATCGACTTCGTCGTCTTCAGATGTGCCATCAATTTCGTCGTGCTCAATGCTTAGCTTGGCCAAGTTCAAGGATGTTAGAGGGTGAGGGTCAGATTTGACGCAATATCCAAGAAGGAATCGTTGGCTGTCCATAATGTGCTTCGCAAGCATCAACGTTGTTTCTGCCAAATTGGTCCTAAAAGCGTAGAGCGTAGGTACCGGTATACTGTATATACAACAGCTATGAGGCCGAATTTGTCCATAACGATCGTGCGGCTTTGAACGTCAGCTCTCCAGTGTGAAAGGATAGTGCTGTTTTTACAAGAAGCCTTGTTTTCGGTCATTGTCTGTTTGAAAGCCATAGTGAATGGCATGGCTCCGCAGGCATCTTGCACCATTGTCAGAAGCAACCATTGTTAAATGCACAAGGCTGAGGTCGTTTGAGCAAAGATAAGCATCTAGTACCCTGGACACTTATCGTAAGTCTCATTCTGCCTTATATCACACATCGTGATTGCTGTAAGATCATTTGTAAACGGGAGGTGATGATGTCTTCCATCTGGGCCATGAGGCGGTTGGGTCGCGAGCGTCCGCGTGCGTCCATTTGCCCGATCCTTGAAGGTAGCCAAGTGCTGGACACCTGGCATCTTGGTGTGGTCAGTGACTGCGCAGGTTGCCTTGTAATTGGCCTTGAATTGGCTTCCAGGCACGCTTGAACGTCCATAGGGCAACGCAACGTCACCTGGCACTATCTGCCCCATCAACTGTGATACCCGGGTGCATCCGTACAAGACCTCGTGCATCATAAGCGGGATCGAATGAATTCTGGGAACGTAAGCCGCGACGTGCACCCGGCTGTATATACCAGTGCAGGGAATCCGCCGGATTCAGGCGTGTCACCGTTCCATAGCGTCGTTTGTCGGTATCCGACCAAGCGCCACCTGACCGACGGTGTAGTCGGTGCTGGAACAGCCGCTGCTGCCCCAGCCAGGTTGCATAGACAACGATGGCCACAGTGATGCTGAGGTCCATGAATCAGAAGCGGCACTCGACGACATCGGCGTGGTATTGGTAGAAGCCGAAGTGGACAGCAGCTGTAAAGTTTCGTGTATCGGGCCCGAGTTCTTCAGCCTGCTCTGAGGCCCGCAAGGAAGAGGTAGGTGCTGGGTGAGAAAGCGCACTAGGGCTGCTTGGTACTGTCCTGACACAAATTTCGGATGCTCTGCATTTTGGGAAGATCGTGCTCGTCGCTCGCGACGTGTCCAGCCATGCTATCCCGTGAGCTTCTAATGCGATAGCACCAATGCTAGCACATAATTCAATGCAACCTCTGCTGGAGGATGGCATAGCATGCAGATTCTGAAGCTGGCAATCATTGCTCGAGGAGGGACATCCATCGGAGGTATTGATGTGAACCTCAGTACTGTTTTGCGAGGTGCAAGGCGTTGAGGACGTATTGTCTATCGAGAGTGACCGGCTTGGGACCTTCGCAGAGCTTCAACAGGCTCGTACTATGGATACATTATAGGCGATGGCCTGTCAGTCTGCCGCGAGATGTAGAGGGCTCTTGGCAGCCATTGCGAGATAGACAAGTAGCAAATGGCTGGAAGTAATATGGATTCTCTCGTTTCATACTGATGGTGGAAAAAGTGAGAGACGCTGCGCCCTCGAGTTACCAGTGCCGTAAACAGTAGAAGGATGGTTCATGTCCAACCCTCCCGGTAAAGTCGGTATAGACTTGGACCTGGGTGAATGCTTCACTGACATCGAATTGAGGGAGCGGGAGCTCAGCTTCAACGTGTCTTCGAACATCTGAGGCTGCTCAAGCCCTAGGCTGAAGTCCCCATTGTGATCCATCTTGCTGCTTGTACAGCCTTGTATTGAGCTGAAGTGGTAAGGTAAAGACGGTAGTGAGTGCTTCGAGTTGTTTGAGGAGAGTTGTCGTGCAGTTCTACCATCAACTTTGGGGGACAGGGCCCAGAGATGATGCGGTACTACCTGATCAAGGCCGGTCATACTTGGCTACTGCTCGAACAGCGAAAGGGAAGACGACATAGCCACATGAAGACGCGGTCAAGACCTACATGTACGAGAAGGAGAATGGAAGGGGCTGCTCCGCTTTGCATCACAGGCGGTCTACAGAGGTCAAATGTAGTATAGTACGGTGGACCAAGTAGATTCATAGTGCATGCTTTATGACACCTCAGCCGAAGCAAACCTGCGTTATGTTGCTAACCACACCACAAACACGAATCATGCTGCTTGTCTTCGTGCTAGTCATTAGAGCAACCAATAATGCTCGCGGCGATTCGTCCGGCCTCTTGCGCAGGCCCCTGTCTCCAGACGCCGCTGTTCAGTGATCTGCGGGGTCAACATGCAGGATCGCGTCTCGATGTTTGCTTGCCTCGGCACAACGCATAGGCAAGAAAGAGAGTAAAGCTACGATTATGTCAATACCCGAAGCAAACTACCACGCTCCGTGCTCTTGAAGGTGTGTGCGACAACATGGCGGACCAGATACGTTACGACGATCAAGTCATCGTCATTACCGGTGCTGGCAACGGCCTAGGGAAACAGTACGCCAAGTTCTTTGCTTCTCGGGGTGCCAAGGTCGTTGTCAACGACTTAGGTGGCAATGCATTTGGCAAAGACAAGGACGGCAAGGGCGAGTCGAAAGTTGCTGACCAAGTCGTCAAAGAGATTACGGATGCTGGTGGTGTCGCTGTACCAAATTATGACCCGGTTCAGAACGGCGACAAGATCATCAAGACTGCCATTGACAGTTTCGGACGCATCGATGTACTCATCAACAATGCTGGTATCCTTCGAGACGTGACTCTGCGCAACATGACCGATGCCGACTGGGATATCATCATGGATGTCCACGTTCACGGCGCTATGAAGACGGCCCGCGCAGCTTGGCCGTTCTTCAAGAAACAGAAGCATGGGAAAGTCATCAACACATCCAGTAGCTCTGGCCTCTTCGGCAATTTTGGGCAGGCGAACTACGCCGCTGCGAAGATGGCGCTAGTGGGCTTCACAGAGACGTTAGCGAAAGAAGGTGCCAAGTACAACATCCATTGTAATGTCCTTGCTCCAGGTGCGGCCTCTCGGTTGACGCAAACCGTCTGGGCACCCGAGATGATGGAGGTCATGAAACCAGACTGGGTTGTACCCCTTGTCGGCGTACTAGTCCATTCGTCCTGCAATGAGAGTGGAAGTATCTTCGAAGCAGCAGCAGGACACTTTTCCAAGATCAGATGGGAGCGATCTAAGGGTTTCCTGGCACGGCCGGATGATTCTCTCACGGTGGACACAATACTCCAGAACCATGACAAGATCGTTGACTTCAGCGAGGCTGAGCATCCGAGTGGCACGGCGGACATGTTAACTTTGCTTGAAAAAGCTATGACCTTGCCGAGTAACCCCACAAGCAGCGAAACGAACTTGAAAGGGAGAGTGGCGCTCGTGACTGGAGGTGGCGTTGGCCTAGGGAGGGCTTATGCAATGAACCTTGCTAAGCTAGGCGCGAAAGTCGTCGTCAACGACATCAAACATGCTGAAGAGGTCGTCAAAGACATCAAGTCGGCAGGCGGCGAAGCAACTGCAGCAGTCATGTCGGTTGAGGCCGGTGAAGCTGTGGTGCGAGCTGTGGTGGACCAATACGGCCGTATTGATATTGTGGTCAACAACGCTGGCATCCTGGGAGACAAAGCCTTCCAAAACATGACGGAGGAACAATGGCACAAGGTGATGAATGTGCATCTTCGATCAACCTACCTCATCACAAAAGCAGCATGGCCTTTCATGTTGAAGCAGAAATACGGGCGCGTTGTGAACATCACGTCGACCAGTGGCATTTATGGCAACTTTGGCCAAGCGAACTATGCAGCAGCGGTAGGTCTTTCCATTATTATCGCATGACCGTATGACTAACTTGTGGTTCCTAGAAATGCGGTATGGTCGGATTCACCAAAACCATTGCTCGTGAAGGCGCGAAATACAATATTGTGGTAAATGCACTCGCACCAACCGCTGGCACTAACATGACGCGTACCGTTTGGCCGGAAGAGTCAGTTCAAGCCATCAAGCCAGATTATGTTGCGCCCCTGGTATCAGCATTGTGCAGCGGAACTCCACCAGCCACAGGTCAGCTGTATGAAGCAGGCTGTGGTGTCTTCAAAGCAACGAGGTGGCAGCGAGCTAGAGGTGTAGACTTCGACCATGGAAATGGTGTGCCGAGTGTAGAAGAGGTTGCAAAGGCGTTCCCCAAGATTTGTGACTTTGACGACGGGCAAGCAGACAACCCCGATACGCCGGCCGAGGGCAGCAAGTATACTATGGGCAATGTTTTGAAGAACCCGCAGTTTGGCAACATGAAGCAGGAAGATCGGTCGAAGCGCAATCGCAAATTCGGTCCGAAGATCTAGGAGGTAAGCACAATGGGATCTTGCCAGAATGTAGAAAGGCTACAGTTTGCTGGCAAAAAAGCTACCATGCATCTCGGCGTTGGAGGCTGAAGGAAAGTACATTTCGCACGCGCTATCATTCATCGTCCCACAGGAGATGTCCGGTTCCGATAGCGTGAAACGACTCTTTCCTGGTCTAGCTCATTGTACGTTATGAGATGCTGTCCGTGTGGTAGTCCATATGCGGCGTCATGCTAGCATGAAGGAGTAACATTGCATCACATACGGGTATAGAAGGCTTATTACGAGCTCGAAGGCAGGGAGCAATTGGATATGTACTCGTAACTTTGTGCAAGGCAGGTTCGGTAAACTTGTCATGAAGAGAGGAGCCGAGGCCCAAGCCCGACTACTGACTCATGTGTAAGAACACGTGTAAGGGCAACTCCCGTGACTACATTTCTTACTGAACGAACGACTGAGACCGTGATACAGCAGTCCTCCAGTCTAAAATCTACTGCCTGGCAACCAATATCAGTACGCCATTATGAGCAATGCCTCCGAACTACCCACTATCGGCAAGGCCGGCTGCGTAACAAATCCAGGCCCTGACTTTGGAGTGGAAGTCCGTGATGACATCCCAGTGCCAAAGCCAGGTAACATGGAGGTGCTCGTGAAGTTGACAGTGACTGGCATTTGTTACTCTGATCTTCACTACATGCTCGAAGACCTTCCTATGGCCAAGATGTCCGATGCTGGCGTGGTATCACCTGGCCATGAGGGCGTCGGTCACATCGTCGCGCTTGGCGACAATATTCCTGCCTCGTTGGAACTGAATGTAGGTGATCGTGTTGGTCTCAAGCCGGTCTGGTCGAGCTGTAATAGCTGTGAGATGTGCACAACCGACCGGGAGATGTACTGCCCTGCCTCTAAGCAGACAGGCCTGCACGTGCCTGGCACCTACCAACAGTACGTCATTGGTTCGGCAGACCACGTATTAAAGATCCCCGAGGGCCTGTCGGATGCGGTTGCAGCGCCCGTAATGTGCAGTGGTGGCACGATCTACCGTGGTATCAAAGAGTCAGGGTTAAAGAGCGGAGACTGGGTTGCGTTCGCAGGCGCTGGTGGTGGCGTTGGACATATGGGCGTCATGTATGCCAAGGCCATGGGCATGAGGGTCATTGCAATCGATGGTGGAAACGACAAGGGTGAGATGTGTAGAAGAATTGGTGCCGAGCACTTTGTGGATTTCACGAAGACGGGGGATGTCAATGCTGAGGTTTTCAGGTTGACTGATGGTTTGGGCGCGCATGGTTTGATCATCACAGCAACCAGTGCTGCGGCATACCGAACTGGTATTGGGATGCTGAGGACCTCGGGTGTTTTGATGGCCATCGGTCTCCGTAAGTGATGCATGCTCTCAAGCACGGTGTTTCTGCCAAGGCTAATTTTGTGAACAACAGCTTCAGTGGCCGACATCCCAAGCATTGTTAACCCAATAAGCCTGATTGGGAAGAACTTGAAGGTAACGGGTACCGCAGTTGGAACGAGAAACGATGTCAAAATGGCCTTGCAATTTGCTGCTACGGTAAGTTCTCTTTTGCTAGTGACCGCTTCACTATGGTATTGACAGACTTGCAGGGCCAAGTTAAGCCAGTCATTGAAATGTTCCCCTTTGGTAAGATCTCGGATGCTGTGATGAAGTTGAAAGATGGAAAAGTTGCGGGGCGATGTGTGGTGAAATTTGACGACTAGCGAGTCAGGATACTAGCCATAGAAAGGGAAGACCTTGGTCACACGAATTCCATATGAGCCAGAGTGACTCATTGAAGAACCAAAAGGGTATTGGCCTGCAACGCTGCTAGTGAAAGTGGGTACAAACCTGAGTGTTGCCGTGCGTTGTGGCCTCATCAAGCCAAACTGCGAAATTGGTTAACCACATTGTCGTTTTCTGACTATTGTCCAGAGTCTAGGGCAGGCCGAACTATCCTCTGCTATTCAACATGGTGGTGGAAGCCGTTGACAAGAGGCTGAGGGAGTGGCCAAAGTCGTCCTTCACGCTTGTGCGATTGCATTTTTGTCCTTGTTGCTGCTATCTCGCATCACGCCATTCTTCTCCGGCACATCAACACACTTAAAGCGCCGGTAGGTAAAATAAAACAGTTCTGTAGACATCCGTACTCGAATCTGTGCTGGATAAAGCGCACGGCGCTGATTGTAGGGCAAGCGCAGCGAGGTGTCCTTGTGCTCAAATTTCACGAGGAAGATCGGCGAGAACTGCAAGAACGGCACGAAAAGTACCAAGCAGAACTTGGCGCCATTGGAAAGTGCTCTGGGCCCCGGTCGGCTACGGTGGCTCTTTCCTCCGCGCGTCTTTTTCTGTCGCAGAACGACTCCCTCTCAGAATTAGCCACCTCAGCTCTCTGCTCATATAATTAATCATACAACACTCTGGCGGCCACTCTACACTAGTCCCCACGATATTCGTCCCTCCAAGTCTTGTGGACATAGCATCTAGGAGCGCCAAAGGAAGTCTCGATTCCTATCGAAACCTAGCGCCCGATCGGCAGCCTGTAGCCGGGTAAGCGAGGTTCAAGCCACTCAGGACGCCGTGCTTACTCATTGCTTATTTCTCATTTGCGATCGCCGTCCTTAGAAGCCGAGATCGTAACAGCAAGAAGAGTAAAGTTCGTGATCGCAGGTGTGAGCTCGCTTCAACAGTTCTATATTGATGCTTGCGCCTTGGGCTCCTGCCATATGAGGGTCCATCCTGATGAACGAAAGAAGAAGCATCATGCGAAAAGTCGACTGGGCTGTCTTAGTTGTAAGCGGCGACATCTGAAATGCGACGAAGCCCGGCCCTCATGTGCTAGATGCATCCTTGACTTTGGCAGTTGCGAAGGTTATGACACGCCCAAAGTGTGGATATTCGAACCCTCGAGCCACGAACCTGCAGCAATATTGATTGACCCCAGCTCTGGTTCTTCACCTAGCTCCGGTAGCGCACTGTCAAGCTCCCGAGAACAATGCAGCTCAAGCAGCTCACAGGGATCGACAAGCCCGATCGACCGTCAAGCAAACCCTACCTCGGAAACCGGAAATCGGAGGCAGAAGCGATGGGCCCCAAAGTCGAAAAGTGGTTGCACGACGTGCAAGAAACGTCGTGTCAAGTGTGACCAGGGACGGCCATCCTGTCTACGTTGCACGAGCTCGAGTCGCGAATGTGAATATGCTGCACCACCTAGCGAAGCGCCGTTAAACGTAGCCGACCCATCACAGATTGTCCATTCGAGGTCTAACACGGGCGTATCGCCACATCAACCTCCTACCATTATGTACATCAATCATACCCCGTACAAGACTCAGACAGAATATCAGACCTTTGTGCACTGGCAAAGCAGAACGGAAAGCTGCATGGTCATCTCCCGCAGCTTTGGCAATTTCAATATCCTTGGTGATACGATGCCAAAAGCAGCTTGGTCTTACGACTGCCTTAAGCATGGCTTGCTTTCCGCAGCATCAGTGACGGCCTCGATTGAGAAGTTCTCCCTCGGAGAATTCAACGAACGGCAGGCCGTTGTAGAAGCCGTCAAGCAGAGCAGTCTTGCAATCAGTAGCATCTTCGACGAGAAGCCACCGCCTGAAGTCACGGTGCTGGTCGCATTCGTTTTCTGGTTCATGGAGGCATGGTTAGGCTCCTGGAGCCGTGCGGTTATGCACCTTGCCAGCGCCGCGCGCATATGTGAGCAGGGCTATCCGAAAGGAGAAGTCAGCGAAGGTGTTGCGTGGTATGTCGGGATCTGTGATGCAGGCGTTCCCCAAGCTCTTCGGACTCCGCAGATCTTGAAGCTAGTACAGAACAGTCACGATGGGTTTGATGAGAACTTCTACGTTCGGCTGTTGTGGGGTTTTCGAGAAGCGGTTGCTGGCATATCTCTACTGCAAGGAGCGCGACTGAAAGCTAGGCAAGTTCGGCCTAATGAGTTTGGACAGTTCGATACGATCCTTGCCACTCACCAAGCGCAAATGGAGTTTCTGTCAGGACGATGGCTGCGACACGCCCAGTCGCAGCCTGCAAGCGTTCAACGTGAGCAAGACATGCCTCCACCGCCCGCTATTCCGATGTACTCTACGGTCATGGATATGGTGAACCATTTTCTAAACAACGATGATAGATATGATCCATTGGTCCTGGCGATACATTTGAAGATGGTGCAGCGCTCGCTTCCGTTATTTGTCGCTGGAAAGAACATGGAGATCAGAAGGGATGCAGCATTGAGCATTCCGATCAAGGCTAGACCCCTCGAGTTAGAACCGCAGCGGCCCCCGATTGAACCTCAGTCCACGACTGCTGTTGTGAGGTGAATTATAATACGCTCCAGCGCGTTGTCTGCGTTAGGGACTCTTCTCATCGCGCCACGCCAGGCTCAAATTTGTTGAAGGACCCAGAGTCGGATTCTCTTCGTTCAAGGCTCGTGGCTTGAGCATAGGCTGTTTTGGTACAATGACCTACAGCTTCAAGGCTGTTTGATTGAGTACATACAGATTCAGCAACTTTGGACTCAAACACATATACGCGCTGGTCGTCCATAAACATGGTCAACTCCACGTTTAACGGAGCACCCCTCGCTAGCTCTTGCCATTTTGGAGAGACCCATACCAGAAAAGTTTCGGAAGTGGAGTGATTGGATAACACGATCGCGGGGCTGTCAGGACACACCACAGGCATTGTATGGTGTTATGCACTGTCTTTCTCGCTTGCTAGACCTCATCAACAACACTCACGAATCCTCGGGTAGTCGGTCCAGTCTTGTATCGACATCGACTCGCGATAGTAACTATTACTACCTCAGGCCATTAACGGGGAACAACACCAGCAATGCATACGCTTGTTTGCCATCTTCTCGCCAAAGACGACGAGTCAATCGAGAAGATTCGCCGCAAACTTATCGAGGCAGCACGAGTTTACCGGAAAGACAAGGAGACGGTCGACTGGCTCGTGATGCAGGACGTGCATAATCCGCGAAAGTTCACGATTGTGGAAAGATTTGAGAAGGAGAGCAGTCAAAAGTACCATCTTGAGAATCCGTATTGGAAGACCTTTGATCCTTATGTTGTGCCGTAAGTACTTTTGTCCGTCGGAATTGCCTCCCGTTTCCGACTTCAGCTCCACCATCAAGAAGCCGGCACAGCTGGAATCTACGGGGCCAAGGACGGACCCGAGCGCGACACTCCAACTAGTAGTGTCTGCCAGTTCGCTATCCTTGAAACACTAGCTCCCATCCCTTCCGAGCGATGGCTGAGACCGAGTCGTCCTGTCCCAGCTACTTTTGGTACTCCCTGATCAGCCTATATTGGGCCTTACTTACCCGTATCTACACAACTTCACGGTTCAGATGATCGCGCTCACAGAGCATTCGCTGATTCTCTATCCACTTTAGGCTACTGGAAAAACCAATTGAGCTGCTGCGACACGAAGAGTTGGACACAAGCAAGGATGTGGACTTACTGTGATGATGCTATTCCCATCGATGGAAGGGATCTGCTTGCTGGGTGTTCGTATACAGCGACCATGACCTCAATGCACCTGAAGCCTCGAGGTATCATATATAGTAACCGTTCATAAAACATGCTTGAGCTAGCATCATCTCCTCCAACGCAAGCTTGCACTGCAGAGTCTAATCGCTCAGATCGTCCGTGCTAGTCACGTGATGAGGCGCGACACGAATCAACACGTGCCTTGAACCCATGTTCAGCAAAGCCATTTCTTTCGCTACCGCGACAGTTGTTGATTTATGTGCGGTCATATGCGTACGCATGGCTCAATAGTACAAGGCGACCCGAACAAATTAGAGACGTGGTTGACTGGAGAAGGAAAAGACTGGTAATCATAATTTGCATATGATAGACCTCGACCATCTTCTGGAAGAAGCCATTGTTCAATGTCTGTCACGGTTTTTGTGTTCAGATATCTCACACCAGTGAACTTGGCGTGCTTTTGTTCGAAATCTTGAGAGTAGTCGGACCACATCTCTGAACGACACTTTAAGACGAGGATCACAAATGGTCTCAGACAATCTCTGCAAGCCATTGTCAAAGAGCAGAAACAGGCCTCCCACCGGCTGATACCGATTAAAGTGAGCGACCGTAGCTGATACACACAATTTCGGGCATGATAAGAGACATATTGCTGCCAGGTAGCGGAATCATGGACGAAGTGGATGTTGTCTGTCTTGGATCTGCACCCGGGTCAGAGCGGGAGCAGGCGGCGGCTTTTCGTTTGGCACGAGTGAGCAGAATTCCCAAACCAACAACTCATACTGCGAAGGCTGTGACCACTGTATCCTCCGGGCTCCAACCGCAAGATAGGCCTGCATCAACGAGAGCAGGAGCAGAAGCAGTAGCATGCAGGGGGCAAGCATTCGACGTTGAGCCACTCAATGCTGTCGCTTAAATCGAGCGCCAGGTTGACGCTCAGTCAGCAAGTTATTGTCAACCACGAACCGTCATCGTTATCCTCGACCACTGTGCTAGGAAAAGAGCTTTCGAGCTACAGGCCTGGGTTCCTAGCTTTATGCGTGCGTTCCTACGTCCGACGATTTCACCCAATTCTTGCCATGCTGTCTCTGAAATCAACTGAATCAAGCAAAGGCTCTCTGCTGTAATTCGCAATTGCCGCCGTCGAAAACCACTTCCAGCTCAGTCAAGATGCTGAGGAAGGAGAACAGCTTTTCGACCGAGTATGGAACGTCGTCCTTGTAAGCCTTGATGGAAGTATCTGAGCAGAATTTCCGAGACCAAGACTTCAGTGATTCAAGCAGCGATACTCGTACAGACATGCGCTTTGCTATCCGGCGCGGACAGCTACCTGTCAGATGCGGGCCAGATGCACAGCAAAGTCGCAAGCTGCGCTGCGAGCATTAAGCTCTACGAAGTACAGCATAGAATTCGACATCCTGGAGCAATTAAGGCTGCTAACTGTCACTCGAGCTGACAGTCATGGCTTAGCACAGAAGAGAAGATTTGGACAGTACTAGCGCTATATCACCAAGATGCAGAACTTGCAACTGTCTATCACCGACCACCTTTACTAGATCCTCATCCACCCTACGTCCCTCAGACTGCGCCTGATTATCTTTTTACGGCATCCACACCGAAGCACTGGGCAGCTTCATTATCCGAAGAAGGCCGAGAAAAACCTCTTCATGGTCAATCTCTACCAAAATTGCGAGCATTGTTGCTGCCATTACAGAGGCCCGCCTGCAAAGTATGCTCCGTCTTCAACGAGACATGCGGCTCAAGAAAGCCCTTCACGCAATATACGAGGAGCTTTTGCAACTCATTATGGACGACTCCGATGATATGCTTGCCCTGAGAGTCTTCTGGCGTTCAGCCTTATAGGCTCCCGTCTGCCGCCACTACAGAGTCCACGGTGTCCATGGCGGGCGGTCGGCAGTAAATGGCTAATTTGCCGATGAAGCTTCACCTCGGAGGCCTTGACTGTTCCCCCGTCCCTTGTAGGCGATGCTTGGGACAAAGATATGGTGTGCTAAAATCAGCGAACCTGACTCGAAGTGCCGGTCGTGTAAGAAGTCGCCAATTCCCACGTCTCAAGGGTGTGAGACCCGATTGGCGAAGGTATCACCACTTGCAAGGTTCCGATCCCAATTTGTGCTGTGAACAGAGGAAATTGCGAAATATTGCTCGTCTACACTGGTAGAACAGACTAATGAGAGTGGAGAAGGCGAGATCGAGACGATCGATCTTAACGCTGACTCGACCCCGTCGTTCGATGTCTCCGAGTTAGCCAGCCTCTTTGACTACAATGAGAATGACCCTAGTTTGATACTGCCGAGTCAATACATTGCGCGCCCGCCAGTACCAAGTCACCGCTCAAGCGACCTTGCGCCGCCGTCAAGAATCCGGTGTAGAAAGTGTCTGCGAATGAGGATCACATGCCACAAAACAGACGGACGGCCATGCAGGCATTGCGCGAGACAGGGAGCGAGAGCAACGTGCGTGTCTGACCTTCGCGGTGCAAAGCCATATGCTAGTCGAGCTAGAAGATTCGGCGATGCGACCATCGAGAAGAACGACGAGGTGGACGTCGTGGACGTTGAGAGCGATTCTTCTTCATCTGAAGGATATGCTAGAGCACACGGACTGACTAACGACGAGCAGCAGCCTGCTGTCTACATTTCAGATAACGATGATCCACATACGATGGGGACGACAGAAGATCTTTCAGCCTGGTTCAAGATGAACAGCAATGATAGAGCGAAAGCCAAGTTGAAGGAAACATCGGCAAACGGACGCTGAGACAGTACATTTCCGACCCTATTGACAAGTACAGGAACCCAACACTGGGAAGGCAGACCTACAAGAAGCCCCTGTAGGCAGTGTCTGCCGTAGCGGATGGCATACGCTGGGGACGGCGATAACGGCTGCTACAGGTGCTCGTGCGAACGGACATGGCATCTGCAAATCCATACGAGGGGCAGCATGAGAGGTCTCGAAGGCCGCGACCGTCAAAGGTAAAAGCCAGAGACCTGTAAAGTCAAGCCTTCATCTTTGCGTGTTGTCCTGACATAAGACGTGGTGTCGCAGGTGTTTTGCTCACGTGAGCCGATACTTGCAGCATGTATGTGCCTACCTCAAAGAGGTAATATGATCCTGGAGGCTCGATACTTTTGATCTGTAGACTCCCTCAACATTTTTCACGTCGCTCGAGAATGCAAACACGAGGGTAGAACTTGTTGTTTCGGATCGTATGCAATTGAGACTTGGCTGTACCACATTTCATTCTCGCCATGTGCAACAAGGATATAGACAACATTTAAGAGTAAGTGGTGGCCGATATGGCAAGAATGCAGTTGTCTTCACTCTTTAAGCCGAATTGGTTCCTTCACAACATTCTTCTGTTCCTGTCTCGTATCAGACTACCGTTAAGGGAAATATTACAAGCTCGACTCAACGCCACCCAAATATCGTCTCCGAAGATTACTCCCACACCAGTCGAGTCGGTTGCCCGATATGACTTTCAGCAGATCACCTAGGATGTGCATAAGCCTGCACAAAGATCCTCAGCCACCAAATCCTCCGCCCAATACACCTATTGGCTCGCCTCCCAAAGGTAGTCAATAAGTCCTTCCAACGACTTTACCACAAGTCACGCTGCCAAAGTCGAGTAACACGTTCAAAAGCATTAGATCACAGCTTCGCGAATATCTCAGTGGGGTTGTAATTGTCGCAAAGGGTTGAAATCGAGAGCTCAATGTTGGATGCTATCAGCGGAACGAGGCAGACAAGGTCCGGCTTCGAGGAGTTGGGATGTTCGGTAGCGGTCTGGCGTCCAGTATGCTTGCAGCACGACTAAGAAGTGAATCATGCGGTGGGGTCCAAGTTTTGAACAATAGGATGTGCCTGGCGTGTTGCCTGTACTCGACTCTTTCCCATCTTTTCTCTCAGCGATGCTTCCTGTCACTCACACTTCTGACCAGTCCGCCTAGTGCTTTCTCTTTTCTTTGACTTTAAGCTTGATTCGCTATGGTTGCTCGTTCTTCTCATTCACTTCTTGCTCTTCTTCTCTTCTGCCGGACTCGTGTTCCCACCCATGCTGAACGTGGGTGCTCGGCCACCTAGAGTTGTGAATTGCTTGTAGCTCGAGTTCGGGCTCGCGGGGCTGTAGTTGTCTGGTTCTGTCACAAATTTGGCCTTGATCTTCTGGAGGAAGGAGAGTTTGGGTTGTTCTGAACTGTTTCGCTGTAAGGCAGGGGAAGGGGTTCCAATTGCGGCAGACATGTCTGCTTCAGTTCGAGGGATGGTCAAAGTTCTTTGTGAGTATAGGTCAGCTCCAGATAGGATGCTCAGGAAGATGTAGAGCTTCGTGATGGCACAAGACATATAAAGATGCATTCAGCCGTTAGGCAGTGCCTATAGTCAGCTAAATATAGACATTTTGTTGGGCTGCGGTTGCGGACTGGACGCCTGAAAACTGGTGCTTTTGTTCGTTATTAGCATCGTAGACGTGTCCAGCCATAGCGTCGACAGCATGGATGCTGCTGATAATCCAGTAAAGAACTTGAAAGTTGCTCGAATACTGGCGAAGGGCGTGATAGTCTGGAGCATTGTCTCTACGGCTCTGCAAAGGCGTGGCTTGACTGTCGTATCTACGACACGTTCACCTCTGTGATCGGAACTGGCAAGACACAGCTCACGGTGTGCAAGTGCAATAGGCTTGGTAAGCTAGAGTGGACATCGTCGTTGCCAAAAGACAGCAACGCAGGTATCCTCAGTATCTCTCCGTTTCGACGCGGTGGGTATGCGGTGACATCGACCGAACACTTGATGAAACTATCACCTTGCCTATTGCAGTTTCTTCGCACGTAGAGCAGTAGTGCTCAACACTCAAAGCGGTGCTGTGGAAAGTGATTGCTTGCGCTATGCGAGACCACTCACCAGCTGCTGCAGATACTAGCCAACAAACTTGGTGGAGTAATGGAATCTGGAAGCCAGAAAAACAAGCTTGTTAAGCTTCATTACGCGGTGCATGATGAGTGCTCCTAGGCAAAGCTTGATTTCGGAAATCTTTTCTTCTCGCTCACTGGCATGGTTGGAGCTTACGTGGCCACCACAAGTATTCCACCTTTCAAGGTGCAAATACTCTCCGACCTGGTGTAGTCTACTGGCGTGTCCCTTCGACAGGGAGTACCTGGCTAATAATTCTATGACGGTTTAACCTGGATGAATAGGACGACGCAGACCTAGCTTCATGCTAGCAGTTCTTTCCAACCAGGTCCAGCCAATACATGCTGCTAGCTTATAGCCGCGTCATCCGGTCAATACAGCCTGGCCGACAGCCGTACAGTAACAGGGACACATGTCTAACGATGCCCTCTGTGTCTCGATGTCGCGATCATCATGTGAAAGGTTTGGCGTATCTGAATGACCTTTGAGTTGAGTTAGCAGTAGCATCCCATCAAAATGATATCCGACTTCATCCATAACCTCTGTCATGTACAGGACACAGTCTCCTCACGGCTGGCAGAACATCCGGAGGAGGCTCCGGGTGACATTGTCAAGCATCTCTTTGGCACGGCCAGTTCACTGCCGAAATCAGATACAGAGGTCCAACCAAAGTACGATCTGCAGCGCGCTCTTGACTGTGGAAATTGGGGTGCTTCTCGTCCGAGCGAGCTGTTTCTAAAGGTAAGCAAGGACAAGCCTTCACGGGCGCAGCTCACACCAAGCAGATGTACGACGACGTACTGTGCACACTCGACAAGAGCCATCCGCTTGCGGGCATGTGCTCGCCGCCTCTATTGGGCTCAACCGGTGTCTGCCCTCTGGGGTCATTGCCACAATTCCCGAAATTTGCCGTCACATGTCAAATTTGATTGTAAAAGCTCAGAAGGAGGTGTTTCTTGCCACAAATTTCTGGAAGTATTCCGAAGGATCGAGGTTAATCTGCAACGCTCTGACGGAACTTTCCAAACGCGCCCTGAGTGAAAGCAGAAGAGTGGTTGTTAAGGTCATGTATAATCGAGGAGATCCAAAACAGGTCTTCACACCTCATCAATTTGTCCCAGCCAAGCTGTTTGCGGATCCGAATGGGGCTATCAGGCTGCCACATCCTGACGACCTCCCAAACGTCAATCTGGAAGTTGTCAACTACCACAGGCCGCCACTTGGCACTTTCCACGCGAAGTTCATGATCGTGGATCGCAGGGTTGGCATCTTGCAAAGTAACAATATCCAGGATAACGACAATTTGGAAATGATGACTCAATTCGAAGGTCCAATTGTAGACTCGTTCTACGATATGGCACTGATCACATGGCACAATCCTCTCCGGCCTCCATTGCCAATGCTGAACTCTCCAGCCGCCAGCGCTCCGAGTCCCACTTTCAATGGCGAGGCGCATGGGTCCATGTTCGACGATAAAGGTCAGCTGCGCAGTCAATACAGCTTTACCTCTGCTATGCCAGATAGGGTAGACTCGGCCAGTGACGTAGCCGTAGAGGCATCCATGAGGACTGACTTGCCTCTACATACTTCACAGGACTCGCACTACGATGAAGATGTTGGAGAAGAGATTCTGAGAGCGACTGCAGCATACGTGCCTCGCAATGGAGCGCCACTAATTCAAGGTGTCAATAACCTGTTGAATGTGCCTGCGGGAGGAACAAAGGCAACTGCGCCCGAGCTGCAACCTTGCCAGATGATGACACCAATCATTGCAATCCCTCGGCATGACCCCTTCCCCATCGCAATGGTTTGTCGTGAACCTTTCCCATCACCGACTAATGCATCTGTACATACACCTCAGAACGCTGCGTTCCAATCAGGACTTCGCAATGCAATAAGCACGGTCTTTATCCAAACACCTAATCTAAATGCAGGCGCACTTTTGCCTGAGATTGTGGCAGCATGTACCAGAGGTGTGCACGTAAGTTACTTCTATTGCCTAGGCTACAATGACGCAGGTAAGCGTACCATGTCTCTGAATGCACTATTACTGAATGCTGCAGGTGAACTACTACCTATGCAAGGTGGTCACAATGAGTCCGTAGCCAACAAGCTCTACTCGCAGTTGACGCCAGAAATTCGGCAGAATCTGAGTTATCTACTGCTATATTGGTAAGGACCAAGTCAGGCCTATACACAACAAATTCAAGAAACGATCCTGCCACATCAAACTGATGATCGTCGATGACCATATCGCAATTCAAGGTTCTGGAAACCAAGACACACAGACATGGTACCACTCTCAAGAAGTCAACGTCATGATCGTTAGCCCCCTTGTCTGTCAGAAGTGGCTT
>Ga0210040_10004221_pt1 | contig 18905 bp, 16 predicted proteins | sample CryGeyCG12114_NA_FD_185462 | JGI IMG/M metagenome (GOLD analysis project Ga0210040, IMG submission 185462) | Groundwater microbial communities from aquifer - Crystal Geyser CG19_WC_8/21/14_NA (SPAdes) (version 2) | ecosystem: Environmental > Aquatic > Deep subsurface > Groundwater | place: USA...
CCGCCGTTACGCTGAAGCCAGTAGAGAAAGGCATTGTGATGCCCTTCGGCAAAGACGTATTCATTCATGCCTGCCAATACATGGCCCGCGTAACCAAGCAGTTGCTGGAGCGCAATACCCTGGGTGTTAGTGATGTGCGCTACCTAATTCCGCACCAGGCCAACCTGCGCATCACGCGCAACGTGGTGGAGCAGCTAGGCCTGCCCGAAGACCGTGCCGTGTCCAACATTCAATTCCTGGGTAACACGGGCTGCGCCGGTGCTGCCATCGGCCTGGCCGATACCTGGCCCGCCCTCCAGTCCGGCGACCGGGTGGTTATCACCGTATTCGGTGGCGGCTACTCCTACGGCGCTATGCTGCTGGAGAAATAGGTGGTCCTATTTCACTGGCAACTACCTTAAAGCCTTATAAAGCGCGTGGTGCCTTCGCGGCCGGTTTCATCGCGCCAGCGCACGGCGTACCAGCCAGGACGTAGGCCATCCACGTTCAGCGTGAACAGGTTGAAGCCGGTTTGCAGCATGATGGCCCTACCCTGGATGTAGCGCCCCAACGCATCGTAGACGTACAGCCGCAACGTGGTAGCAGTGCCGGTATTATACTGAAACTGCAACGGGCCGTTGGTCAGCGGGTTGGGGTAGAGGGCCAGGTCCGTAAGGGCCGAGGCGTCGGAAGAGGTGGCGATGGGGGCAGTGGTGTCTAGAGTACCATCGGGGCGGCGTACGCGCAGGCGGTAGTAGCTCAGGCCGGTAGGAGCCTGGGCATCGGCGTAGCCGTAGTTGTTGCTGGTTGTACCGGCGGGCACGGTGCCCAGGATTTGCCAGGCGCGGGCCGTCGTGTCGGCGCCGGAGCGCTCTACCACAAACTCCTGCACGAAGCATTCATCACGGGTGGTCCAGGTCAGGATAGGGCCAGTGGCGCTGAAGGTAGTAAGAGGAGCAGGTAGCATGGCGGGCTCGTCGCAGGTAGCGGCCGGAAAGCTGCGCGTGCGCAGCAGCAGCCGGCCACCAGCCAGGTCGCTCACGGCGCTGAGCGTGCGGCTCACCTGCCCACGCGACACGGCGTAGTGCATCACGGCCGAGGGCCGGATCAGGTGCGAGAGCTGGTGGGCGTGTCCCAACTCGTGCACGGCTACCGTCTCAAAATCAATTTGCTGATTGCCGGGCGAAGTTGGCCCAAACTGCCAGGCAGCGGAGGCCGAAAACAGCATGTCAATTTCCCGCACGTAAAACGTAATGGTGCCATTGGTGTTGCGGCAGCCGCTGTAGTAGCTGGTGGTGCGCCCCAGCACGTTCACAGGTAAGGTAGTGCCAGTGGTAGAGCCGCTGGTCTGATCGAAGCCCACAGAATTCTGGCCGTCGTCGGCCACGCCGCTGGTGGTGCGGTTGTCGCCTACCTGCCAGTTGATGCCCGACTGGCAGCGCCAGTTGCTCAAGGCCCGCTGCCAGGCCGCCGTAGCCGCCGCATTGGCCGCAAAGCCGGGGTCGAAGCGGAAGGTATAGCCGCCAGCATTGTTCTGGTTGATGTGGCCGGGGCGATAGGTGAGCTTGCCCGTCGTTTCCTGCACGTTACTGATGGCGTATACCACCGTCAGCAACTGGGCGCTGGTGGCGGTTAGTTGGTCGCTGCTGGTCACGCGCACCTGGCCCGTGCCAGCTGGGTGGGCATCGGCACTATACGAAGGCACCCGCACCTGAACGCTGTTGTCGGACCAGGAAACGTAGTCGGTATCCAGGGGTTTAGTGAAGGTATCGCCACCGTCATCAGCATTCCTGAACTCCACGAAGCCCGTGCCCCGCGTTGCGCCGAAGCCGGAGCCCGTAATCGTGAGCACCGACTCCGTGCCGGCCGTGAGGGAAAGTGGTGTGAGGGCCGCAATAACGGGCGCCTGTCCGCGGGCTGCCGTGCCGCTGCGCCGCTGGGCAACCGTGAGTGCCGGGTTGGGCTGCACCACGCGCCTGGCCTGGCCAGTGAGGGCCGTCAGCGAAGCATAAAAACTGTCATCCAGAGTAGGATATGTACGAAACGACTCCGTGGCAGTAGTTGTAGCGAGGTCATATTGAATAAATCCTTGCTCACTGCCGTAAGCCGCCCAGGCAGAGCCGGCTGTTTCTATGCCCGCAAACGGAGCCGGCTGCAAAAACAGCACACCCTGCTGGCCCGCGCTGAGTGTGAGGGTATTAGTAAGACGTTGCTGGTCGAGGTCGACGGTGCCACCCTCGGTGATGACCGTAATTTCGGTGGCGGCATTGCCCTTAAATACCTGATACACTCGCACTCGATGGGCGGTGTAGATGTGCTGGTGCGCGGCGTCCCAGAAGCCTCTTGAGTCCAGTACCTCGCCTTCTACTACCAACCCAGCCTGACTGGCACGGCGGGCCGGATCGAGGGGCTGCATCAGGCAGTGTAGCTCGTCGGTGGGGGTAGGGGCAGTCAGTTGGGCACGGGCCGGCAGCGTCAGGCTGCACAAAGCAACGCCCAGCAGCAGCCGGGTAGCGCGAGAAAAGAGCATAAACAGTGGCGTAGACAGTGTATCACGCACAAGTACGCATTTTCGTATCAGCAGTGTACAAATTTTTTAGGAGGGTAACCAACCAATTCGTATTCTTGGTGCTCTGTTACTTATATGTGTCTTTTCGTTTACTTATTCCTATAGCGTATCATGAAATCACTTATCCTTTCAGGTATTCTCACAAGCTTGCTGTTGCCCGGCCTAGCAGCAGGGCAAACAACAGGGGTAGTATCCGAGGCAGCAACCGCTTCGCCCACCCCACCCACTACATGGCTACCCAATACTCTTTTCAAGTTGGGAACCGGTCTAAATCGTGAGTCGGGATATGGTAGCTATTCGGGTTTGCTATTGCCGATTACTCTTGGGGTAGAGCATAAGTTCACCCGCAAGATTTCTGTCTACGGTAATCTATCACCGATGCTACGGACCGGAGGCATTGGCTACAGGCCGAATGACGAACCGTTCCTACAACTATCACGAATCAACGTAGACCTTGGGGCGCGTTACTATTACAATCAGGAAAAGCGGGAGCAGCGTGGCCGCGCGCACGGCCCTTTTGTGGGAAACTATCTGGCCTTGCAGTTCAACAATGATTGGTATAGCTATAAGCCATACTATACAACAAATATGCGGCGTCAATATCAGTACGATTATTCTGGTATTGCGGTGTTATGGGGAATGCAACGCCGGATAGGAAATTGGGGCCTGTTTGATGGCAATGTGGGCGCAGGAATAGGCAATAACTATATCAAATACACATATAATTACGCCACTAATACGCAAAGTACAAAGCGTTTATTACGTGTTATAGTAGAATTGAACGCTCGTATAAGCTTGGCACACTAAGAAATAGAAGACGGCCGTAGCACATAGGTAACGTTGTGCTACGGCCGTCTTCTATTTCAAAACAAACTGCCCTGCACCGGCTGCGGAATCACGCGGGGCGGTTCCACAGCTATGCCCGTAAGCTGGTGTAGGCGCCGCAGGAAGTGCTGCGTCCAGACGGGCGAGTGCATAATATCTTTCTGGTGGATAAATACATACGCTGTTTGTAGGCCGGCGGCCAACCACGCCGCCAAGCGCTCGGCCCAGGCGTCGGCGCGCTGATAGTCGCTGGGCGGCAGGCCGTGGCCGTTGAAGCGGATGAAGGCAGTAGGCGTGGTCAGGCGCATGTGAAGCACGTCGCGCCGGCCAGCCACATCACTCAGCACCAAGGTTTTGTCCAGCGCCTCCAGCATGGCCGATACTGTGGCAAATAGCTCAGGATTAGCAAACCAGCCTGGGTGGCGCAACTCTACGGCCAATGGAATCTCTGCCGGGAAGTCGAGTAGATAGCGCTCCAAGCGGGGCAATTGCTCGGGGCCAAAATGGGGTGGTAGTTGCAGAAACGCCCGTCCCAGCCGCTCGCCTAGTTCTCCAATACTACGGCAAAACGACAGCGTCAGGTCGTCGGCGTTGTAGAGGGCGCGGTCGTGGCTGATGCTCTGAGGAAGCTTGGGACAAAAGCGGAAATCCGGCGGTACTGCATCGCGCCAGCGCCGTACGGTGGGCGCATCGGGGATACGGTAGTGGGTCGTATTCAGCTCGATGCTGTTGAACTGGCGGGCGTAATAGTGCAAAAAATCCGCGTCTTTGATGCCCGCAGGAAAATAGGAGCCTAGCCATGCTTTGTTGGTCCAAATGGGGCAACCCACATACACGGCCGGCGCTACGGGAGCAGCAGCGGTGCGAGCCAGCACAGGCGCCGTAGCAGGATGATCGGAGGGTAGGGAAAAATCGACGTAGCGCAGATCGGAAAGGCGACCAAAATCCATGAGACAACGGAAAAGATGAAAGCCCGCCCGTAATAGGTCATACGGAATAAATTGGACTTTTGCAACCTGCCTTATACGGGGGTAGCAGCACAAAGGACATAATTTTTTTCGGTGCCGGATAATCTTATTTCAGTAGTAAACTTAGTTTTATCCTATAATAGCTGAAAAAGCATCTTAACTAAACACAAATCCTGATTTTATGTACCGTAACGCACCTAAACATCAGATTATTTTAATGCAAATTTTATAAAAAATATACAATTAAATGAACATGCACGGAGGTGCAAAAGTGGTCGATTTGGGGTCGGCTTAGTTACCGACCTCTAGATTTGTCCGATTCACCAATTCGTGTTTGAATGAAGTTGCCACTCCGACAGCGTGTTTCAGGTTCTCTTATTGCAGTGCTTTTTGCGATGCTTCTAGTACTGCCTCAGACCACCCGAGCCACCCGCCTCAGCGACGACGAAAAAGCATTGCTTGCCACTTCTCATCGTACCGCCGTGCTGCGCGGCCGCGCTTCCTGGTACGGCCGGGAGCACCAGGGCCACCGCACCAGCAGCGGCGAGCGGTTTGACCGCCATAAATATACCTGCGCCCACAAAACCCTACCCTTCGGCACCCGCTTGCGCGTAACCAATCCCGATAACGGTCAAGCTGTGGTAGTGCGTGTGGCCGACCGCGGCCCGTTTCGCCATGCTCGCATTCTGGATTTATCTGAAGTAGCGGCCCGCCCACTAGGCATCATCACCCACGGCTCGGCCGAGGTAGTAGCCGAGGTAGTGCCCGACAACACGCCTTTGGGCCCCATTGAAGCTCCCGCCGACCTGGCTGCCCTGGTAGCCGACGAGTCGCTGGCTCTGGGCTCGCTCCTGGAAACAGTAGAGGTGGCCGTGGACGTACCTGCCGCCGCGCCCGCCGAAGCAGCTCCGGTAGCCGTGAAAGCCCTGTATGTTGTACAGGCCGGTACGTTTGGCGATACGCGCAACGCTGCTGCCATGCAGGCCAAAATCCTGGCCGTAGATCAGCAGCTGTCTGTGACGGTTGCCGCCGAAACGGTAGCCAACCGCTCGCTTAACCGGGTAGTAGTGGGCCAGTTCACGGATTGGGCTACCGCCGACGCCGTGCGCAAGCGCCTGCAACGTGGCGGCATCACGGGGTTGGTACGCAAAGTGCCTGCTGCTATGCCCGCTCGATAGCTTCTGATTTTCTTCTGGAAAATACCCTGCTGGCGTGTAGCTGGCAGGGTATTTTTGCGTAGATGCTTACGCTATATTGCCTACCCCAGCCCGATTGCTTTCTACCATGCCCCTACCACCTGCTGATTATTTCTGGCCCGAGCTTCAGGTGCAAACCAGCCGTAGCAGTGGCCCTGGCGGCCAAAACGTGAACAAGGTGGAGTCGCGGGTGGAGCTGCGGTTTCATTTGGCCTCCTCGCGCCTGCTCACAGACGAGCAGAAGCTGCGCCTGCAAGAAAAGCTAGCCAGCCGTCTGACAATTGATGGCTACCTGCTGGTGGTGGCGCAGGAAGACCGTAGCCAGTTGCGCAACAAGGAGCACGCCCTCCGTAAGTTTCATGCCCTGCTCCAGCAGAATCTGCATCAGCCGAAAGCCCGCAAAGCCTCGCGCCCCAGTGCTGGCGCCGTGCGTAAGCGCCTGGAGCAGAAAAAGCGTCATAGCGACAAAAAAGCCAACCGCCGCCTCGATTTCTGAGGCCACAATTGGCTTTTGCAAAAAGTGCTTGACTTGCCGTAGCGCTACGCCGTGCGGAAGCCCGTGGCCTGCTTGATAGTGCGGTCGTTGCCGGTAGCCGGGTCGGCGTAGGAGTGGTCTGATACCTCTACCGACAAGTGTTTGCCAATGAGCTGTTTGGTATCAATGTCCTTACCTTCTTCGGGGTGCACGCCGGCTGCCTCGCAGAAGCTCAGTAGAATAGGCATACCAGCTTGCGAAGTATAGAAGCGTTGCGTAACAAAGCCTTGCTCGTTTTCTAGTCGGGCAGCGAAGTACGGCACGTTTTGGTGCTCACTGGTACCTTCTTCAATGTCCGTTATTTCAACCGTATAGCGACCATCGGGCAAAAAGCCTTTGTCTTGTCCTTTTTCAACAGGAATTTTCATGAGTGCAGCGTTTAAGAAATATAATCTGCTAACGAAAATGGCATAAAGAAGGTTGGGCTTATTTAATACTAAATAATTTAGTAGATAAGTGACGTCATTAATTCAAGTCTAAACCAAACAGCAGACCAAACCACGGTTGCCTTTGATAGATCCAGTACATCCGATCGGGGCCAAGCAGGTTGTCAAACCCCACGGCTAGGCCCACATTGAAAATGCGGGCATCGTAGATGGTAGCTGCGCCCGCGTGCAGCACAAAGCCTTCGTACTCAGGCCCGACGTGCTGTCGCGTTACATCGCTCGTAACCAAGGTAGAGCCCATTCCAAAAAATAAACCATAGCCCAAACCCGTGGCTCGAATGTGGGGCGCCTGTTGCCAGGGCGTGACGGAGCGGTTATGCAGGTAGTAAAAATCGAAGCGGCGGCCCACGTACACGGCGGCGCTGAACGTGGTATTTAACTGCACGGGCACACCCTCGCGGGGCGGGCGGGCTTTCACGGGTAGCGTAAACACATCAAGGTCGAAGTGCCGCTTAACCAGCAGGGCATGGTGGTTTCGCTGCAACGGGTAGCGGTACGTGGTAGGGGTAGGTTGCGCAGAGTATGGAGAGAGCAGGAGCGTATCGGCGCGTTGCTGCACGTATACGGGTTGCTTCGGTGACTGCCGCAGCCGGGCAGCCAACGAATCGTTGCCGCCCAAGTGCACTACGTGGTACAAATCGTCGTCTAGCTGCGCCACGCGGCCCACGGCCGCACAGCCGCTGAGCAACAGGAGCATTCCTACCCAACGGAAACAGTAAAGAAGACTCATGCAACGCAAAACAGCCAGTATGAAAAGTTATAGATGCTTAGAGAATATAGCTTTATCCAGCGTTGGCCGCGACGTAACGGATACGAGCTCCAACTCCAATCGGCTGCGGTCGATATTCCGATAATGCAGGCGTACAAAGCCGTATGTAGGATTGAAGTACGATTCCAGCGCGGTAGTGCCTAGCTTGCAGGTACCAGTTGCTAGCACACGGTGGCAGGGTAGGCGGCCGAGTGGGGTAGGGAGGAGGGTAGAGTCTGTGAGTTGATAGTGGTGATTAACGGTTAACACGCCTTTCCACGTTACCCAGGCCGAGTCGGCATAGATATCAGGAGGATATACAGCCCAAGTCCATGTTTTCCCTGACTTAACTGGAAGCTCAATGTCTGGAAAAGGATTCAACTCCAGAATACGGTACTGCCCACTACGCGGCGGATGCAACCAGAACTTGTCAGTATTCTCAATGGCACCTGTTTGCGCTTGGGGGGCAGAGGTCAGGGTGCTGTCTGATTGATATTGCCAAGCAATCTGAGTTTGCAGTAAAGAATCAGGAGGCCACGCCTTGCCGGAAGCAACGAGCACCACCGTATCCAATGTGGCCATGGTAGCGCCCGGCGCATACCAGCGGGCTGCGTACACGAAGCGACGGTTTTCAGTGAGGATGGGATGCCAGCCGGTTTTCTGCGTGCCCGTGGCGGGTGGGTCGGTGGTGTGGCAGGCGGCCAACAGCAACAGGCAGATTATTAAGGCTATACGCATAGGTGCCAAGGTAGGGAAATCCTGGCGGCGCGTGGTTTGTCAACGAGGGGCGGCGGCAAGCCGCCCCTACGACCTCTTTACAACAACGTTCCGCTTAGGAACAAGGTGGCTACCGAGAAGTAGATAATCAGCCCCGTTACGTCTACCAGCGTGGCCACAAAGGGCGCCGACGACGTGGCAGGGTCGAAGCCTAGCTTCTTGAGCAGCAGCGGCAACATAGAGCCCGACAACGACCCCCACAGCACAATGCCCACCAACGACAGCCCTACCGTGCAGCCCACCAGAAACCAGTGCGGCCCGTAGTCGTAGAAGCCGGTTTGCTGCCAAACCAGAATGCGCAGAAAGCCTACCGCCCCCAAAATACCACCCAGCAAGGCTCCCGACAGCAGTTCCCGGTGCATCACCTTCCACCATTCGCCCACCGTCAGCTCGCCCAGCGACATGGCCCGGATGATAAGTGAAGTGGCCTGCGAGCCGGCATTGCCGCCGCTGGAAATAATGAGTGGCACGAACAGGGCCAATACCACAGCCTTCTCAATTTCACCCTCAAAGAAGCCCATAGCCGTGGCCGTCAGCATCTCGCCCAGAAACAGAACCACCAGCCAGCCGGCGCGTTTCTGAATCATCTTGGGGAGCGAAATGGTGAGGTAGGGCTCATCCAGTGCTTCGGAGCCACCCAGCTTCTGAATGTCCTCGGTGTCTTCTTCCTCCCGGATATCCAGAATGTCGTCGATGGTGACGATGCCGTACAGGATGCCGTCGCTGTTGACCACGGGTAGGGCCACGCGGTCGTTGCGCCGGAACACCTCGATGGCCTCTTCCTGGTCCTGCATGGTTTGCAGGTGCACAAAGCGGTTGTCCATCAGCTCGTTCACGCGGGTTTGCGGGTCGGCCAGCAAAAACTCCCGAATGCGAATATCGTCGATGAGGCGGCCGCGGCTGTCGGTCACGTACAGCACGCTCAGCGTTTCGGACTGCCCACCGTGCCGCCGGATATAGTCCAGTACCTGCTGCACGGTCCAGTTCTCGCGAATGGCAATGTAGTCGGGCGTCATAAGGCGGCCCACCGAGTACTCGGGGTAGCCCAGCAGCTCCAGCGTTACCTTGCGCTCCGGCTCCGACAAGGTCTGAATCAGCTCCCGCACCAGCTCGTCGGGTAGGAATTCCAGCAGGGCCGTGCGGTCGTCGGGCGACATCTCGTTGAGGATGTCCGCAATCTTGTCCTGGGCCAGATTAGCGAGAAAGTGCCGCTGAATATCCAGATCGAGGTATTCGAACACCTGCGTAGCCAGCTGCAAGGGAAGCAGGCGGAAAATAATCAGCTGTTCGCGCTCTTCCTCTTCTTCAATCAGCTCTACTACCTCGCCCGGCTCAAACTTTTTTAATGCTTCCTTGAGTTTAAAAAACTCGCCCTCCTGAATCAGGGACGTGATAAACTCGGTGGTCGGGTGCTGATTCATACAATACGTAAGGGGGGGCGTTTCTCGCTAGGCAACGAAATTTGGTACAATTGAACGCGCAAAAGTAGAGGAATACGGCCGGTTAACTGTGGCGTTTGGAATAAGAATCACTGATTTTTTTGGGTAGTTCTCGCCCTTACGTCCGCGCTTGCCGTACGTTTCGGCTACGGTAGTCCGGCGGCCAGGACCCAGATACCGTGCCGGCCGATACAGTGCGCCGGCTTTTCTTCGTTGCCCACTACTTTTGGGTTTCCCTACCCGACTGCCCTCGAATGCTTGAGTCTGCTTTTCCGCTTGGAACCCTTATCGCCTTCGGTGGAGGCGACGACGATGCGCTGCTGGCCAAACTCTGCGCGTTGCTACCCTCTCCAGAGCTGCCGGTTGAGATTATCACAACGGCCTCACGCTCGGTAGCGGCTACGGCCACCGGCTATGAGCAAGCTCTGCGTGAGCTGGGCTGCCAGCAGGTGCATCATCTGGCCATCGACGAGCACCACCCCGCCGACCACCCTGCTACCCTGCGCCGTTTGCATCAGGCCGCGCTGGTGTTGTTCACCGGCGGCGACCAGGAGCGCATCACCGATTTTCTGGCTGGCACCGAGTTTCTGCGAGTACTACGCCACCGCTTTCAGACCGATGCCGCATTTCTGGTAGCGGGCACCAGTGCCGGCGCGGCCGCCCTACCCGCCTACATGTTGGTTGATGGCCATGGCTGGCGCGCTCTGCGCAAGGGCGGTATTCAGGTGTTGCCAGGGTTGAACCTGTTGCCGCATCTGTTTATTGATCAGCATTTTATTGAGCGGGCGCGATTTGGGCGCCTGGCGCATGCCCTACTCACGCACGCCAACTGCCTGGGTCTAGGGCTAGCCGAGGAAACGGGCGTTATTATTCGGGGGGGGCAACAGGCAGAAGTATTTGGCTACGGGCAGGTAGTGTTGCTGGACGGCGGCCAACTACACGGCAACAACCTGGGCCGGATCGGGCGGGGCGAGCCGGTGAGTGTGCAGGGACTGCGGTTGCACTTGCTGGTACAAGGCCAGCATCTGAATGTGCGTACCGGCAAGGTGGCTGAGTAGAGAAAATGCGGTAGGCTTTTTGTTTCGGAGCATCGCAGCACCGAAAACGATTTCGGAGTAGATAAAACTACTCGGCAAGCCTACTATTGTTGGGAATTTATTGCTACATTTCGTTCTGTTTATTTCCATACTTTCCTCTTAGAATCAAATTCTCACACGCTTCTTACTCTATGAAATTAAAATCTTTACTCCTAGCGAGCGGAGTGCTGCTTGCTGGTACCTGCAACGCTTTCGCTGGCGGCTACCAGGTAACACTGGCCGGCATCAAAAACAATGGCATGGGCGGCGTAGGCGTGGGACTCTCCCTGGACCAAGCCGCTATGTTCTACAACCCTGGCGCGCTGGCTATGGTGCGGGCGCGCGGCGTGCAGATTGGCGGTAACGTAACCCTGGCTCGTAACGCCTTTGTGGCAGAGGGTAGCAACATGCAGCGAGAGCTGCGCAACAGCGTTGTAACCCCATTTAGCTTGTATGCGAGCTTTGGTCCGGCAGAAGGCAAATTCCGGGCGGGTATTGCTGTATATACGCCCTTTGGCAGCAAGCTAGGCTACGCCAATGGCTGGGAGGGCCGCACCTCCCTCACCGATATCGACCTGAAATCCGTTTTCGTGCAGCCTACCTTCAGCTACGCCATTACCGATGAGCTGAGCGTAGGTGCTGGCTTGGTGGTGCTGGCCTATGGTGCCGTAAACTTGCAGCGCGATATTGCCCTACCCGATTCCTATGGCCACATTGAGCTCGATGGCAAAGCCAAAACCAAGTTGGGCTTCAACGCCGGTATCTACTACAAACCATCCGATAAGTTAAGCATCGGCATCAGCCACCGTTCCAAAATCGACGCCGTGGTGGACAATGATGGCGACGTGACGTTCTCCAATATTCCGGCATCGTTTCAGTCGCGCTTCCAGGCCACTAAATTTGGAGCTACTCTGCCGCTGCCCGCTACTACCTCGGTGGGTATTGGTGTGACGCCCAACGAAAAGCTGACCATCGGGTTCGACGTGAACTTTGTGCAGTGGAGCAAATACCGGGAGTTGCGCTTTGATTTCGATCAGCCAATTAACGGCTCGACTACCAGCGTTTCCAAGCGCAATTACAAAGATGCGCTGACCTTCCGGCTGGGTGGGCAGTACCAGCTCACCAGCGGCCTAACAGTGCGCGCCGGTGGCTCCTATGACATGACGCCCGTACCCGACGGCTACGTGACTCCCGAAACTCCCGACAACGACCGCGTGAGCGGTACCGTGGGCGCGTCCTACGCGTTCGGCAAGTTCAGCCTGGATCTGTCGGGGCAGTTTATCCGCATTCAGAAGCGGACTGAAACCCAGGCCGACCTGATGAACAACGGCACCACCGACCGGGTTGCTGGCACTTACAAAACCAATATCGTGATTCCGGGCTTGGGCCTGAACTACGCTTTCTAACCTCCCACCACCCGCTTCGAACACATGTATACGATTACATTTCGCAAGGTAGTGCCGTTTTTGGTGCTGCTGGGGCTGGGCCTCACCGCCTGCCAGCCCGATCTGGAAGATGAAGTAAAGACCAGCGCCGGTACTGCCGATTTCTCCCGCTATATCGCCGTAGGAAACTCCCTCACGGCTGGCTACGCCGATGGTGGCCTGTACCTGGAAGGCCAACAGAATTCCTACCCTTCCTTGCTGGCGCAGCAGTTTCGGTCGGTAGGCGGCGGCGACTTTGTGCAGCCGTTGTTTACGGAGGCACAAGCAAATGGTACAGGCTACCTACAATTAACGGGTATTGATGCTAACAATAACCCGCAAATCAGCAACGTAGCCCCAGCAGCGGTGATAGGCACAGGAGCTGATACTAGGACGCCGCTGTATGCCAAGCCCGCCAATGCGGCTGCCAATCAAAACCTGGGCGTACCCGGCATTCGGGTAGCCGACGTAACTACCAACGGCTACGGCCTCAACAATCCGATAGGATTTAATTCTTACTTCGAGCGCCTGCTAAACAACTCGCCTGCCAGCTACCTACAGTATGTGCAGGAGCGAGTTGCTACCATTAAGCCTACCTTCTTTTCTAATTGGCTGGGCAACAACGATGTACTAGGGTATGCTAGTTCTGGTGGAACAAGCGCGCCTCTTACGCAGGATGGTGAATTTACTATAAAGTACAATCAGGTAATTGACGCGTTGACGCTGAACGATGCCAAAGGTATCGTAGCAAACATTCCAAGCGTGACCAACGCACCCCTGTTCACAACTATTTCCACAGCAGCAGTTATTGCGCAGGTCAATGCTACCCCTATCCCGCCTGCACAAGCCACTATGATTGCGGGGGCATTGGGCTTGCCAGGGTTGCCGGCAGGAACTCGCTTCGCACTCTATGTTCGCACTAGTAGCACTACTGCACCTGTGCGGTTAGCAACTGCCACTGATTTAATTCTGCTACCTGCCCGTGCGGTTATTAATACGCCTAGCGCCACCAGCCCATTTCCGAATGGTATTGGCCTGGAAATTCCTGGGGCACCAGCCGCTACTGCTGCTTTGTTAGCCGGTGCCGCTAATCCGTTGTCTAATGCCCTGGTACTGGATGCCGCCGAGGTAGCTTTAGTTAATAGCCGCACAACGGCGCTTAACAATATCATTAAAGCTAGTGCTGACCGCAAAGGCTTAGCATTTTTTGACGTTAACGCCTTCTTAGCACGGGTAGCAGCTGGCGGCATCGTGGTGAACGGAGTGTCCAACAACGCTGGTTTCATCAGCGGCAACCTCTTCTCGCTCGACGGGGTGCATCTTACCCCCCGCGGGTATGCCATCATTGCAAACGAGATGATTAAAACCATCAACGCGAAATACAATGCGAGTGTACCGCAGCTGAATCCGCTGGACTACCGGGGAGTTAAATTTTCAAACTAACCGTAGACAGTTACTTACATACAAAAAGCCGGTTCCAGAATTCTGGAACCGGCTTTTTGTATGTAAGGGATTACTATTTTGACAATTGCACTGGCTGAATCGTCTCCGGAATGTCGGGGGTATTCTCGCCAGATAGCCGAGATGCAATTATTTGTGCGTGATAGCGGCCATTTTCGATAAACCAACGGCTAGTATTTAGCCCCCCGCACACTGTTCCGGCTAGGTACACTCCGGCGCGGTTCGTTTCCAGTGTGTCGGCGTTGTGCGTGGGCGTTTGGGCGGCATCGGCTTGGCAGGTGATGCCAAGTGCTGCCAGAAAGGAGAAATCGGGGTGGTACCCCGTGAGAGCATACACATAAGTGGCCGGAATGGTGAGCGGACCTTCGGGCGTATGCACCTCTATTGTATCAGGTGTAATGCGCTGAATGGTAGTATTGAAATAGGTCTTAATTCTTCCCTCTTTGATACGGTTGAGTAGGTCAGGCCGAATCCAGTACTTCACCGACTGGCTAATTTCTTCGCCGCGTACAACCATCGTTACCCGCGCGCCCGCTCGTAGCAACTGCAACGCTGCCTTCGCCGATGAGTTTTTGGCCCCTACTACCACCACGTCTTGATCGGTATGTGGGTAGGGCTCTTTGTAGTAATGGTTGACGTGTGGCAAGTCCTCACCCGGCACATTCAGATAATTAGGCACGTCATAAAAGCCCGTCGCGATGATAACATACCTACACCCGATGCGGCCCTTTTCCGTCACCACTGTATACTGGCCCAAGTCGCCCTCCAGGCCAACTACCCGCTCATATAGGCGAAGGTTCAGGTTTTCGGTCTGGGCCACACGACGGTAGTAGTCGAGCCCATCTTCGCGTAGGGGCTTATAGCTGCTGGTAGGGAAGGGATGCCCGCCAATTTCCAATAGTTCAGGTGTAGAGAAAAACTCCATGTTGGTTGGGTAGCCAATGATGGAATTTACCAACGCACCCTTATCTATAACAACGGCCGTGAGCCCGCGCCGCTGCACTTCCAAGGCACACGCTAGGCCTACAGGGCCAGCACCAATCACAACAACGTCGAAGGAAGAAGAGTCTTTCATAGTTGTTTATTCAACAAGACAAGCAGCCGAAGGGTTGCGGTAAGGCGTGCCTTCTCACGCAATTCAAGGCTTGTTAATGCGCCTGCAACCAGTTACTACCCGTGCCGGCTTCCACTTCTAGTGGTACGCCGTGGGGTAGGAGCAAAGCGTTGGCCATCAATTCCTGAATCTTAGGAGTCACCAAGGCCAATTCCTCCTTCGGAACATCGAAAACCAGTTCGTCGTGTACTTGCAGGATCATCCGAGTGCCAAGTTTCTCGGCTACCAGCCAGTGATGAATATCAATCATGGCCTTCTTGATGATATCAGCTGCAGTGCCTTGGATGGGCGCGTTGATGGCGTTGCGCTCGGTGTAGCCACGCAGAGTAGCATTGCGGGAATTAATGTCGCGCAGGTAGCGGCGACGGCCCAGTAGCGTTTCGGCATATTCCAGCTCGCGGGCTTTGTTGATGCTATCGTCCATGAACTGCTTCACGGCCGAAAACTCCTGGAAGTACGCATCGATAATATCGACGGCCTCCTTACGCGAAATGTTCAGGCGCTGGGCTAGCCCGAAGGCCGAAATACCGTAAATAATACCGAAATTGACAGTTTTGGCCTTGCGTCGCATCTCGCCGTCTACCTCGTTCAGCCCTACCCCAAACACCTTGCTGGCCGTGCTGGCATGAATATCCTGCCCCAGTCGGAAGGCCTCAATCATGGTGGCATCGCCCGAAAAATCGGCCATGATGCGCAACTCAATCTGCGAGTAGTCTGCGGCCAATAGCACGTGGTCGGCGTCGCGGGGTACAAAGGCCTTGCGGATTTCCCTACCCTTCTCGGTACGAATGGGAATGTTTTGCAGGTTGGGATTGGTGCTGCTCAAGCGGCCGGTGGTTGTTACGGCTTGGTTGAAGGAAGTGTGCACGCGTCCATCCAGCTCGCATACGAGTTGGGGTAGAGCCTCCACGTAGGTAGAGCGCAGCTTGGTAAGCTGACGATGCTCCAGAATGAGACCCGCGATGGGCGCTTCCGAGGCCAGCTGGCTCAAAATTTCTTCCCCAGTAGCATACTGTCCGGTCTTGGTTTTTTTGATTTTATTACCGCCCAGACCCATGCGGTCAAACAAAACCTCGCCCAACTGCTTTGGTGAGCCAATGTTGAATTCCTCGCCAGCAGCCGCAAAAATCTGCTGCTCCAGCTCCGTAATGTAGCCTTGCAGCTCGGCCGAGTACTCGCCCATTGCCTGGGAGTCAATCCTCACGCCCTCGTACTCAATGGCGGCCAGCACCGGCACCAGCGGATTTTCTACCTCATTTAGTAGGTCGAGCTGGTTGAGGGCTTGCAGCTTGGGCTCGAACACGTGCTTGAGTTGCAAGGTCACGTCGGCGTCCTCGCAGGCATAATCCGACACCTCGGCAGGCGGCAGATCGGCCATATTTTTCTGATTCTTGCCTTTTGGGCCAATTAGCTCCGTGATGCCGACGGGCGTGTAGTGCAGGTAGGTTTCCGCCAATATGTCCATGTTGTGGCGCATATCGGGCTCCAGCAGGTAGTGGGCCAGCATGGTATCGAATAGCTGTCCGCGGATTTCTACCCCGTAATGCTTAAGAATGGTGAGGTCGTACTTGATGTTCTGACCGATTTTCAGGATGTTCTCAGCCTCGAAAAACGGGCAGAACTCGTCTACCAGCGCCTGCGCGGCGGCCGCATCGGCCTGGGGCACGGGCACGTAGTAGGCCTCGCCGGGGAGCCAGCAAAACGATAGTCCGACCAGTCGGGCCGTCATGGTATCGAGGCCGGTGGTTTCGGTGTCGAAACTCACTTCCTTCTGTTTCAGTAAGTGCTTCAACAGCGACTTACGTGCCTCGGGCGTATCAATGAGGTGGTAGTGGTGGGAAACATCAGCCAGGGTGCGGCGCGGGCCGCTGGGCTCCAGCTCGGCCAACTCGGCACTGCTGGCCGTGATACCTGGCCCATCAAACAACGACTGTTGCGAGGCCGGTACGGCAGGGCGGCGGGCACCGCGGCTGGGCGGGGGCGTAGAGGTAGGCGCAGCCGGGCCGCTGAGCACACGAGCCGCCAGCTGCCGGAACTCCAGCTCGTCGAACAAACGGCGCAGTTCGGCTTCGTCGGGCTGATCCAGCACCAGCTTATCGGCCTCGAACTCTATGGGTACATTTACGTGGATGGTGGCCAGCTCCTTGCTCATCAACCCCTGCTCAGCGAAGTTGCGGACGTTTTCCTGCTGCTTACCTTTGAGCTTATCCACGTTGGCAATCAGATTTTCCACCGACCCAAACTCCTGCACGAGCTTCTTGGCGGTTTTCTCGCCGATGCCCGGAATGCCCGGGATATTGTCGGACGCATCGCCCTGCAAGCCCAGAATATCAATTACCTGCTCCACACGCTCAATCTCGAAGCGTTGCAGCACGTGGGCCACGTCGAGCACCTCGGCGGCGTTGCCCATGAAAGCAGGGCGGTAGATTTTCACGCAGTCCGTCACCAGCTGGCAATAGTCTTTGTCGGGCGTCATCATGTACACCTCGCCAAAGCCCTGCGCCTCGGCGCGCTGCGCCAGCGTGCCAATTACGTCGTCGGCCTCGTAGCCTTCCACCATCAGAATAGGAATGTGGAAGGCCTTGATAATCTGTTTGATGTACGGAATAGCCAGCCCAATATCCTCGGGCATGGCTTGGCGCTGCGCTTTGTAGTCGGCATATTGCTCGTGCCGGAAGGTCTTTTTGGCCGCATCAAATGCTACCCCAATGTGGGTAGGCCGCTCCTTTTGCAGCACCTCTACCAGCGTGTTGGTGAAGCCCAGAATGGCGCCAGTGTTCAGGCCATTGGAGTTCACGCGCGGGTTCTTGCTGAAAGCAAAATGGGCGCGGTAAATCAGAGCAAAGGCGTCGAGCAGGAAGAGTTTTTTGGCGGGAGCGGCGGTGTCGGTCATAGTAAAGCAAAGGTACGGAGGTAGGGGGAGTTGAGATGAGTGAGTTACGAAATCAACGTACTATGGCCCCAGTGCGTAAGCGCCTACCATGCGCTACGTCTCCCTCGACCTCGAAACCACCGGCGGCAACTTCGAGCGGCACCAGATTCTGGAGCTGGCCGCCGTGGTGGAAGATTCCAAACACCCGCTACCCCTGCACGAGCTGCCTAGCTTCCGACGCGTAGTGCGGCACCCCGAGTACGTGGGCTCGGCCGGCGCGCTGGCCCTGAATGCACGCCTGCTGGAGGAGCTGGCCCGCAAAGGGCCCAACCGCGAGCTGTGCACACCCGACGAACTCCTACCTCAGTTACGCGAGTTTCTGCTGGTGCAGGGCTTCAAAACCGATAAGAAAAACTGCGTGACGTTTACCATTGCGGGTAAGAACGTGGCCGTGTTTGATGTGCCGTTTCTGCGTCGTCTACCCGGCTACGGCACGTTGGTACGCACGGAGCCCGCTACCCTCGACCCGGCCGCGTTCTACCTCAACTGGCATAAAGACACGCGCCTACCCACCATGCAAACCTGCAAAGCCCGCGCAAAATTTGAGGATGATACCGTGGCGCACCAAGCCCTAGCCGACGCCCTGGACGTAGTGCAGCTACTACGACCGTTTTATGAAAGGTGAAGTTGTGAGGTTGTGAAATGGTGAGTTTGATGTTCTACTGGCGCTACTGGCGCTACTGGCGCTACTGGCGCAGTTTGCGCAAAAGGCGCAGCTAGAACATCAAACTCACCATTTCACAAACTCACAAGTTCACCACTTACCAGCTGCCGCTGGCGCCGCCGCCGCCGGAGCTGCCGCCCCCGAAGCCGCCAAAGCCCCCACCGCCACCGCCGAAGCCACCACCGCCTCCGCCACCAAAGGTGCCACGGCCGCCGGAGAAGTCGCCGAAGATGACCGGCGGAATGAACATGCCGCCAAAGCCCCGGCTGCGCCGGCCGCCTTTACCACCGCCGCCACCGCCGCGCCGACTCAGGAACCAGAACAGCACCAGAGCCAGAATAATCAGCCAGAACGGAAAGCCCGAGCCCGACGAGTCACGATTCTTGCGCTGGTCTTTGGGGTCGGCTTTGTACTCGCCTTTGGCTAGCGCAATCAGCTCATCGGTGGCGGTGTTGAGGCCTTCGTAGTAGCGCTCTTGCTTGAATGCGGGTACAATGGTGCTGCTGATGATGCGCTTGGCCAAGGCATCGGGCACGGCACCTTCGAGGCCGTAGCCAGTTTGGATGCGGGCGCGGTGCTCCTGCTGCGCCACCAGCACCAAAATGCCATTGTTATTGGCCTTGCGGCCAATACCCCAGCTTTCATACAATTGCTGGGCATAGTTGGCAATATCGTCGCCGCCGAGGGTAGGCACGGTTACCACGGCAATCTGGGAGGAGGTGCTGTCGTCGTAGGCCACCAGCTTGCGTTCC
>Ga0210040_10004223_pt1 | contig 18898 bp, 18 predicted proteins | sample CryGeyCG12114_NA_FD_185462 | JGI IMG/M metagenome (GOLD analysis project Ga0210040, IMG submission 185462) | Groundwater microbial communities from aquifer - Crystal Geyser CG19_WC_8/21/14_NA (SPAdes) (version 2) | ecosystem: Environmental > Aquatic > Deep subsurface > Groundwater | place: USA...
CCCCGCCGTGGTCGCGGCGGCGGGCCACCCAGCCCGCCAGGGTGACGGTCTGGCCGGCGTGCTCGGCGCGCAGGCTGCCGGCGTCGTGGGTGCGGATCACGGGTGCTCCTCAGGGGTGGGTGCTGTCGTCAGTGGTGCCGCTTCCGGCGCTGGTGCGGGGACGGTCGGGACGACGCGTGGGTGCAGGTCCTCGACGGGCGGGGTCCAGCTGCCGGGATCGGCGCCCACCTGGCTCCCGCTGCGGATGTCCTTGACCTCGTGCGTCCCGTCGGGTCCGGGGAACCACACGTAGGGGATGCCGCGCCGCTCGGCGTAGCGGATCTGCTTGCCGAAGCGCTGTGGCGACGCGGCGACCTCGGTGGGGATGTCGCGGGCGCGCAGCCGGTCGGCGACCTCGTCGGCGGCGGGGCGGGCGTCCTCGTCGGCGAGCGCGACCAGGACGGCGCTGGGCACCGATCGGTCCGCGGCCAGGTCGCCGCGGGCGAGCAGTGGGACCAGCACCCGGCTGAGCCCGAACGAGATGCCCACGCCGGGGTACGTCGTGCGCCCGTCGGTCGCCAGGGCGTCGTAGCGTCCTCCCGAGCAGATGGACCCCAGCGACTCGTGCCCCTGGAGCCGGGTCTCGAAGACCGTCCCGGTGTAGTAGTCCAGCCCACGCGCGATCGAGAGGTCGGCCTCGATGGCGACCCGGTCGCCGGCCAGCGGGGCGCAGGCCCGCACCAGCGCCGCGAGCTCGTCCAGACCCTCGGTGAGCAGCGGGTGCTCGAGCCCCAGCGCGTGCACCTGCTCGACGAACGAGTCGTCGTTGCTGCGGATGCCGGCCAGGGCCAGGCACCGGTCGGCCTGGGCCTCGTCGAGCCCGGTCTCCGCCACGAGCAGCCGGTGCACCTCCTCGGGCGGCAGCTTGTCGAGCTTGTCCACGCGCCGCATCACCTCGGCGGTGTCGGCGGCGCCGAGCGCGGTGTAGAAGCCCTGGATCAGCTTGCGGTTGTTGACCTGGAGCCGGAACGGCGGCAGCACGTCGAGCCGGGACAGCGCGTCGACCATCACGCGGGCGACCTCGACGTCGTGGTGGAACGGCAGGGTGTCGCGGCCCACCACGTCGATGTCGGCCTGGGTGAACTCCCGGTAGCGGCCCTCCTGCGGGCGCTCGCCCCGCCAGACCTTCTGGATCTGGTAGCGGCGGAACGGGAACTCCAGCTTGCCGGCGTTCTCCAGCACGTAGCGTGCGAACGGCACGGTGAGGTCGAAGTGCAGCCCCAGACCCACCCCGCTGCCCGCCCCGCTGCCGGTCCCTTCCTCCGCCTCCTGCAGGCGACGCAGGACGTAGACCTCCTTCGACGTCTCGCCCTTGCGCAGCAGCTGGTCCATCGGCTCGACGGCGCGGGTCTCGATGCCCGCGAAGCCGTGCAGCTCGAAGGTGCGGCGCAGGCTGTCGACCACCTGCTGCTCGACCACGCGCTGGGCGGGCAGCAGCTCGGGGAACCCGCTCAGCGGGCTGGGGCGGGCCACCTCAGTGCTCCCCCGGCTCGGCGCCGCGGTCGGCGAGGAACGGGTTGGTGGTGCGCTCACGGCCGATGCTGGTCTGCTCGCCGTGGCCGGGCAGCACCACCACGTCGTCGCCGAGCGGCAGCACCTTGTCGCGCAGGCTGCGCAGCATGGCGGCGTGGTCGCCGCCCGGCAAGTCGGTGCGGCCGATCGAGCCGGCGAAGAGCAGGTCACCGGAGAACATCAGCGCGGAGACGTCGGCGGCCGGGTCGTCGTACGGCGTGCGGAAGGTGACCGACCCCTCGGTGTGCCCCGGCGTGTGGTCCACGGTGAAGCTGAGCCCGGCGAGCTCGAGGGTCTGCAGGTCGGTCAGCTCCGCGACGTCGTCGGGCTCGGCGAAGGTGTGGGACCCGCCCAGCAGCATCCCCGCCGTCTCCGGGGACATGCCCGCCATGGGGTCCGAGAGCAGGTGCCGGTCACGCGGGTGGATCCACGCCGTCGCGTCGTAGGTCCCCGCCACCGGGGCCACGCACCACATGTGGTCGACGTGCCCGTGGCTGACCAGCACCGCGACCGGCTTGAGCCGGTGCTCGCGCACCACATCAGCCACCCCGGGAGCAGCGTCCTTGCCCGGGTCGACGACCACGCACTCGGCGCCCGGGCCGGTCGCGACGACGTAGCAGTTGGTGGCCCAGGGTCCGGCGGGGAAGCCTGCGACCAGCACCGCGCCACGCTCCTCGTCTCTCGTCCGTCACGTTCCGGCCAGGTCACCTCGGCCGCGGGCGTCCGCGGGACCGACCGGTCCGGTCGCCTGGTGGGCGACACCGCACCCTACCGAGCCCGGGGCACCCGGTTCACACCGATATCCGACGGCCGGAGGGCGCCGACCAGGTCAACCGGAGAACTCCTCCAGCGCCCGACGTGCCTCCACGAGCCAGGACTCGCGGGCCTCGATCGCCTCCGCGTGCTGCCGGGCCGCCCGGTCGTCGCCCGAGGCCACGGCCGCGTCACGCCGGCGCTCCAGGTCCGCCAGCCCCTTCTCGAGCTGGGCGACCGTGTCCGCCGCCCGGGCCCGCGCCTCGGGGTTGGAGCGCCGCCAGCGGTCGTCCTCGATGCCCCGGATGGCCTGCTCGATCTTCCGCATTCGGCCCTCGAGCTCCTTGACCCGCTCGCGCGGCACCTTGCCCGCCTCGTCCCAGGCCTGGGCGATCCGGCGGAACGACTCCTTGGCCGCCTTCACGTCGGTCACCGGCACCAGCGCCTCGGCCTGGACCAGCAGCTTCTCCTTGACCTCGGCGTTGGCCGCGAACTCCCGGTCGACCTCGGCGTTGGTGGCGTCCCGCGCGCCGAAGAACGCGTCCTGCGCGCCCCGGAACCTGCTCCACAGCGCGTCGTCCACGTCCTTGGCTGCCGGTCCGGCGGCCTTCCACTGCCGCATCAGGTCGCGGTAGCGGGCCGCCGTGGCACCCCACTCGGTCGAGGTCGCCAGCGCCTCGGCCTCCGTGGCCAGCCGCTCCTTGACCTCCCGGGCCTGCTCGCGCTGGGCGCCTACCTCGGAGAAGTGCTGCTTGCGCCGACGGGTGTACGTCGTGCGTGCGGTCGAGAACCGTCGCCAGAGCGCGTCGTCGGCGGCCTTGTCGAGCCGCGGGAGCGCCTTCCACTCGTCGAGGAGCTGGCGCAGCCGGTTGGCGCCGCCTCGCCAGTCGTTGCCCTGGCCCAGCTTCTCGGCCTCGGAGACCAGGCGCTCCTTCTCGACCCGCGTCTCCTCCTGCTTGCGCGCCCGCTCCGCCCGCCGGAGCTCGCGCTGCTCCTCCAGCAGCGGCGCCAGCGCGTCGAGCCGGGCGACCAGTGCGTCGAGGTCGCCGACCGCCTGGGCGCCCTGCACCGAGGCCCGGACCTTGCGGACCGATCCGACGGCCTCGTCAGGTGCGATCCCCGCTGCGCGCACCCGGCGCTCGAGCAGCTCCACCTCGACCGCGAGGTCGGCGTAGCGTCGGGTGTAGAACGCGAGCGCCTCCTCCGCCGGCACCCCGGGGACCTGGCCGACGGTGCGCTCGCCCTCGGCCGTGCGGACCCGCACGGTCCCGTCGTCGGTGACCCGCCCGAACTCGCGGGCCGCGATCTCGAGCTCGCTCGGCGCGGCCGGCGCGGCGGCCGGAGCCGGCGAGGGGGCGACGGGTCGCCGCGGCGGACCTGGCACCGGTCGGGCCGGCGGCCGGGGCACGGGCCGGGCCGCCGGCGCGGAGGCCGGCTCCGGCGCGGAGTCAGCCGCAGCGGGCCGCTCGGTGTCCGGAGCGGTGTCCGGAGCGGTGTCCAGCGGTTCCGGGCTGTCCACCGGGCCCCCTCATGTCGTCGTGCTGCGTGCGGGCTGTCAGTCGTGCTGCCAGGGCAGCCTAGTCAACGACCCCTGGCACCCGTCCGGTCGCACCCGACAGGCGGCCGGTGCGGGCGGCGACCGGTCTACTGGGTGATGCGGTAGACGTCGAAGACGCCGTCGACCGAGCGCACCGCCTTGAGCACGTGGCCCAGATGCTTGGGATCGCCCATCTCGAAGGTGAACCGACTCTTGGCGACGCGGTCGCGGGTGGTCGCCAGCGACGCAGCCAGGATGTTGACGTGCACGTCGGAGAGCACCTTGGTGATGTCCGACAGCAGCCGGTTGCGGTCCAGGGCCTCCACCTGGATGTTCACCAGGAAGGCGGAGGTCGCGGTCGGGGCCCACTCGACGTCGACGAGGCGCTCGGGCTGCGCGGTGAGGCTCGCGGCGTTGGTGCAGTCCGCGCGGTGCACCGAGACCCCGGCCCCGCGGGTCACGAAGCCGATGATCTTGTCGCCCGGCACCGGGGTGCAGCACTTGGCCAGCTTGACCCACACGTCGGAGAGGTCCTTGACGATCACACCGGCGTCGCCCGCACTCGGCCGCTTGGAGCGGTCGGTGGTGATCGTGATGCCTTCGGCGAGGTCCTCGGTGGCCCCGTCGTCGCCACCGAACAGGTCGATGACCCGGCGCACGACGGTCTGCGCGCCGAGGTTGCCCTCGCCGACCGCGGCGTACAGGGCGCTGACGTCCTGCAGCCGGAGCTCGGTGGCGACCGTGCTGAGGGTCTCGTGGGAGAGCACCCGCTTGAGCGGCTGTCCCTCCTTGCGCATCAGCTTGGCGATCTGCTCCTTGCCCTGGTCGATCGCCTCCTCGCGCCGCTCCTTGGTGAACCACTGGCGGATCTTGTTGCGCGCCCGGGGCGAGGCAACGAACCCGAGCCAGTCCTGCGAGGGCGCGGCCGTCGGGGCCTTGGAGGTGAACACCTCCACGACGTCGCCGTTGTCCAGGGTCGACTCCAGCGGGACCAGGCGGCCGTTGACCCGCGCACCGATGGTGTGGTGCCCGACCTCGGTGTGGATGGAGTAGGCGAAGTCGACCGGCGTGGAGCCGTTGGGCAGCGCGACCACGTCGCCGCGCGGGGTGAAGACGTAGACCTCGTTGGTGTTGATCTCGAAGCGCAGCGACTCCAGGAACTCACCGGGGTCCTCGGTCTCGGACTGCCAGTCGAGCAGCTGGCGCACCCAGGCCATGTCGCTGGCCCCGCTCCCGGCGCCGGCCACCCCGTCGCGCGCGGACGGCGCACGGCTCTCGACGCCCAGGCGGACGTCCTCCTTGTACTTCCAGTGCGCGGCCACGCCGTACTCCGCGCGGCGGTGCATGGAGAACGTCCGGATCTGCAGCTCGACCGGCTTGCCCTGCAGGCCGATCACCGTGGTGTGCAGGGACTGGTACATGTTGAACTTCGGCATCGCGATGAAGTCCTTGAACCGCCCCGGCACCGGGTTCCAGCGGTTGTGCAGGACCCCGAGGACGGCGTAGCAGTCGCGGTCGTCCTCGACGAGGATCCGGATCCCGACCAGGTCGTAGATGTCGGAGAACTCCCGGCCGCGCACGATCATCTTCTGGTAGATCGAGTAGTAGTGCTTCGGACGGCCGGTGACCCGCGCCTTGATCTTCGCGTCGTGCAGGTCGTTCTCGACCTGCTCGATCACCTGGGTGAGGAACTGGTCGCGCGAGGGGGCCCGGTCCGCGACCAGCCGGACGATCTCGTCGTACATCTTCGGGTGCAGGGTCGCGAACGCGAGGTCCTCGAGCTCCCACTTGAGGGTGTTCATGCCGAGCCGGTGGGCCAGCGGGGCGTAGATGTCGAGGGTCTCGCGGGCCTTGCGCTCCTGGGTCTCCTGGCGCAGGTAGCGCAGGGTGCGCATGTTGTGCAGCCGGTCGGCGAGCTTGATCACGAGCACCCGGATGTCGCGGCTCATCGCCACGACCATCTTGCGGATGGTCTCGGCCTGCGCGGTGTCGCCGTACTTGACCTTGTCGAGCTTGGTGACGCCGTCGACCAGCAGCGCCACCTCGTCGCCGAAGTCCTTGCGCAGCGCGTCGAGGGTGTACGGCGTGTCCTCGACCGTGTCGTGCAGCAGGGCCGCGACCAGCGTGGGCTCGGTCATCCCGATGTCGGCGAGGATCGTGGTCACGGCCAGCGGGTGGGTGATGTAGGGGTCGCCACTCTTGCGCATCTGCGAGGCGTGGTGGCGCTCGGCGGTGAGGTAGGCCCGCTCCAGCAGCTCGAGATCGGCCTTGGGGTGGTTGGCGCGCACGGCGCGGAACAGCGGCTCGAGGACCGGGTTCTCGGCCTGGGTCTTGGTGGCCATCCGGGCCAGCCGCGCGCGCATCCGCCGGCCTGCGGGCCCGCCGACCGAGGACCGCGTCGTGGGCGGGGGCTCGGGAGCGGGGGTGGGGGTGGGCCGGGGAGCCGGCTCGGGCACGGCAGTGGGCCCGGCAGCAGGCCCGGCAGCAGGCCCGGCGGCAGGCATGGGCACGGTGCTGCTGCCCACCCGGTCGTCCGCCACCCGTGCTCCTCCTGCTGCGCTGTCGACTGCCCGAAGTCTACGCCGCGATGATGGGGCGGGTGTCCGCCTCAGACGGTCTCGAGCGCATGCAGGCGCAGGTCGCCGATCGAGTCCCGGCCGCGTAGGAACCCCAGCTCGAGCAGCACGGCGAGGGCGTGGGGCACCCCGCCGCACCGCTCGACCAGCTGCCGGGTGGCGTCGGCGGTGCCGCCGGTGGCCAGGACGTCGTCGACGATGAGGACCCGCTCGCCCGAGGCGATCGCGTCGGCGTGCACCTCGAGGGTGGCGTGGCCGTACTCCAGCTCGTAGGACACCGCGTAGGTCTCCCCCGGCAGCTTGCCCGCCTTGCGGACCGGCACGAAGCCGACGCCGAGCGCGAGGGCGACCGGTGCGGCGAGGATGAAGCCGCGGGCCTCCATGCCGACGACCTTGTCCACGACGACGGTGCCGTCGGGGTCGCGGCCGGCGTCCGCCAGTGCCTGGACCACGGCGCTGAAGCCGGCGTGGTCGGCCAGCAGCGGGGTGATGTCCTTGAACACCACGCCCGGTTCGGGGTAGTCCGGCACGTCGCGGACCAGCCGGGACAGCAAGGCGGTCAGGTCGCCCTGGTCGCCCGCCGCGGTCTGCGGCGAGGTCACCGCTTCCCGCGCTGGGAGCGTGGCTTGCGGGAGGGCTGCGCCCGTTTGGCCGAGGCCGAGGGCGTCACCGCGCGGGACGCCGGCCGCTCGCCGGCGGTCGATCGCGGGGTCCGGGTGGGCCGTGCGGCTGTGGCCCCGGAGCCGGTGGCGCCCCGCGGGGCGGCACCGTCGCCGTCGGCGGCCGCGTCGTCGCCGGGCCCGCCGTCGTCGGCGCCGGCCAGCTCCTCGGGCTGGTCCTCGACGGCCATGTCCTCGCGGAACGCCGGGACCGTCGCGTAGCGGTCGGCCTGGTGCCGGTCGCGGTGGCGCATCGCCCGGGCGTCGCCAGCGCGGACACCGGGCTCGAGCTCCTTGAGCTGCACGAGCAGCGGGGTCGCGATGAAGATCGAGGAGTACGCCCCCGCGGCCATGCCGACGAACAGCGCCAGCGCGAGGTCCTTCAGCGCCCCCGAGCCGAGGGAGACCACGCCGACGTACAGCAGCGCGCCGACGGGGATCAGCGCCACCACCGAGGTGTTGATCGACCGGACCAGAGTCTGGTTGACCGCACGGTTGGCCGCCTCGGCGTAGGTCTGCCGGGTCCGGCCCAGGTTGGCGGTGTTCTCCCGGACCTTGTCGAAGACCACGACGGTGTCGTAGAGCGAGAAGCCCAGGATCGTCAGCACGCCGGTCACCGTCGCCGGCGTGACCTCGAACCCGGACAGCGCGTAGATGCCGATCGTGATCACCAGGTCGTGCGCGAGTGCGACCAGGGCCGCCACCGACGCCTTCCACTCCCGGAAGTAGGCCCAGATGAACAGCACCACGAGCACCAGGAACACGCCGAGCCCGAGCAGCGCCCGGTTGGCCACCTGGGCACCCCAGCTCGCACCGATGGCGTCGGAGCTGATCGCGTCGTCACTGACCCCGACGGACTTCTCGATCGCATTTGACACGACCGTCGACTGGTCGTTGGTCAGCGGCTCGGTCTGCACCAGGATGTTGCCGGCCGAGGTGTTGACGGTCGGGGACGCCGCCTCGTCGAGGTCGGTCCTGACCACGGCGTCGCGGATCTTGATGACGTTGCTCTCGGTGGCCTGCCCCGCCGGCATGGCGACGGTGTACTGCACGCCCCCGGTGAACTCGATGCCGAGGTTGAGGCCCTTGAAGGTCAGCCCGCACACGGCCGCGATGACGATGACCGCCGACAGCGAGTACCACAGCAGCTTGCGACCGACGAAGTCGATGGAGACTTGACCCTCGTAGAGGGCGTGTCCCATGCGGGAGAGCTTGCCCATCAGGCGGTACCTCCGGCGGTCGAGGGGCGTGGGGACGGCGGGCGCTGGCGCGACCCCACCTGGTCCGGCGAGAGACCGGAGAACCGGTGCCCGGAGTAGAAGAACCGGAAGGTCGCCAACCAGGAGACCATCGGCTTGGTGAAGGCGAAGAACACCAGCAGGTCGATCACCGTGCTGATGCCCAGGGCGAACGCGAAGCCCTTGACCACCCCGATCGAGAAGATGTAGAGCACCACGGCGGCCAGCAGGGAGACCGCGTCCGCGGCCAGGCAGGTGGCCCGGGCGCGGGCCCACCCGGCCTCGACGGCCACCCGCATCGAGCGTCCGGAGCGCATCTCGTCCCGGATCCGCTCGAAGTAGACGATGAAGGAGTCAGCGGTGATGCCGACGGCCACGATCAGGCCGGCGATGCCCGGCAGGGTCAGCGTGAAGCCGATCGCCTGGGCCATCGCCAGCACCACGGCGTAGGTGATGGCCGCCGCGATGAACAGCGAGGCCACCACGACCACTCCCAGCCCGCGGTAGTAGAGCAGGCAGTAGAGCATCACCAAGGCCAGGCCGATGCCGCCGGCGATCAGCCCGGCCGACAGCTGGTCGGAGGCGAGCGTCGGTCCCTGTTCGCTGACGGCCGGCGCCTCGAACTTCAGCGGGAGCGCGCCGTACTTGAGGCTGGTGGCCAGCGACTCCGCGCTTGCCTGGGTGAAGCTGCCGGTGATGTTCGCGCGCCCGTCGTTGATCGCCGTGCTGACGGTCGGTGCCGAGATCACCTTGCCGTCGAGCACGATCGCGAACTGGCGCTGTTGGCCGGTGAGCGGGCTGGTGGCGCCCGCGATGGCCTGGGTCACGGTGCTGAAGGTCTTGCGGGCCGCGCTGTCGAAGGCCAGGTCGACGCTCCACTGCACGGTCTGCTGGTCGGGCGCGCTCGCGTCGGCGCTCTTGAGCTGCGTGCCCTCGATCATCGCCGCGGACAGGAGGTACTTGTAGCCGTCATCGCCGCAGGTCACCAGGGGCTGCGACGGGCGGTCGTCGACCGCGGGTGCCTTGGCCGGGTTCGTCGGGCAGGTGAAGTTGGTGAACTTCTTCAGCCACGCGTCGCCCGGGTCGTCCTGCCACTTCAGCGGCTGGTCGACCGCGGCGCCCTTCGTCGTGGTGGTGGGGGTGGCCGACGAGCCGGCAGCCGCGCTGGCCAGCGCGCTGGCGGCGGCGGAGGGGTCCACCGAGCCCGATGAACTGGACGACGGCGAGCCGCTGGCGGCGGCCGACGGCGACGGTGAGTCGGCGGCCAGGAGACCACCGGACAGCGCTCGACCCTTCGGCGATGCGCTCTTCCTCGGCGAGGCGGTGGCGCTCGGGGAGGACTTGAGAGTCGCCCGGGCGGAGGGGGAGGCGGAGGGGGAGGCGGAGGGCGAGCCGCTGGCACCGGACGACGCACTGGGCGACGCGCTGGGCGAGGCGGCCGGCTCTGGCTGGCCCGCGGCGACGGCGGCGACCAGACGGAACCGCAGCTGGGCGGTCTGCTTCACGGCGTCGACGAGGTCGCCGCGCTTCTCGCCCGGGATCTCCACGACGATGTTGTTGCTGCCCTGCGTCGTCACGTTGCCCTCGGTGACACCGTTGCCGTTGACGCGCTGGTCGATGATCGTGCGCGCCTCGGCCAGGGTGGCGGCCGTGACGTTCTGCCCCGTCGAGGTGCTGGCGGTCAGCGTGATCCGGGTGCCACCCTGCAGGTCCAGGCCGAGCTTGGGCTCCCACTGGCCGCCGAGCGCGACACCGCCGTAGAGCGCGGCCACGAGCAGCGCGAAGATGATCAGCCGTCGCCCGGGGCGCGGGGTTCTGCGTGCCACTGCTACTCGCTCCTCTCGGACCCGTTCCGGGGTGCCGTGTCCTCGTCCAGGCCGTCACCGGGCTCCTCGTCCAGCGCGTCCGGATCGTCTGGCTGGTCGTGCTCCCCGATCGGGGCCGGCTCGACCACGCGGACGACCGCCGCGCGCGCCACCTTGAGCACCGAGCCCGGTGCCACCTCGAGGTGGATCGTCTCCTCCTCCAACGACACCACCCGGCCATAGATCCCCGAGGTGAGCATGACCTCCGCGCCGGGCTCCAGGGCGGACCGCGTCGAGGTGAGCTCGCGCTGCCGCCGTCGCTGCGGACGGATCAGCAGGAAGTAGAAAGCCAGGATGATGAGCGCGTAGAACACGAGCGCCGACGTGCCATTCACGAAACGTTGCACCTCAGACGGGGTGGGGGCAGGGGAGCCGGGCGGGCGCCCGGCGAGCATGGCGACCAGGGCCGTTCACACGCGGCCGACGAGGCGAGTGTAACTGCCGCCCCGTCTCGATGAGGCGGCTCCGGCGCAGTGGCGGGGCGGCGGCGGGTCACTCCTCGGTGTCGAACAGGGTGCCCCCGCTCGCGGTCACGGCCGCCCCGAAGGGGGCGGCGGCGGGCACGGCCAGGCCCAGGTGCGCCCAGGCGGCGGGGGTGGCGACACGCCCCCGCGGGGTCCGGGCCAGCAGACCCGTCCGGACGAGGAACGGCTCGGCGACCTCCTCGACGGTCTCCCGCTCCTCCCCCACGGCGACCGCCAGCGTGGACACGCCCACCGGCCCACCGCCGAATCGCCGGCAGAGCACGTCGAGGACCGCCCGGTCGAGCCGGTCCAGGCCGGACTCGTCGACCTCGTAGAGGTCCAGAGCGCGACGCGCGACCTCCAGTGACACCACGCCGTCCGCGCGCACCTGCGCGTAGTCGCGCACCCGGCGCAGCAGCCGGTTGGCGATCCGCGGGGTGCCGCGTGACCGCGACGCGATCTCGGCGGCCCCGTCGTCGGTCAGGGTGACCCCGAGCAGCCCCGCGGACCGCCGCACGATCATCTCCAGCTCGCCGGGCTCGTAGAACTCCAGGTGGCCGGTGAAGCCGAAGCGGTCCCGCAGCGGACCCGGGAGCAACCCCGCCCGCGTGGTCGCACCGACCAGCGTGAAGTCCGGGATCTCCAGCGGGATGGCGGTGGCGCCGGGTCCCTTGCCGATGACGACGTCGACCCGGAAGTCCTCCATCGCCATGTAAAGCATCTCCTCGGCGGGCCGCGACATGCGGTGGATCTCGTCGACGAACAGCACGTCGCCCTCGTTGAGCCCGGACAGGATCGCCGCCAGGTCACCGGCGTGGGTGATCGCCGGTCCCGACGTCAGCCGCAGCGGCGTGGACATCTCCGCGGCGATGATCATCGCCAGCGTCGTCTTGCCGAGCCCGGGCGGCCCGGACAGCAGCACGTGGTCCGGCGCCCGTCCTCGGGCCTGGGCAGCCTCGAGGACCAGCGACAGCTGCTCGCGCACCCGCTCCTGGCCGACCACCTCGGCCAGGGTGCGGGGCCGCAGCGCGGCCTCGACCGCCTGCTCGTCGACCTCGGCCTCACCGGCGACCAGCGCACGGCCCTCGGCGTACGCCGCCTCCGCTGCCGCCAGCTCCGCCTCGGCAGCCCTCAGCTCCGAGGGCCGGTCCCCCGGCGACACGTCCGGGCTCACGCGGTGCTCAGCGATCGCAGCGCCGACCGGAGCAGGGCCGCGACCTCAGGGGCCGAGCCGTCGGCGGACTCGGCCTCGGGGGCGACGGCGTCGATCGCCCGGTCGGCCTCCTTGGTCGACCAGCCCAGTCCCACGAGCCCCTCGTGGACCTGTGCCCGCCAGGCGTCGGCCGCCGGGACCGCGGGGCGGGCGCGGCCCGCGGTGGCCGGGCCGGCCGCCCCGATCCGGTCCTTGAGCTCGAGGATGATCCGTTGCGCGCCCTTCTGGCCGACGCCGGAGACCGCGGTGAGCGCCTTGACGTCCTCGCCTGCGACCGCGCGCCGCAGCTCGTCGGGGGTCAGCACCGCGAGCACCGCCTGTGCCAGCTTGGGGCCGACCCCGCTGGCGGTCTGCAGCAGCTCGAACGCGGACTTCTCGTCCTCGTCCAGGAAGCCGAACAGCGTCAGGGACTCCTCGCGCACCACCAGCGAGGTGGGCAGCGTCACCGGCGTCCCGACGTGCAGGGTGGCCAGCGTCGGTGGGGTGCAGTGCAGCTCCAGACCGACGCCGCCGACCTCGAGCACGGCGCTGGACAGCGTCACGTCGGCGACAGTGCCCCGCACGAACGCGATCACCGGCCCCTCCCGGTCACGGCGGCCGCGGCGACCGCCGCGTCGAGACGGGCCTGGGCACCGCCGCGCCAGAGGTGGCAGATCGCCAGGGCCAGTGCGTCCGCGGCGTCCGCGGGTCGCGGCACCTCCTCGAGCCTCAGCAGCCGGGTCACCATGACGCCGACCTGCGCCTTGTCGGCCCGGCCGTTGCCGCTGACGGCCGCCTTGACCTCGCTGGGCGTGTGCAGCGCGACGGGCAGGCCGCGACGCGCGGCCACCACCATCGCGATGCCACTGGCCTGGGCGGTGCCCATCACCGTGCGGACGTTGTGCTGGCTGAACACGCGCTCCACGGCGACCGCGTCGGGCTGGTGCTCGTCGAGCCACTCCTCGAGCACCCGCTCGATCTCGCACAGCCGCAGCGGCGTGGGCTGGTCCGACGGGGTGGTCACGACCCCGTGGCCGCGCAGCGTCAGCGGGCGCCCGAGGGCGCCCTCGACCACGCCGATGCCGCACCGGGTCAGCCCCGGGTCGATCCCCAGCACGCGCATGTGGGCGCCTCTCGTCCGAACAGGTGTTCGGGAGAACGCTAGCCGAGCGGGACGGCGGATCCGGTGCGCGACACGGCCGCAGCGCCGTGGCGGGCCGATCGCGCGGCCCGGATCAGGCGTCGAGCGACTCCAGCACGTCGTCGCTGACGTCGAAGTTGCCGAACACGTTCTGCACGTCGTCGAGGTCCTCCAGCGCGTCGACGAGGCGCATCACCGAGCCGGCGGCCTTGTCGTCCTCGAGCTCGACCTGCATCGACGGCACGAACAAGGCCTCCGCGGAGTCGTAGTCGATCCCGGCGGTCTGGAGGGCGGTGCGCACGGCGACCAGGTCGGTCGCCTCGCTGATCACCTCGACGGCGTCGCCGAGGTCGTTGACCTCCTCGGCACCGGCATCGAGGGTGGCCTCGAGGACGTCGTCCTCGGTGACCTCCTTGCCGGCGTCCTGCGACCGGGGCACCAGCACGACGCCCTTGCGGTGGAACAGGTAGGACACCGAGCCGGGGTCGGCGAGCGAGCCACCGTTGCGGGTCATCGCCGTGCGCACCTCCATGGCCGCCCGGTTCTTGTTGTCGGTGAGGCACTCGATGAGGAAGGCGACGCCCTGCGGGCCGTAGCCCTCGTACATGATCGTCTGGTAGTCGGCGCCACCCGCCTCGGCGCCGGACCCGCGCTTGACGGCCCGGTCGATGTTGTCGTTGGGGACCGAGGACTTCTTGGCCTTCTGCACCGCGTCGTAGAGGGTCGGGTTGCCCGACAGGTCGCCGCCGCCCATCCGTGCCGCGACCTCGATGTTCTTGATCAGCTTGGCGAACATCTTGCCGCGCCGCGCGTCGACGACGGCCTTCTTGTGCTTGGTGGTCGCCCATTTGGAGTGGCCGGACATCAGCGGGACCTTTCAGCTTCTCGGGTGCGGTGCCCGGACCTCCCGGGTGCGGACCAGGTCGACGAACAGCTCGTGGAACCGGTGGTCACCGGTGATCTCGGGGTGGAACGACGTCGCGAGCAGGTGCCCCTGCCGGACCGCGACGATCCTACCCACCGCGCTGCCGGTCGCGACCGTGGCGACGACCCGGACGTCGGCGCCGACCTTCTCCACCCACGGCGCGCGGATGAAGACCGCGTGGAAGGGCGCCCGTCCCCCCGGACCGTCCTCACCGCGGTCCGGGACGTCCACGGCGAGGTCCGCCTCGAAGGAGTCGACCTGGCGTCCGAACGCGTTGCGGCGCACCACGACGTCCAGACCGCCGAACGTCTCCTGGCCTGCGGCGGCGTCCTCGACACGGTCGGCCAGCAGGATCATCCCGGCGCACGTCCCGAAGGCCGGCAGCCCGCCACGCAGCCGTTCGGCCAGCGGGTCGGCGAGCCCGAAGGTGCGCGCCAGCTTGGCCATCGTCGTGGACTCCCCACCCGGGAGCACGATGCCGTCGAGGTCGTCAAGCTCCTCCGGACGGCGTACGCCGGTCGAGCGGGCTCCCGCGCGCTCCAGAGCTGCCCGGTGCTCGCGGACGTCGCCCTGGAGGGCGAGCACGCCGATCAGCGGGGAGGTCATGTGGCGAGAGGTCATGTGGAGATGCGGCGCTGCCAGTGCGCGTCGACCACGACGCGACCCTCCTCGGTCACCGCGCGCAGCCCGTGCTTCTCCAGGACGCCGAGGACGTCGGCACGCAGCTCGTCGTCGGGGACGGGCTCCGCGGTGGCCGAGGAGCGTGCCGCGTCACCGGGCCACAGGCTCATCTCCAGCACCCCCTCGTCGACCGCGTGCCAGACGTCCGCGCGGGTGAACCAGAGCACCCCGCGCAGGCCCGCGCCCGCCGCGACGGACTCGTCCACGACCCGCTGGGCGGCTGCGTGGTCCTCGCAGCCCTGCACGACCGAGACGTCGAGCATCTCCATCTCGGAGAACGCCGACTGCAGCCGGTCGTGGTCGGTCGACTCCGGCCAGTCCCGCTGGTCGGCGCGCAGCCCGTCGTGGGCCTCCACCACCCAGGTCGCCGCGAGCTCGTCCGCCTGGGCGGCACGCTCCGGCAGCTCCGCGCCGATCACCTCGACGACCTCGGCCTGGACCTCCTCGGCCGTCATCAGGCCGGATTGCACGCAGGCGCGGGCGAAGCCCCGGACCCGCTCCTCGGCACTGCCGTCGGGCGTCACCAGCCACGCTCGGCGAGACGGTGCGGCTCGGGGATCTCCTCGACGTTGATGCCCACCATCGCCTCACCGAGCCCGCGCGACACCTTGGCGACCACGTCGGGGTCGTCGAAGAACGTGGTGGCCTTCACGATCGCCTCGGCGCGCTGGGCGGGGTTGCCTGACTTGAAGATGCCCGACCCGACGAAGACCCCGTCCGCGCCGAGCTGCATCATCATCGCCGCGTCGGCGGGCGTCGCGATGCCGCCCGCGGTGAACAGCACGACCGGCAGGCTGCCGCGCTCGGCCACCTCCGCCACCAGGTCGTAGGGCGCGGAGAGCTCCTTGGCGGCGACGTACAGCTCCTCAGGGGACAGTCCGTGCAGCCGCCGGAGCTCCGCGCGGATGGTGCGCATGTGCGTGACCGCGTTCGAGACATCGCCGGTGCCGGCCTCGCCCTTGGACCGGATCATCGCCGCGCCCTCGGTGATGCGCCGCAGCGCCTCGCCGAGGTTGGTGGCACCGCACACGAACGGCACCGTGAACGCGAGCTTGTCGATGTGGTGGGCGTAGTCGGCCGGGGTGAGCACCTCGGACTCGTCGATGTAGTCCACCCCCAGGCTCTGCAGCACCTGCGCCTCGGCGAAGTGGCCGATCCGGGCCTTGGCCATCACCGGGACGGAGACCGTCTCGATGATGGAGTCGATCATGTCGGGGTCGCTCATCCGCGACACCCCGCCCTGCGCGCGGATGTCGGCGGGCACCCGCTCGAGCGCCATCACCGCGACCGCACCGGCGTCCTCGGCGATCCTGGCCTGCTCGGCAGTGACCACGTCCATGATCACGCCGCCCTTGAGCATCTCGGCCATGCCCCGCTTGACGCCCACGGTGCCGGTGTCGGTGCTCGTTCCTGTGCTCTCGTCCATCCCGCCAGCGTACGGCGCGCCGAGGGCCTCCCGCACCGCGCGCTCAGGCGGTGAGCGCCTCGGGCGGCACGTCGTCGAGGTCCACCGTCTCCAGCTCCGCCGCGCGCCCCGCGAGGTGCAGCCAGCGCACCCGGCGCCGGGAGCGCAGCCCCCGGGCGGAGACCACGTCGCCGTTGAGGAACCGGCGCGCCAGCTCCACCTTGGCGCACGCCGACGCGAGCTCCTCGATCAGCGGTCCGTGCTCGGGGTCCTCGCGCAGGGCCGCGACCGGGCCGGGGCCCGCCTCCCCGTGTGACAGGTCGAGCACCGCCCGCAGCGCCTCGGACAGCCGGGACTCGGCGGCCTCCCGGTCGTCGGCGCCCGCGGTCCGCGCCCGGTGGGCGGCGTCGAGCAGGATCAGCCGGCTGGCCGGGTCGAGGGCGTCGCCGGCCGCCAGCTCCAGGACCACTCCCGAGCGGCGCAGCAGCTGGACCCGCAGCGTCTCGCGCCCGACGTCGATGCGGTGGTGCATCCGGTCCAGCCGGTTCGCGGTCCACGACAGCCACAGCGCCAGCAGCACCAGCAGGACGCCGAGGGGCAGGAGCAGGTCGGGCACCAGGTGGGGCATCAGGCCGCCACCGTCTCGTAGACCTGGACGATCCGGGCGGCCACCGTCGACCAGTCGTAGCGGCGCACCGCCACCGAGGCGGCCGAGATCAGCGCCTGTCGGCGCGCCTCGTCGTCGAGCAGCTCCCGCGTCCGGGCCGTGAGGTCCTCGGCGTCGCCGGCACGGAACAGCACCCCGCTCGCCCCGTCGTCGAGGACCCGGCGGAAGGCCGGCAGGTCGCTGGCCACGACGGCAGCCCGGGCGGCCATCCCCTCGGCCAGCACGATGCCGAAGCTCTCGCCCCCGGTGTTGGGGGCGACGTGGACGTCCGCGGTCCGCAGGGCGGCGGCCTTGTCGGCCTCGGACGCCTGCCCGAGGAACACCGCCTGGTCGCGGACCTCCACCGGGAGCAGCGCCCGGGCCGCCTCGAGGTCGCCACCGCCCACCACGAGCAGCCGCAGACCCGGGCGCTCCGCGGCGAGCACGGCAAAGGCGCGGGCGAGCACGGCGAAGCCCTTGCGGGGCTCACCGAGCCGCCCCACGAAGGCGAGCGTCCCGTCGCGGCCGCGCCAGTCCTCGCGAGGGGCGGCGGCCGCCAGCCGGTCGACGTACAGCCCGTTGGGGATGACGACCGGCTCCCCGCCGACGTGGGCGACCTGCGTGCCGCGCGAGTCCTCCGAGACCGCGATCCGGGCGTTGATCCGCTCCAGCGAGGGGCGCAGCACCGCGGCGGTGGCCGACAGGGCCCGCGAGCGCGGGTGCATCGAGTGGTACGTCGCCACGACCGGGCACCCTCTGTCGCTGTTGGCCCACAGCGCGAGCAGCGACAGGCTGGGAGTGGCCGGCTCGTGCAGGTGCAGCACGTCGAAGCCGCCCTCGCGCAACCACCGTCGGGCCCGCGCCGCGGCGACCGGGCCGAAGGACATCCGGGCGACCGCGCCGTTGTAGGGCACCGCCACCGCGCGACCGGCGGGCACGACGTACGCCGGGAGGTCCTCGCGCTCCCGCTCGCTGGGGGCCAGCACCGACACCTGGTGGCCGAGGCCGAGCAGCGCCTCGGCGAGGTCCTGGACATGGTTCTGCACCCCGCCCGGGACGTCGAGGGAGTAGGGGCAGACCAGGCCGACCCTCACCGCGGGTCCGCGGTGAACACCCGCTGCATCATGTGCCAGTCCTGCGGGTGCTCGCGCAGGGCGGTCGTGAAGGCGTCCGCGACGCCCTGGGTCATCGCGACCAGCCCTTCCGGTCCGTCCTGGTGGGGCACGGCGGCCGAGAACGTCATCACCATGGTGCGGCCCGAGTAGTGCAGTGTCACCGGCACCAGCGGCGCCCCGGTCCGCCGGGCCAGCACCGCCGGTCCGCGGGGCATCCGCGCGGGCGCCCCGCACAGCAGCACCTCGACGCCGGTGCGCGACAGGTCGCGGTCGGCGAGCAGGCACACCAGGCCACCGGCGCGCACTCGTGCCTCCAGCCTCGGCATCGGCGGGTCGCCGCCGGTCAGCGGCAGGATCTCCATGCCGAGGCGGGAGCGATAGGCGACGAACTCGTCGTAGAGCCGCTCCGGGCGGAGTCGCTCCGCCACGGTCGCGAGCGGCATCACCGCGGAGCCGGCCCACACCCCTGCCCAGTCCCAGTTGGCCATGTGCGGCAGTGGCACCACCAGACCGCGACCCAGCGCCTCGGCCTCGCGCAGGTGGTGCTCACCGACGATGCGGGTGCGGCGTACGACGTCCTCGACCGGCCACGCGGGCAGCCGGAACGACTCGCACCAGTAGCGCAGGTAGGACCGCACCCCGGCCCGGGTGAGCCGTTCGAGCGCGTCGGCGTCGAAGTCGGGGCGCACCAGCGCCAGGTTCGACCGCAGCCGCCGCACGGGGGCGCCGTCGCGCCGGTGCAGCACGTCCGCAACGAGCCGGAACACCGCCAGCGCCACCCGCTCGGGCAGCCAGCGCACCACCCGCCACCCGGCGAGGTAGGCCCCGGTGACCAGCCGCCCGCTCAGCCCGGGCACGAGCGGCTCACCTGTCGGCGAGGGCCTGGCTGCGGACCAGGAGCACCCGCTGCAGCACGGTGATCGAGCTGGCGACCGCGAGCACCGCCAGCGTGATCGGGATCAGCACCGGCAGGTCGAAGATGCCGGCGAGGCCGGTCATCACCAGGATCGACACCAGTCGGTCCGAGCGCTCGGCGATGCCCACGTTGGCGCGCATGCCCAGCGACTCGGCCCGGGCGCGGGCGTAGGAGGTGATCGAGCCGAGCACCAGGCAGTAGAGGGCCAGCGCCGCGAGCGGCTGGGAGTCGCCG
>Ga0210040_10004224_pt1 | contig 18898 bp, 13 predicted proteins | sample CryGeyCG12114_NA_FD_185462 | JGI IMG/M metagenome (GOLD analysis project Ga0210040, IMG submission 185462) | Groundwater microbial communities from aquifer - Crystal Geyser CG19_WC_8/21/14_NA (SPAdes) (version 2) | ecosystem: Environmental > Aquatic > Deep subsurface > Groundwater | place: USA...
TCGGTGCCTGCGTAATTAAATGAGTAAAGGTTGCAGAAAATGAAGTTGAACCTGACGAGAGAAAACGCTTTCTCAAGAACATCCATCATTCTCATTCTCACTCTCATTGTGCCCTCTGGCGTCCAGAGATATCAATACAAACGCCGTGTAACCAGATGCCAGACTTTTACGTATTCATTACACATCATTCAACCATTAGACTCCTCTCATGCAACATTTCACCCACGTCAATCGTCGAAGCTCCATCGGCCGACAATTCAACCCCAACTAGTCCTCCGCCCACCTTGCCTGCCTCGTCACCAGCGTCCAGCTCGGGTGGTGCCGGCTTCTTCAGCACTCCTTTGTCCGTCAAGCTTCGCCACACTTGATCCGGCTGCAGCACGTTCTGCCCGCTGAATGATAGTCCATCGAGCTCGACAAGCTGCTTGCATCCTTGTGCAAGCAACAGCTCGATCGTCCTTCTGCGAAGGCCCGTCACTTCGTCCAGGATGTCTAGCCACTCTGCATCACGGGCACTGCATCTTCCGGGTAATTTGTACGCGAGATCACCCTGCGTTTCAATCGACACGTGGTTGTTCGAAGATGACAGTGGTGCGTAAAAGCCGACTGTAAGTGGATTGTCTCTGACGTCCAAGCACGCAAGTGCAGGCAACCTCGACAACACCAAACAAGTCCTCCTCAGCCTCTTGACACGGTTCTTTGCAAAGTACAACTTCAGCAGCTTGGACATGCCTTGCAATGGTTGTATGTCTAGGAGGCCATTGAAGTTGAGGTTCAAGTCCCGACAATTAGGAAAGCAGGCACCGAAATATTGTGGAAGCGCCGAGAGCCCGCAGCCGGCAAGCTCGAGGCTGCGGATGTTGTACTGCGGGAGAGCTGGCATCTGCAATTCTGCATTCATGACCTTGTTGCACGACAGAAGTATCTCACGACACTCGTTGGGTGTGGACAAGACGTGGTTCACAATGTCGGATTGGACCTTCTGTTCCCTTAGGGATAGCTTTTGGAGGTTCAGTGCCATTTTCAGACCTGACATTTGCCGCACTTTGTTTCCATCAAGATCAAGCTCTTCAAGGGCGGGAAACTGTGACATGTCGAAAGTTTGAAGTTCGTTTCGTGCTGCATTCAACCTTCGCAAGCCCATCAGGGTTACATCAGCATCATCTTCGACGTTGTGAAGCAAGTTGTCAGCAACATTGAGAAGCTCCAGGCAAGGCAAACAGTCCAAGTGTCGGACAGATTGCAGCTTGTTGCCGCCTAGATTGAGCTTGTTAAGCCGTAATAACTCTGCACTCTCAAAGTCAATGTCGACCAGTTCATTCCCATTCAAGTTCAGCTCTAATAAGCCATCAAGATCAAGTATGCCTTCAATGTTGCGAATCTGGTTGTTGCTTGCGTCGAGCTTCCGCAAATGGACAAGCGAGCTGAAGCCTTCCAAGCTTTCGAGCTGGTTTCCAGAAACGTTGATGTACTGCAAATTGTTCAGATGCCCCCATGAAGTCATGCTGGTCAACGCATTTGCATGCACGTCAAGGGTCCTTAGTGAAGGTGGCAGCCCGCCCAGCTGTCGAATCTGATTGTCGCTGATACAAAGTTCTTCAAGGGAAGCACAATAGTCACGGAGGCCGTGAACTGTGCCCAAAGCCTTGTTTGCGAGAGTCAACCGGCGGATGTTCTCCCAGAATAGCTCGGTCGGTTCAGCATCCGTAATTGCTTTGACGAGCGCGTCCACCGCCAACGCAAGTGAGCCATGAGCTTGTCTCAATGCTTTTGGGTGTGCTCGCTCCTCGACGAAACTCTGTTCGTGGTGCCTCACATCGTCGACTTGGTGCAGAGTGAAGTCAGACAATGGTGTCAAGCAGAGAATACTGTTGTTCTTGCTAGTCCGAGGCACGGTAAGAGCTTTGCTGTCTCGCTGAGCCGGTGTCGTAACCGCTGTATCCTTGACATGTACCAAGCTCATTCCCAGTAAGGCGGCGTTATCTTCCTCATGTTCATCAATTCTTGACACTGGTCGCCGGTTAAGAGTCATTGCTCGGTACTGCTCATGGCGACCGTTGCTGCTCTTGGCTGCAGCGGATTGCGGAGCCTGTTGCCTGGAGTCGGGCGCTCTTGATATACTCACAGGGCTGATTGCTATGTCCGAGTCATCCAAGGGAAGGTCATCTTCCCCCTCTAAATTCACATCCGAGACGCTCAGGTCTTTGTGGTGAATTGCAGCGATCAGTGGGGAGGAGAACGCAATGGTCACAGCTCGGGCCTGTTTGTTCGGAGCCGCAGCTGCTGGTGGTGGTCGTGATGCCATACCATCATATAATCTTGCTTCGTGCTTCGATGCTTCGGAGCGCAGAGAGGCCTGCGCAGACTTGCTGGCTTCTTCGTTGTCCTTCAATTCTTGCAAAGAGAAAGGTTTGGAGTCTCCTCGTGTCGCAGCAGAGCCTTGTGTTCCCTTTCCATTGAGTGAGTTACCGGACGAAAGTTGGTGTCCGTGTTGCTCTACGGAGTTGTCGCTTTTTTTTGCCTCCACGCTCCACTCCGCCACATCTTCGAGCGTACTCCGACGAGAGCCGGTCTTTATTTCTTGCTCTCTATGCTCGTCGAAGCTCAGATCGGGAATGCTATCAAAAGGGTCTTCCTCGCTTGCTGATTGTCGACCATTAGATGCTCTAGGCTCACTTGGATGAGGGCTGGAATGCTTCTTGACCCAAATCTTCTTGTGATGATCAAATGTCATAGTGCCTACATGGTCTGGAATAACGACGGTACCATGGGTAATCATGCCCCTCTGGCCGGAGCTTGAAGAACTTGTCGGAAATGTACGCTGAGTCGAGCCATCAGAACCCTGCGTCTGCATAGGCTCTTGTTGCCAGCTTGTTTGTCCTTCAATGGTAGATGCCGAGTATTTTCGCTTCCGCTGAGTATCGTTGTGACTGAGTATTCGCATGTTCGGGGGACTGCTCTCTTGCTCATCTTCCGGAACAGGGATTTTTGCAGCCTGCTCCGCGGCTCTGTTGTCAGCAAGCTGTAGTGGACCAAGCACTGAAGTGCTTGTGAGCAGCTCTAGATCGTCCTTCTCTTTGAATCTGCGTAAGTTGTCCGCTGTTGCCGAGTCGTGTTTTGCGTATCGAAGTTTCTGCTGTGGCCTTGATATTCCCTCACGAGATGGGGGTCTCGAGAAAGAATCCTTAGTAGAGTCCCCATCCAACTCAAGGTCAAGTATAGCATCAGGGTCAATTTCGGAAGGTTCTTCAATTAGTGGTAGTGCAGGCTGTGGCTTCCCTCTGGCTCGAATGAACTGCATGACTTTATTCGCTTCTTCCATGTAGTCCTTGGTCGCTAGTGACGGCTTGCGGGAGTCGTGGGCAACTTCGGTCACTCCTTGAGCAAAGGTCTCTAGCTCTGCAGCAAGGGCTTCCGCCAGTTCTGGAACATTGTTCTCAATATCCGAGTCAATATCTGCGCCAGGTGCTTGCGCTCGTTGTATAGTGCCAGACACCGAGGACGTCCTCCTTCCCGGTTTCGGACGTAACAGGGACCTTGAAGCAAGGACTTCCGTGTCAGCTTGTGCTACGCCTTCTCCAGGTTTGGCATCCTTTCTTTTAGTGCCAGCTAACTGAGATATCGTCTCGACCATATCCAGCTTGATCTCTACCTTGTGCTCTTCGATTTCAATCTGATCTCTCAAAAGCGTCCGCCTTCGTTTCGTTGTTCGGTCTCTGAGTGGTGATTGCATGGCTTCTTCTACAGGCCTAGAACCGTTGTTTCCCAAAGTGTCGGTCGCCTTGCCTGTTCCAGTCCTTGAACCAAGCTCGATTGCGCCGCCAGCATTTGTCCCCTTCGAAAACAATCCTTGGCGATCCTTCACGTCACCTCCAACGAGAGGCTCTGGCCGTGCGGTCTTATGCTTGAAGTCGAAATGGTCAAGCTCTCCCCCTCCGAACAAACTCATGCGTCTGCCCGCATCATCTCGTTCATCATTCCGCGTCTCTTCTTCGTGCGGCTTCTCCGTGTGAGGTGCAGGGTCTTCGAATTGAGTCAGAATCCGCATCAGTTTGTTGTTCGTGAAAGTATCCCTGTTGCCGAAGAGCTTTAATGGGCTTCCTGCCGAGGGAGGGCGTTGGGCGCTCTCCGTGTGATGCAAAACACTTTCATCGATAGGGCTTGTGGGGAGGCTTGCAGTAAGCTTGCTCCTATCGATAGTATCGTACCTCCTAGTGATATAAGGTGGGGGGGAGCTTCGAAATGCTTGGGGCTTTGATTTGACGTCTATACCCGAGTGATCAGCTGAAGAACCGATTCCTTTACGCAGGAAGGAGGCTTCATTTGAATATCCCCCACGCCGAGCGTTGACGAATCCACCATGCGACATGAAGTCCTGAGTGCCCATAGAAAGGTCTTCTGGTAGAGATTGAGAAGTCAAGTCGGCGATGGATTCCTCGTGAAGCTGTGGTGTGCTATTATCTCTATGACCATATGACACGACTCGGTCGCTTGATCTTGACAGTGGTCGCTGGTTGTTGTCCGTACTCAAGTCCTTCAACTTGTCCTGTAAAGGCTGCGCGTCCATAGAATCCTTGACTGCCCGGTCGCGAATGGTGTTCTGCCTAGACATAGTGACAGGGCTTATGTCTTCATTCTTCAACTCCTCCTGGCCACTGGAAGTTCTCCACCTTGGGTCTAGTAGCTGGATTGTGGGGGCCTTAGTAGGTCCTGGAGACGAGCGTATCGAGTCCAGAGCCTGGGCACGCTCTAAAGATGTAACCCTGTTCTTGACCAGACCTTTCAACGATCCGTTACGTGCAAGCTCCGATGAGACAGCGGATAAATTATGTGAAGGCTCCTCTTCCTCATTCACTTCTTCCAGAACCTCCATCCCTGCAAGCTTAGCCCGCGAGGCACGAAGGCTTTGATATTGTTCGTTTGGTGTCAAAGATTGCAAGTTCAATGGCGTCCAGGGCTTTGAGTCACTGGATAGTGCCGTGGTGTCCGTGTCGTTTTTCGACGGTGTGGGCTCCTTGAACATACCCTCCAAACGTGTTGGTGCAAACAAATCAAATCCATCACTAGCAACATCCTCTCCGTTCGCAAGCCTTCTCTTCCAGTCCGGTGTGTCATTGTCTTTGACAGACTTGCTCAGAGTGTGGTGCTGTACCGACGTTTGAGAATCGGAAAACGCGCTCGATGGTCTTCGAGGTAAGGTAGATGCGGCATGGTGTTTGTATGAACTGCCTTGTTGTGGGGCAGGCACGTTAAGGCTCGAAGGTGTACGTTCTCCCAAAATTGGCGCGGTCTGTGACCGCGCAAGTCCGCGACTTGATCTTGGCTTCAGGTACCCAATCGAAGAATCTCTCTTGAAGTTTTCTGCAAGGTGTGGTATGCGACTCTGCGATCTCAAGGAGGCCACACTCCCAGATTGGCGGCGACTAGAAGCAGGGGGCGCAGGAGAGGAGGATCTCTTTTCAGACACCCAGTCCTCTGACAGTGAGTCCATCCATGCCTCCATTGTGCAAAAGGCAAGCAGGATAAACGGGAGTCAACAATCGCCGGCGACTGCGAGAGGTGTTATTGTTTGTTATCGAATGCAGCATACGGCATATTAGTGAAGGATGGTTGAGTTGTCATAGCGCGCACTAGAGACAGGGAAATAACGTAACTGGTGTATCGCAAGGAAGAGTCCAATGTTGTGGCTTTACAGGAGAGGAATCGCTCCCGCAGTCACGTGGCCGCTAAGGATGCCTTGTCTTATTGTGGTTAGTAATAGTGTACCTGCGCCTCACGACGTCAACCTTCGGCCTCGTGTCTGCTGACGCCGCAGGCACCGACCATTCATTCATGAACCTTCTGTGAGAGTGCCACCATAGAGGTTGTATATCCCGTCTACATCTCGCATTTTCACAGCACATTCAAATCGACAATTATACACCTCATATACCTAGCAGCATTCATACCATTTGCGCAGTTCCTCATGTCGTGCGGCGACATCTTCCTGGCGCTTCTCGCCGTTCTTTTCCCACCCATCGCAGGTATGTCCATTTCTCTTCCTTCTTTCCCGAGTCGACTAACATATTCCAGTATGGATTAAATCCGGCCTCTGTTCCGCCGACTCCTGCATCAATATCCTACTCTGCGTCCTCGGCTACGTACCTGGCTTGATTCACGCCTGGTATATTATCGCCAAGTATCCCGAACAAGACTACGATTATGTGCCGATCGACGATGAGCGTGGCGAGCGCGCTGTATACGTCAGCCCCCAACAACCAAGAGGGTATGGTACACAGGGACCGCCACAGTCTGGCCCAAGACCACAACAACAGCAATCCAAGCCGAGGAAGAACCAGCAAGCACCGCTCGCGAATGCGAGCGGACCAGCGGGTTCAAGCCATGATGCCAGAAGTGAGCAGGAAGGTGCACCGCCCAGCTATACGGATGTTATCAAGGGCGACAATAAGATTCAAAGTCAGCACTGAGCGTGGTCAGTCAGATAGAGCAATGTCGCTTTGGTATGGTGATATGTTGTGATACTTGAAGCCGAAGCAGTGAGTCTGGAGACAGCAATGGGAAGGACAGCGGAAAGGCCGTTTGGTTATATGTTCAGAGATCATTCGTACTCTGGTTTCGCTTTTTACCACGAATACTATGTACGGTATTGCTCAACGAAACTCTCCACGGAAATTATGGTCATCCAATACAAACTGCCATCGAGACACACCTTCACCTTCTGGCCTCCAGCTTGGCCGAATGTCCCATTTCTTTTAACCGTGAAGCCCCGATCTGTCGAGATATCGTCCATTTACATGGCGATCTTGTCCTCTTTCTTTAGTTTCTCCAGCCGATCCAGAAGCTCTTTCGGAGGTTGCTGCCGGTAACCTTCCGGGTTGTTTTCTGTCCATCGCCACAGATCTTCGCAAGCATCTTCTAGAGTGCGCTTTGTTTTCCAACCTAGCTCTTTGTTTGCTCTGGTGGGGTTGCTGGTCAGATCGAGTACGTCTCCTGCCCTTCTGTCGACCACCTCGTACGGCAGGTCTCGTCCAACAGCCTTGGAGAATGCTTTGATCATCTCAAACACGGTAGAGCCTCGTCCAGTGCCCAAATTCCATGCACGGACGCCTGGGTTCTTCTCTCGCAAGTAGTCGAGCGCTGCAAGATGACCTTGAGCTAGGTCGAGGATGTGGATGTAGTCCCGAATAGCGGTACCGTCATGAGATTTGTAATCTGTGACACGGGAATGACATGTTAGCATTTCTCCTCTTGTGTATGGGCCAACCTCAGCGCCGGGCTGTAAGGGAACAAAAAAAGGGCCGCCCTACCATCACCGAATACCTTGAGTTTGTCCCGTTTGCCAGTTGCGACTTGTGCCAGGAGAGGGAGGAGGTTGAAGGGCACGCCTGATGGGTCCTCGCCCATGATGCCACTGGGGTGGCTGCCAGCTGGGTTGAAGTATCGTAGTAGTGCTGCATTCCACTTCGATGCGCCTGCCTCGTCGCCCTTCTTCGTGGCGTTTGCGCGTTCAGCAGTAATGTGGTCAGTGATCATGAGCTCTGTGCTGTACTTGGTGTTGCCGTAAGGATTTGTGGGACCGAGTGGACATTCTTCTGGAATGGGAATCATATTCGGGACACGGGTGGCATCCCCGTAGACGGTTGCGGAGGAGGAATAGACAACATTGGTGACATTGTTTCTCTTGGCCGATCGGAGCAGGCACAAAGTTCCGTAGACATTGACATGATAGTACTTGAGGGGGATCTCGCCCGATTCACCGACAGCCTGCGCGTATTGTGGTCAGCTCTCCCAATGGTTGCAGGCTGGGAGGACGAAGGTAATGGTACCTACCTTCAGCGCAGCAAAGTGGATAACACTGTCAATCTCTGGATGTTTGGAGAAGACCTCGTCAAAAGCTTTCTCTTCTGTGATATCCAGATTGTAGTAGATGGGCTTCTTGCCGCAAATGAGTTCGATGCGATTGAGGACTTCCTCCGACGAGTTGTAGAGGTTGTCTACGATTATGACTTCGTAGCCGGCTTCGAGAAGCGCGAGAGCAGTGAAAGAGCCAATGTACCCAGTACCGCTGAGGAAGGTGGCAGCGTTAGGCGATCAGTATAGAATCCGGGGGGGAGCATAACATACCCGGTAATCAGGCACGAACCCTTAGCCATGATGATGTCGCTAGCCGAGACACGTGGGGCGACACAGAATCGAAGCGCTTCGCTTTTGGAACGGCCTGGAGTATTGACAGTCAAACGGCGCGACAGAGACTTTGGCCACGGAACAGAAGAAGACTTCTTTAGGAGTTCAGCGCAGTGGTGCAGTTTCGCTGCGCTCCTGTCAGTGTTACTCGAGTGCCCTATTGACGAATGTTTGTGGAAACGGACCCTTCGAAAATGGACCCTAGAAAATGACACGGTGTGGGTTGTGCCGATGCCCTGCGCCCCGGGGAATTCGTAGCGTGTCGCCATCCACCAAATCTGCCCCTCCACGACTCGGAGTCCACAGCCTCGCGAACGAGTCTATGCGGCAGATCGTCATCCCTGCCTAGCGTCGGTTTCAGGGCCGCCGATTCCTCAACTGGAGTGCCCGGTAGAAAGAGAAAGTGGCGCCTAACAGCAAGCTTATCGCTGCCCGGACTTAACGGAGACCTCGCCCGGAATTAGAGGTTTCCGCCAAGACGAGTCATGCGCAGTTTTGGTTGTCCCGGGATGTCTGCCGTACAAACTTTTTGTCCGCGCGCAATTACAGCAAGCACTGCACAAGCACCTCACCAACTGTGCTACATATGCGAGGATGTCTGAACCGTCGACAAAAAAGCGCAAGACTGTAGGCGCTCACTCGCAGCAAGATGGTCCAACAGTTACCGATCCGCGTTTTGCCAACATTCAATCAGACCCCAGGTATCGCTTGCCCTCGAAGCGCAACAAGGTCACGCTCGACAAGCGCTTCTCTAGCAAATTACGGGACGATGATTTCAGCCGCAAAGCCAAAGTCGACAGATATGGCAGACGAATCGAGGCAGACGCCGAACGCAAGAGGTTGAAGCGCAAGTACGAGTTTGAGGAGGAGGATGAAAGTATCGATGCTGTGGACGTGGATGATGATGTGCAACGAGAGCTTGCAAGGGTCGAAAAGTCCCATGATCCTCTACGTGAAGGGAGAGACGTCGAGAGTTCATCAGACGAACCATCCAGTGACGAGGAAGAGGATGACGAGGAAGAGCTTGAGGACGATGCGATGCTTGGAGATGAACAGGTCGATGTTCCGATGGGCGAAGTTTCATCACGTGTTGCTGTCGTGAACTTGGATTGGGACAACATTCGAGCAGAAGATATCATGGCAGTTGTTTCTAGTTTCTTGCCCGCTGTGGGCCGCCTCCTCAAGGTGTCAATCTATCCCAGTCAGTTTGGCAAGGAACGCATGGAGCGCGAAGAGCTGGAAGGTCCGCCTCGGGAGATCTTCGCTACAACGAGGACCGACGACGATATCTCAGACTCCGAGGACGAAGAAGACGATGAAGCAATCAGAGAATCAATCCTAAAGCCCGACGAAGGCGCAGACTTCGATTCCGCAGCCCTGAGGCGTTATCAACGCGAACGGCTGGGCTACTACTACGCCATCCTCACTTTTTCCTCTCCTTCCGTTGCAAAAACCGTCTATGATGCTATCGATGGCGCCGAGTACATGTCTTCAGCCAATTTCTTCGACCTCCGCTTCGTTCCAGACGATACCGATTTCAGCACGGACAAACCAAGGGAAGAGTGTGAAAAGATACCGGAAGCCTACAAGCCAAACAACTTCGTCACAGAGGCACTACAGCATAGTAAGGTAAAATTGACCTGGGACGCCGAAGACGGCGGCAGGAAAGAAGCCCAGGCACGCGCTTTCAAGGGCGGACGGAAAGAGATCGACGAGAACGACCTAAAGGCATATCTTGGCTCAGATACCTCAGACGACGACGACGAAGACGAAGAAGACGTCTTTGTAGCCAACGGCATGCCGGATGCAACAACGACCGACAAGCCTATATCCAAGAAAGAAGCTGAGCGGCAACGCATGCGTGCCGCCCTGGGTCTCGGCCCCGAACCAGAGAAACGCTCCAAGAAATCAGACGGACCCGTCGGTAACGTGCAAATCACCTTCTCCTCGGGCCTTTCCGGCACCACGGATTCCAGAACCAAACGCACCGTCTTCGAGAACTCTCCCGAACTCGAAGAAACCAGCGTCGAGAAATACGTGCGCAAAGAGCGCGAGCGAAAGCAGAGGCGCAAAGAGAAACTCAAATCCAACCCCGACGGCGAAGCCACACCTGCGGAGCAACAGGCCGCAGCAGTACCGACAGAAGAAGCCGAAACCCCGGCAGAGGCAGAACTCGGCTTCGACGACCCCTTCTTCGCCGAGCCGACCAACGACAAGGCCGGCAGCAACAAACTGCGCAAAGAAGAGCGTGTGAAGAAGAAGCGCGAGCGCGAAGCGGAAGAAGCCGCCTCGGCCGCCGGGCGCGCGAAGCTGGAGGCGCTGATGGCCGACGACAAGGCCGCGGACAACGGCATGCGGCACTTCGACATGAACGAGATCGAAAAGGCCGAGAAGAAGCGGGCGAAGAAGGGAGCCAAGAAGGGAGGCAAGAAGGGCCATCGGAAAGACGCCGCCGACGCAGACGACGCCGTGGGAGCAGGCGAAGACGACTTCACCGTCGACACGGCCGATCCGCGCTTCAACCAGTTGTTCGAGAGTCACGAATATGCAATTGACCCGAACAATCCGCGCTTCAAGGGCACAAGGGGCATGAAGACTCTGTTGGAGGAAAATAAACGGAGAAAGAGTACAAAAGCGGGTGAGAATGGAACGGGTGATGTGGCGGACCGTGAGCAGAAGCAAAAGAGTGGCAAAAACGTCAATGCCGGCTCAGGGGGTGTGGAAGTCAAGAGTTTGGTGGAGAAGCTGAAGAAAAAAAGAACTTAGTACAAAACTTGGGCGGAAAAGCAATGTAGTAAGAAATCCGCACGAGAACATAGTTTTTGAGCACTGAAAACATGTTGACTTTATTGTCGGCGCTCGCTTGTCTTTTTTGGCTGGGATTTAACAGATTCTACCAGATTTGGACATGACATGAGTAGTCGTCAACTCGCCGAGCTTGCGTTGCTGCCTGTGAATACTGATCCTTGCAGGACAATTGTCGTAACCCTTGTCATTATTGTCATTGTTCAATACCACTCGATGATCCTTCAACACATTGCCTCGGCTGTATGGGAGGGCGTTATCTGTACCCTGGCATACCACCACCACCTCTCAATCCAGCCCTGCCGGCGTCACCGTACATCTCCATCATCGCTCGATTCATACCCTGCGGTGGCTGCGGCTGTTCTCCTAGGCGGCTATAGAAGCCTGGTGGCGGTCCAGCATTCCCGAATCCAGGTGGAGGTGCCATGCCAGGTGGGAAGCTGGGTAGAGGGGTGTCTCCAGTATACTTACGTTGTTGGGGGCGTGGAAGCCCTTGGTTTGGGATCTGCTGTTGTGTCTGTTGTTGGGGAGGAATGTTCGACGGGGCGTAAGGGCCAGACATGCCGCGGTGTAGATTGGGTATCCCTGGCGGACCCGGTGGTTGCTGCTGTGAGTGTTGCTGATTGGGCCAACCTGGGGGTACGCGTGGCATTTGATCAAGACCTGGCGGTCTTTGCAAACCGGGAGGCAGGCTCTGTGGTTGTTGTGGCTGCATTGGCTTTTGCTGGGATTGGCCATTCTGTCGAAGGAAAGCATCATCGAAAAAGGGAGGGAGTCCACCGTTGGTCGGTCTCCGTTGTGGCGGGTGCTCTCTCATTGGCTCCTCTCGGTAAGGCATGCCAGACATTTCATCGAAGATGGATCGACTTGCCTCGCGCCGAGGCGGAGGCTGCTGAGGTAGACCAGCGGATATGTGATGGTTCTGGGCGGAAGCTGCGCGGTTGACGTTGTCTGACATAGAGAACAGACCTGGTGGAAGACGCTGATCTGGCTCGCGTGGCTGTAATGCTTGCTGAGGTGGTTTGGTAGACAGATTAGCTTGACGAAGGAGGCTCAAAAGGAGTTCGTCCTTGCCCAAGTTATTCTGTTGCCGCATATGAGACAGTTCATTTGGTGGTCTTGCATCGGGCAGACGATTAACTCCTGTGGACTCTCTCGGCAGGGAAGCAGCATCAGGTCGTTGGAGCTGTTCTTGGGCAAAGATGAGGGGCTCTGGCGATCGAACCGGCGATCGAATTGGCGGTTGACCTCTTGACTCGATATCTCTAGCGTACAGCGGGGTCCGAGCCTTTGTTGACTCGGTGGTCTGCGGAGTTGGATTGTTACTGCGAGTCTGAAGCATCTCCAAGATACGCGCAAATCCGGCTTGGTCGGCATCAGCCGAGGAAGGCGTCTGGATCGGTGTCGACGTCTGGATCTGGGTCTGGGTCTGGGTCTGGGTCTGAGGTTGAGGTTGAGGTTGAGGTTGAGGTTGAGGCGGGGGCTGCGGTTTCGATTGCAACTGAGACTGAGTCAAAGGCAGCGGTGCCTTGTCAGCACTCATAGGCCTCTCCACGCTCGGAGCCATAGGAAACGCTGGAAACGGCTTTGGTGGAGCTTCAGCTGCTGGGGTAAACAGTGATGCGAATCGAGTCTTTCCTGTTGGTTTGGCCGCTACAGGGGACTTCTCTTCTGCAGGTGCTTTGTTCTCATGGAAACGTGCAAAGAACTTGTCCATTGCATCTCCCATCTCTGCTGAAGGCACCAGGGGAGGTAGTGGCGAGTGGGCAGGCGGCTTCTCCTCTTCTGCAGGGCTCATAGTAGTGGTGTCGTCCTTCTTATCGTTGCCAGTAGTGCCAGCCTTCATACGCTCTTTCCAGCGCTGAAAGTCTTCTTGCGTCTTTGCTTGGGCTGTCTCGGTTGTATCCACAGCGTCCATCCATTCTGGCTCCTCCTCGAGTCTTGCTCCTCGATCCCACTCGCGATCTCGTCCTCGTTCTCGGCGCCAATCTGATCGCTCTCCTTCTCTCCTCGTTTCTTCATGTCCATCACCCGCTTGGTCTTTCCGAAGCCATTGCTGCTCGAACTTGGACCTTCCTTGCTCACGTCGCAAGCCATTTCTGTTGCCTTCGTCCTCCTCGATACCCTGCTCATCTCGACCACCTCTCGTGCCCCATTTTGGACGATCACGGTCGTAGTCGCGACGCTGTCTGGTGTCCCCATTCTCCCGATCCTCTTGATCCCGTGCGGAGAAACGCCCATTGATTGTAGGTCTACGGTCGCCTATCTTGCCATCTGCTATTTCGCCATTTTTGAACTCCTCCGACCCATCCTGGGTAGCGTTCCTGCCGAGCGCGGCTCGGGCGTTTGCTGAAGCGAAAGATCGACGAGGCGGTCCGAGTACAATACGATCTGGATCTTGTCTACTATTAGCACAAAGCGTGGAATGTTTTCAAGGGCGGATTTCCTTCCCACCTGTAGTTGAACGTCTCTGCGAAGCATCAAGCGTTGGTCTCTTTTGAAACCCTTCGTCCCTCGCAGGTGTCTCCTCTTGCTTGACTCTCGCCGAAGGTCTTCGATTGTTCGTGTCTTGTGTGCTACGGTGGTGCTTGTCAGCTTCTATGATTTTGGTTCTCAGAAATGTAGAGGCATACCCCATCCATTCCTCAATAGGTGGCAAATTTGGTGGTTTAAGTATCAAGGGTGACGCTCGTAACTTCAGCAGATCTTCAACAGAATATACTCCGGCCATGGTGTCGTGCTTGGTGGCGAAGCGCTCACTCGACGAGGCACGACACGTTATTTGGGCGTGTATGAAACTCCTGCGTCTCTGTGACGACGTGCAGCTCAATAAGTTCGACAGCTGCGGGAGGTGCAAGAGAACGATTTCGCAAGTCGTAACCTCGAACAAAGGCAGTGAGGTGCGACAACGCTCCCCCTCGTGTCCGTGCAAACCAAACTGTTGTAGTCAAGCGCTGGTAGTCAGAGGAAGCAATTGGGGGAATAGTAAGCTCAATAATCAACAGCGTAGGGTACAACCCATCTTGAGTGGTTGGGTAAAGTGTAAGGTAAAACTTGTGATTGCGGTGGACTGGATAAGTTACGGTCACGACTGTATATGCGCATGCGACTGAAGAAGGGACGAAATGCAGCACCGCCCGCAAGTGCAAGTGCAGGTGCAGGTGCAGGTGCACACTTCGAACTCACCTGCACTGGCAGTGTGTGAAGTGTGCCGGTGACGTCTGGCCGCTCACCACGCAACTGCTCCTCCCTCTGTTACTGTCTGTACTCAGGCTCTTCACTACCACCTGCAACCTTGACCTTGAAAAACTACTGAGTCCTATGGTAACAACTCGTACTCATCTCGTTACAAGCCACCTGCAGTCTCTAACTCTGACTCTGAGAGAGAGACTGCGCTGCGTAACTTCGTAGAATTCACATCTCGAGATTGACCATTACTTTGTACCTTCGTTGTGCTCTGTCACAAGAGACATCACATTCTCGTGCTAGATGCCATTGTACACGATTCTTGATATAAGACAGGACAAAAGCACCTCTTCCACTCAAGGTCTTTATTTGGACAGGAATTGACGGATAAGTGACACCGTTACGTAGAGCTTGCTAAACAAAGCGTTGCACTTCCTGTTTTTTTCTTCTTTTTTTTTCTTCTTTACGTCTTCCAAGCTGAGATTTGAAAGCTGTCTGTCTACTGGTCGTAGAGACAATCCAGAAGGTCAGGGGTGGAAAATGAGCCCACCAAGGTCCATGGCACCGAGGCACAGTGGTGAGACTTTGACGCCTTCACAAGGAGCGAATTGGTAGTTACATGCTACATAGAAGGCTTTTACGTGCCGGCAAAGGTTTAATTGGCATGACTGGGATGTGAACAGTACAGTCTGGAGAAGCAAGGGGAAAATGACGAAGCTGGTATAGGGCAGTCCTATACTACGGCCTCTTGGGCAGCTCTGGAGGTCATCGCGGCTTTTTCACACGAAGTATTGTCACATAGGACAAAAGTGTCAGCCACATTCGGGCAAAAGACGAAAGTGTTCGTGAGTCGAAGAGGGATATTGGTCCGACGCAGATGAGTGTCAATTGTGTTTTCTAGCCTCCAGACAACTACGGCAAGCATGGACAACATGCTTGCTTCAGCTCAAACCCAAGAAACCCCTTCGTTTTAGCTACACACCAACCTCTCGCTGCATAATGAATACACGGAAAGAGACCGCGAAATGGAGATGTCATTTGTAGAGCGGTACACTTTCTCACTCAATGAAGCCTATACATACCGCGCAATTCTCGTCCTGACAGCTTACAGACAACTTGCAATCTTCGTCGCCTCTAGTGCACCATATTGGGCAGATTGGAGGCATTGCACCTTCCGTGCCGTGCCTGGCACGTCAAAAACTGCAAGGTGGGTGCGCTTGCTGATGAACGCGATGGTGATTGTGGACGCCTTGAGGCCCTTGTCCGCAGATTCTAATTGCAACAAATTGCAACAACATAAAGATCAGTACCGAAGGTACGGTCACGATCATGAATTGCATCGTGCCATTGCCATGGCTCAATTCGGAGAGATTTCAGGTTTCACCAAAAAGCTCAAGGATCTAGCCCAGCATTTCAACGTCAAGCCCAATGGCACGCATGAACAAGTTGACGTTGCCGAGTCGTATGCTAGACATCTCGGGCGGCAATGTCTTGCTTTGCATAACGGTCTCCATGACGCGATCCTTGACGCCAATGACCAGACGTTGTTGTTGTTCAGGACTGGCACCAATTCCCATGGCAGCCAAGAATTGCCAGATGTACATATCGTCTCCGGCATTGACGGCTCCGGGGAACAAAGAATCAAACGCAGGCTCGAGCATGTCGAAGAGACGGTTGTAAAGGGATGTCCATTGCTCCCAATCCTGGTCGCTGACGGATCCGGTCTCCTTCGCAAGTTCGGCACGACTCAAAAGCATAGTCATCATGCCGAGACCAGTTCTGGTCCTTGACACGTTGATGACGTTAGTGTGATCAATGAGTAGTCCAAGTAACCCGATCATAATGTTTATGGGTGCTTCACTGACATAGCCTAACAGACTAGGCATAACTGCCTGCGAGAAAAGCTCAATCTCTTCACGGATCAACGGCGGCGGCTGTGACTCGCCTGGTTGTATCCGAGCGTTGCGGATAACATCAAGCTGATCCAAATGGACAACGATCATGGTCAAGATTGTGACCCGTTGTTCCTGATCGATCTGCCGGAATACTCGTGGTATGGCTTTCTTGCCCTTCGCAAAGGACAAAAACGCAATGAACGGATGTGTGACCATTGAGCCCGGAACTATCGGATCAAGTACTTTGAGCGCGTCCCAGAGCTCGGCGTTCATTCTCTGAAGTTCTTGCCGCCATTCTACGTGTGCTTGAACAGCGTCTGCGTTTTCCTCCGCAGGTGGCGGAGGCATGCGGCGTTCATGATCTTCCATGCGCATCAGGGTCGTGTACACCGTTTCGATATTTTTGAGGATTGCTTTCCTGTCGCTTGTACTAACAGCGTTGGTGGCTTTTCGGGCACTAGCAGGCCGTGGATCACCACTTTCTTGTCTCTTGAGGTTCAGGAGCGGTTTTGGCGTCTTAGCATTACTGAAGGATATCTTGCCCAAACTTCCCTCAATGATGAGTTGCTTGTTCTTCGGCTTCAGCTTAGCTGCCTCTACAGCTCGCTGTACCTGTTGCTGCATCCTTTGCATGTGGTTGTCACCACTGATGGGATGTTTTTTGTTACCACCAACACGACCACCGGTTTGGAAGAGATAGGTTTGTGCGAAATGTCCCAGGGGCTGAGTTGGATGTTGACGTGGAGCTCCACGGATTTGGCTGTAGACTTGGTAGTAAAAGTCTTCAGCCAACGTGGATTCTGGGGTAGGATCGGCAGAGTTGCCCGTCGCAGTCACAAGCTGCTGGAGCTGGATCCTAGTGATAAAGTTCTTGTCCTGCGGGCTCATCAAGCCATTTCCCCGCGAGAGTAAGAAGATCTTGTGGTTACGTTTTGCCCGTTTGGCATCCTCTTCAAGATATGCTCGCCGTTGTTCTTCTGATAGCTCCATTAATTGCTGTGGATGCGTGATGACTGGGTTTTGCGCATCGGCCGGAAGGCCCGTTGGAGCACCCATAACCTGAGCTCGTGGCTGATCCTGGTTGGGTTGTACAGGTTGCCGAGTTCTGTTTGGGTTTTGCAAGATGTGCAGCGGTGGTTGAGTATCTTGCGACATGGCGGGAGCAGACTGCATAGGGACCGGTCTTGGAGGACTTGCGGCATGTGGGACCATCGGAGGCTGAACAGGCTGCGGTTGCTGATATGCGTGACCTTGAGGTTGTTGAATATATTGCGGCTGCGCTACAGGAAAGGGCTGATGAAATTGTTGAGGGAAGGCCTGTGGTTGGCCTTGGCCTCGCATCGCCGCCTCAACCTCTTCTAGACTCATCATCTTCCTTGCAGGGCCAGTTCGAGCAGTACTGATCAAAGACCCCGAAGACGGGCTGTTTTGCGCAGGCTGTGTCGGAGCTCTTGACTTCCACGCACTCGATTTTGCTTCAATGTCTGGGATGAACCCTGGATCTTGGTACTTTTCGTAGCCGGACTTCTTGGGTTGTGCCGTGCTGTGAAAAGCTTGAGATGGTGGCCGAGAGCCATGCTGTAGACCGTATCGCACTTGCTCTTCACCGATCGCATTGGAGACCTGGGCTGTTGTGCCAAAGAAATCGAAGTCCTTGCCCACATTCCCTTGGCCAGCACCTCCATCAGCACCCGTGCCAAAGGTGTCGTTGTTGAAGTCATCGTTAGCCTCCTGAAGTTTGTCTCCGAGACCATCATATGTGTCGTCGAAATCGAGGCTTGAAACAGAATTTGTTAGCAAGGGCAGCACATTAATCATAAAAGAGACATACACATCGTCCTCAGTATCCTGGAAGACTTGAAGCTTGCGTGCTTTTGCTACCTCGGCGAAGGGATTGGAATGCTCGAAAAACCCTTTCTGCTGAGCTCCCGAGCTTGGCTTGTCTCTAGGCAGATTCGTATCAAAGCCGAAGAAGGACATTTTGAAGCTAGGAATGAGTGATGATGCGGGGAGGACGCCTTCGAGGATTGGAGGACTTTCTGCACGACCCAGGTGCAAAGATGCAGTCCTAGATCCGTCCTCGGAGCTGATGTTCTCGCGCGCGAGCAGGTGAGCCAAACCTGAGGTGTCTAAGCTCGTATGGGTGGCCAATGCAGGTGTGGGAGGAGGAGTCGGTAGGGTGCGGTTCTGAGTATGAGGGCCACAATAGATAGTAACTCTGTATGATTCGACTTGAACCCGCTGCGTCGCCGATTAGTGGTTGGAGCTAAGACGGACGCCGAAAGGCTTAGCCAAGCCCTCAGGCTCAGGCTCAGGCTCAGGCTCTGGCTCAGGCTACCAGTGGAGGTTATAAGTTGCCACAATGCCAATAATTAATGCCAACTTGAACGTCAGCGTGAGCGCGTCTCGGAACCTTACCTACCTGCCAGTGCCAGTGGGAACTTCAAGGGCTGAAGCTCTGAAACGCGCGGCGACCACGACTGACGACAGGGGGTTTTGACCCTTACCTCTACCTCTAATTCTGGACTCCCTGTCTGCATCAGGCTTGCCAGCTCGCGCCATTGAGCTGGTTACGGGTACTGGTACCGCTACCTTACATTGACTCGTCCATAACCTGCACTCTCCTGCACACTTCACCCCCTTCTTCTGGTGACCTAGAATTTTAAGACTGCTAGGGTTCGGATCCCAAATCCTAGATTCCCTTCTCTTCCTATCATTCATTTCTTTATTGCGGGTTTCTTCAACACCGTCCCTTTTAACCACGGCCTATCATCTGCACTGCGCAGCCATCCACGTAACCAACGACGCTGGGGGCGCATTAGTTGCAG
>Ga0210040_10004225_pt1 | contig 18895 bp, 19 predicted proteins | sample CryGeyCG12114_NA_FD_185462 | JGI IMG/M metagenome (GOLD analysis project Ga0210040, IMG submission 185462) | Groundwater microbial communities from aquifer - Crystal Geyser CG19_WC_8/21/14_NA (SPAdes) (version 2) | ecosystem: Environmental > Aquatic > Deep subsurface > Groundwater | place: USA...
TTGCTACAGATAGTTACACAAATGACCAGTTATTCATATTTGAATGTTACTCAGATAACTGTTACATCATGAATGTTACCCTGATGAACGGGTGCACAGATAAATGTTACCCCGATGATAGGTAATCGTTAGCAGTTCTTAGAACCTTTCCGTGTGTTCTCTAACTAAAAGTTGAACCTAATGTGGTATCATACACAGACCAGTTTTAGTTTGGATTGCAGGTAGATATTCGGTGATAATAAAAATCTCTTCCCATCATTGTTTGCAGCTCCATATTAGTCATAAAAATCAAGTACCCATGCTGATGGGCCCATCTCCAGAGAGGAAAGGAATCTTCTCTTTCTTCAAGAATGACTGATACTCACTTCATCGCCTTCTTCATTGACAAAAGGAAGACTTCAGCAATCATTCCTACTTACTTACACATGTATAATTAACATTGGTGCTCGTAACTAACTACTACTACTACTACTACTTCTCTACGATGATCATACACTACTACTGCAACATGTATGCTCTGCTCTGAGATGAAAAAAGTTGTGAGGTGTGTTTGTCTCCAGTGGGTAACTTGCTACCCGGCTAATAACTATAAGAGAGAGAAAACCTGTGGAGAGCTCTGTCCTATTTTATATATTAGAGTCTTCACCAATCATTAAGTATGCATGAACTATAATGTGGCCCTAGTGTGGTAGTTTAAGTCTGTATCATTTAGTATGAAACACATAGTACAAGAAAAAGAAAGCAAGATATTATGAATCTACTACTAACCACGTATGCAGGTTTTTTTTTAAACTAAGTGGATTGAGCACGTAATACGATGGGTCACAACTGTACTGAAAACTGAGGAAAACTTTTCTTCCTTTTTGTCAATTCAAGACTATATTAGTAGTACTATACTGGCTACTATGGTAAGGTGTGATTGCTAGTTAGTTAGCACTGTTGATAGTTAGTTAAAGTTGATTTCATCTGTGAATGAGAGGATAGTTGGGGAATGTATGTTTGTTCAAGAATTGCTCCTGTCAAATTAAACGCAGATTATAGTATCTGTGGCTCTCCACTCTTCCATCCAATAGAGATGATAAATATGTGTACGTTTTAGGGAATTCGAGGGGTTTTGGTTTGTAGGTTTGAGGGGATCATGTTAAATAATTACATGTGCATAAGAAATTTGAATTACGATTTTTTTCAATGCCAGTAGGTCAATAATGGATTTAGGGAAAGTTTTGGGGTCGTAGCCGTTTTTTATTGGAAATAGGGAAAGGTAGTGATTTGAGTGAGCAAGTAACTAATTTGACTTGCTAGCTGAGTCTGCTGTCGTCATTTTGGGTTATGATTTTAAAAATATTTGTTTTACTCTCAAAAAACACTGACCCGTATTATTACTAGCATTTGTTTTTACTGTTGGTGAAAGGATGAGTATGGAAATCTCAAATTAGTTTTCTAGTGTATAATTTGTGTAGCTTTGTTGCTCATGCACTGGTGAAATTATATGATGAGTGTGATCAGATTTGTTTGTGTGCATTGAGAGGAAGTGCGTTTCCTACGGTTATTCTTTTTATAAGCTTTAATTTCATATGATTCCAACGTCTAAAGCGTTCTTTCATTACATTATATATATCATGATTTTCATCAGTTTCCCTTCATTCTCTTTAAGTCGTGCCTTTTCTCTATTTTAAGAAATCTACTCAATCTTAACATTCATTCAGAATTTTTCAAGTCCCTTTTTTAGCTAATTATCATTTCACTGACTGGGTTCACTAAATAGTAACTTATTATTGCCCAATCGGATCTTTGGATTCGTAACCATCAGTTGCCCCAAGTCACTTTTTTCTATTCAATTATATTTAATAAAAATTGATCTTTGTAACAAAAAATAACGCATTGGTAATAAGTTTTATCTCCCGTTTTCTGATTTTATATCTTGACAGTTTGTAAATTACCTCTAGTGTTTTTTTTTTCAATTTTCTAGGATGTTGTCAATAGCATTATTCAAAGTTTCAATTATTTTTCCACATCCGAGCTTAAATTTAAAGTTTTAAGATGCCAAGAAGCTAATATAATCTACTAAATACACTTCCAAACTAGTGTTTCTATAATTTATTATATTTTTCATCAAAATAACCATTGTATAATCATTGCATGGAAAGAAGGATATGAAGACCAATAGTTACAGATGAATAAAATTAGAAGATTCGAAAACTAACTTTTATTCATTGCAAATTGCAATTAAAATATCCTGAAATTCTCGGCACTACTTAAACTGATTTCAGTTTATATTGAACCAAACCTTACCAATATGCCAGCAAAGTGGGAAGTACAGTCTAGTATATGGTCTCAGGTTTTTGGCTTAAAGTTCACTTCTACTTACTTCCTTGATCGTAACTATTTGGTCACACTACTATTATTAATATTGCCCGCAATTTTAAAAGTCATAGCATCCTAAAGTGCTCATTTTAAACTCTAACTTATTATTAATTATAATCGCAAAGTTTAAAACCCATAAGTGCCAAAATACAACAAGATAAACTACTGACATTTTCTCCATTACTTTTAGATATTGTAGAGTGTACACAGTATGCAATGGTTGAAGCTAAATACTACGTAATACTAGGTTAACAATAATGCTAGCATGTTGTGAATATTTTTATGATCTCAATCTCTTATGCGATTCGCATTAGTTAGTTTGCATATTATGCATAAATCATATTAGGTTATGATTAACTAACGTTACTTGTGATTGTTGGCATTTTCAACTCGAAAATTTTGTGTGACAGAAGATACATAAGTCAGTTGACTAATTCCTTTAATTGTTGATTCGACTATATTGTCATAACACTACTCTTGTTGTTACTTATGTTTCTACATAGAACCAGTGTAAACTTGCCAATGAATGAGCAGAATGAGAAAATTTGTCGCAATAGTTTACAATGGTGCGAGCACCCGCTGTTGTGCATAACTAAAAGTAAAGGGTTGCAAATTAAGGGTAAATGCTCACGGCTATGGAAATTTTCATGTGTACATGAAATGTAAATATAACTTTGTAATTCCAATGTCCATTATTATTGTGTCCCTGGATAATTCTATAGACTAATGTGAAGTATGCGTAGATTTGTTTTACTTTTGCAAATCCTGTTGAACTACTACAACTTTGTTATAACATAGGGTTCTCGCATATTTCCTTGAGAAGGTTTGTGCTCATTCCGTTTACTGATGATTTTGAATTCAAGGGAAGACAACAAGATTTTTTCCATCTTAAAAGCCATGAAATGTTTGTTTGAAAAGTTAAGAAATTGTGTTTCTCGAGTTTATGATGCTATACAGTAGGAATTTGAATGAGAAAAGATACATTGGGTTGTGTAACATAAACGAACAGATGAAGGCAAATAGTTAGTATGCGTTACGTTCATACGTAATATAGATTGCAATGTTGCATCTCGGGTTAATCTGTGATGAATATGTTTTGTTGGAACCATACGCAACTATAGTGTGCTATAAGCGGTGCTGTATGGAAGTTTAGAAAGTAAGGAACTGGACTGGACATTTTTTTTGCCATAACTGTTGCTGTACTATGGGAATATGAGTGAGTAGTGAGTGGGTTGGGAAAGAAGCAAGAGTTGACAAAATAATATCATATCATACAAATATTTCCTGTGGATTTATGAGTAGATTAGAGTGGGCTGTCTGTCAGTTTTGTTTGCCAGGTGAAAGTGTAGATGCCAAAAAAAACTCAAGTTTTCTTTACAATTTTAACCGGTTTGTGTATAAATATGTAGTTGTGGTAGTAGTGTACCATATTTTATTTTTATTTTCGTGTAATGTCGCTATGTTTTTAAGTTATAATGATCCAAACTAATTTTAGAGCATTGTTACAATTATTTTTGTACCCCTGCTCTGCCTTATGAGAACTAAAGATAAATTGCATACCACGTGAAGAGTTGTAGTGAGTTTGGTACCACATAAATGTGAAATATGGACATCTGCGACTGTTTGGACGTCTCATTCAATGTAACTTACCAACTAACTGTTAAAAATATGATGTTGTCTTGTACTCCTTTTATGGGTTTTAAAATGTACCTCTCTGTCGTGATTACAATCTATATAAGTACTAAAATTTCATATACCCGACATTCATAACCTGCCGGATTGTACCAAATTGTGGAAAGTGAGCGAAAAACGTATATTCAGTGATTGCAGACCAAAATATATCAGATATCAGAAGAGAAAATAATTACCTAAAATTTTAAAAAATGAATAAACTTATTGTCAGTGACATTATGCTGTTGTGCTGTCATTCTTATTCAGTTCATATGCACTCCTGTTTTTTGTTCCCTTTTAAGGCCTCACATTTACAACAAATTCAATCAAAGCCAATAACTTAACTAGTAGTAGTCCTTTTGTACTTTTTCATTAAAACGAACGAAATTTGTACAAATTTATTGATCAAACCAGTCGGGTAAGTAAGTATTTAACATTAAGAGTTTGTATATATAGATTCAATTCTATTGGATATCAAATAAATATATCAATTTTAACTAACCAACCTATCAGGTAACGCCAGAGTTGATGCAGCCGTTACTAGGTTACCAAGTCTTCTGTTTTTTCAACTGCCTAGGTGTGCAAAATTGTCAAGTCAATTTAAGTTATGGTCGGATAGTCCGTCATCAGTAGTAAGTCAAATGACGTTTAAAGCTAGACAGTATCACTTTATTAATGCATAGGTAGGTAGTGTTTGTGCTTCGTTCTTAATGAAGCGGGCATCAATAATGGCATGTCAAAAAACATGGTTATTTATATCGACAATAATTTTCAAGTGTGCGCTGCTAGAAACAGTTGAAAACATAAATGACTGAACTACTGAATTGGAGTGCAACCTGCTAGCGAATGCAGGTAATTAATTGGCTTTGTACTAGTCAAACTATGAAATTACAAAACATGTATAGTGTCAAAGGATAGGTTGTAGAACTGGAAAATAAGCAGTAGTAGTAACTTGTGTAAGGAAAAGTAAGTTACAAAGAAACTGGGTTGCAGCCTTTCTCTGATGCGTAGTCAAGTCAGTAAGTAAATCATTAGTTGTGGGTGCGGGGACAGAGAATTTTGTAAAGCGAAGTGTGCACATAACGTTTCGAGCCATATTATTGTTTCGGATCAAAAGCATTCTTTTCTTTCATGTGCTGAACAATGAGGCCAATAAATGAGAACAAATTGTCGTCACGGCTCACTTCAGTTGGCGTGCATTCCAGTGAATTAACTTGCCTTTGGGTGGCTGCACACTGGACAGACGAAAACCACCTGTGTACTACTATTGCTGCAGATCCTTCATGTAGAACTAATGAGAGAACAATGAAGAAAGAAAAGATGACACAACCACTGATATTTATAAAGTCAAATATTTATTCAGATGTTTCCACTCATAATGTATTGCAAAAATGCACAAAAATAAACTTTCGCTCCCACCTTACTAAAACCATTTTTTTAAAGTGAACCTAACCAGTCAACCTGAGTGATCACACATTCAATATAACTTGTCGTCTTGGGTTGTCAAAATAAAAGAACAGACTTTGAAGATTCTCATAAATAAGTAGTAAATAAATAAATAAATATATACGCATATATAAATGTATAAATGCTCAACCGAGATCAGGTTTGTCACGCAACACATTAAATACGCAATTACAACCACCATTAGCTATATCTCTCCATATACTAACTATGTAATCCTAAAGATCAGATCGTCTTGCATGCAGTCAACTGTAGTGGTTAGTTAGTAGTTAGTAATAAAACTAAACATCTGAATCATAAAACTAAATGTGATTGTCTACTGGAGGAACGTAAAAGTGATGATGTGAAGACGTCCCAAAAACTAAACTATCTATATATATATATATAGTAGTAGCTAACTAACTAAAAGATGATTCATAGTAACGCAATACTATTATTTCCATCCTCTCATGTCCTCATCTACCCTCATCTATATACCAGACTAACTAACTAACCCCTACTATACATATATATTACAATAGGAATTCTAAGTTTCATTTTCATAGTATCATGACTAACTGTGTTTCTCATTCGGAGTATCATTCAGTAAATAATAGCTGTAGTTGATATTTAAAACGGAGGGAGTCATCCTTGGTAAATTGAAATCCTTTAGCCTACAAGTTTCGACGATTTGTGATTCATTGTGTTTGTTAGTTTGTGTAGCATAAAAGTATAGTAGTATTACATGTATGTATGGATTCATTCAAATATACATGAGTAAAAAATGGCATGTAAATACGTCGTATATCTGCCGTATGGATGTATCAGCATCATTCTTTTAAAACAAATGCTGATTGACACCTCTTCCTTGAAGATCAAAATCTGAAACCCACACAAAAAACCAAGGTTCCCTTTCATAATGTCAAAGATACAAACACCAGGAATGCAAAAGGACAAAATAACTAGCAGTACTGTCTGAACCATCTCACTCACTCACTCCCCACATTACCTTTCTCCGTAGGAGATCCTAGTGTCAGAGATGACAGGGACGAAGACAAATTCACAGTTGAAGAAACGGACAACATTGAAGGGTATTGTTCTAACTCCCCGTCCTCTGATGGTAAACAAGTTTCTACCATGGCTTCCAAACAGTTGACAAACAGCTCAGCACTCTCCGCTGTACAGTTTGACTGAAATGTCACACAACAAGCACAAATGTAGCTATACTGCATGCCAGTCACATTTAATCTTACTTCATTCATTGCAACGAACGAAACAATATGAGCAATGTGCCCTCAATTTTCTTACCTTGGTGAAAGGACCAGCAAATCGCCATAGTCCACCGAACCCCACTGATTGCAAATAATGAGGCTGTTGCTGGGATGGATCCTCCAGTGTAATCATATTCTGGATAATGTTTTGCACTGCACTGAGAATCACTTGATCATGACATAAGGATAGCACATTTGTGATCTTGGCATCTAAAAGCGTGTGTCTACAAACAAGGAAAAAAATCAATCCATGGTTTCTAAAGAGGTAGCATTCCAAACCTAACATTTCTAAGTTGGTAAGACATACATGACTGGAAAGACTTTGGGGAAAACGACCGAAGCCTCAGCCAAATAGTCATATAAGACTCTCATCTCAGCCTCATCTGTAGTGTACTTGACAAGGGTAGCAATGGCGGTCAACAGGAGAGCCTGCGTTTGTGTGTCTCCAATAACTTCTGGATCCAGCAACACGTTGTTCTCATTGGACACACTGGTTCGTTTACAATCCTCCACTTCCTAATCGCACCAGGATACATGAGTAGTACATTAGGCTCAAGTTAGTACATGCGATTTATCTTATATGCCGGGTCAGTCATATTCACGACGAAAGATTTTCGATTGTCAGCACACAATAATATATACATACATGAATGCAGTCGTTTGGAAACTCAAGTCATAATAGTATACACAAAAGTAAGTATAAAGTGGAAGAGAGAAGTTAGAAAGTAGTGGCACAAAGGTGACACACACGCACACCAACACAGTAATAGTTAGTGATAGAGACATGGGGAAAGTCAGTACAGGAGAAGTTTGTATGTACATCGAGAAGTATAATAGTTAGTACAAGAAGCCTGTTCCCAACCACATACTATGCAGGAGGAACAAAATACTCGCCTTCAGGCTACACATGAGAAGCTACAGTACAGTGATCCAGTTTAATAGGTAAAGTTGAGTGAGTGGCAAATACATCTATACCCAAGGATGTACCACATTTGGGTAAATCAGCAGAGTGCATAAATGTGCTTTTATGACGTAATATTTATAGGGAGCAGTCAGTCAGTAGCATATAGCATAAGAAATAAACTAGTTTGGATAGAATCTGGCGACAATCAGTGCAATAAGGAAACACGTGGGGACAACTATATAGTACAAAGGAGGAGATAAAGGGAAGTATGAGATTTTCTGAGTGATTATCAAGGTTCTTTGAATTTGAACTTTATTGATGACATCCTCAATTGAGGGGCCCTGACGTCATATGGAATACATACTATACAAAGCATTAAATTCCTTGGTGAATTTTATCACAACATAATAAAGTTAGTCAAACGGATAAATTAGCGTTGTTACAATGTCTTGATTCTCATTCTGATCGTCCAAGTTAAAGTATAAATGCATCAGCAAATAATAGTGCTTTACGTCACATCCTATTTACAAGGTGGTTCAATCTGCAGGTCTAGTATCAAAGTCTTCCAAGTAATAATTTTTTGCTAAACATGTCAATATGTGAAGATTGAAGAGTGGAGTAGTCATCAACAGGAGCTTTTAGAAGCAAATGATGATTTTACACAGTACTTCTTTTCATACATTCCGTTTCTGTAACCTTGGATTAAAAAACTGCACCATCTTTTTAAGCTCACTTTCATTTTCCATAGTGCAGCATGTGTTTAACGTAATGATTTGGGTAGGTCAGGACTCACATATGGGTCGGCGGCAATAAGTTTTTTGGTTGTGAAAAGCTTCATTCCTCGCCAACATGAACTTAACTTTTTCAGGCCTGCACAAATTTTTGGTAAATTTGCCAAGCCTCCAAGCTGTTTCAACATCTTTGATGTGATTTAAGTCATTAATTTTTGCAACTAATGATTTAGGTTACTAGTCTATGTACTCAGGAATACCTTGATAAAATCAAGTTCAGTCTGTACAGTTTCAGTTGCTTTTTCTATAGCATTCTAGTCTACAAACTGCATGAGTTAAAACTTTTACTTGATTGTAAAGGGATTCAACTGTAACTGCTATAGTTTATCTAGCAAGTCAGGTTTCACATTTTTCACATCTTTGTCAAGTTTATCTTGTTTTGCTGCTAATGCATGTAACATAGTACTTAATTGGGAGAGTTAGTGACAGATTGCCTTTTTTTGGCTCAGAACCATTAGTCACCATTTCATAAAAATCCCTTTGTCGTTTTAGCGAACTAGATGAAGCAGTCATTGGTTTCACGGGGGAATTAACCAAACTTTTCTCGATTGGCACGTAAAACCATGTTTAAAGCGATAAGGTATCAGGTATCTTGTCAATCGTAATTTAGTAGGAATAAAAATGAAGGAGAGACAATTTTTGTGCGACTTGACAGTAGGACGACCAGAATGAGAATGAATTCTTCAAAGCTTATCAGGAACAAACAATGACAGTTGGAGGAAATAGCACGAACGGACATTGGGACAAAAAGCATAGCAAGTACATTTCTTACTCAGGCAACAAATTGAATGAATGTTGGATTTGGACAAATAGTTTGTGTGGGTTTTCCATGAGCATGTAACCGCTTCTAAAGAAAAGAATTAAATGGATCATTGTGGCAGCGCATGAAACAGTAGCAGTCAAAAGCTCGTCCGAAATCAAATACATATGCAATACAGAAAACACTGCAATTATGTGTGCACCAACAACGAGTGGGCGTAACATATTATCATTGGTAATTGTTGCATAACATGTCTGGTCCAGATTGCAGCAATTGACGTGGTAATGAAATTAAGGGAAAGCAAATCAGCGATTTTTACTTTTTCCATCAAATAAGCGGAAAACTAACGTGGGTGAAACAAATCACGGCTGTAGACAGCTAGTGAACTCAAGAACATACAATCAAAAATATAAATGGGCTCAAAATTCGTCGTTTGATGATATTTACAACTGACAATTTCTTTATATCATAAGAAAATAACAAGTGAAAGTAACAAAAACTAATCTGTTTGTAAATTTTAAAATTGTCGGTAATTTAGTAAGTCCACTTGATAGTCACCTTTCATGACAAAGAAATTCTGACTGTAGAAATTTCAAGCAAGCAACCCATTCAAAACTAATAGCTGTTATAAAAAAACTTTAGTGCCATAATTTTTATATCAATTGGCATATCAACCTACGCTAATCTCAGGAATTGAAACGCATTTTGTTAAGGCGCGCAGATTTACAACGTAAATGGCAATAATTCCATTGATTTCTACCCTTTTGTCATTAGCATAAACATAATGTACGTCTGCAAATGGATAAATTAGAACGCAATATGGACATGTTCATCAAATTTCAACGAGCTTACTTATAGTTAGAACTTGAATAGTGATTGAGGCGCTACAAAAATATGACCGACTTGGTGTATGAAAATACTTTATGCACAAAACATGTCCGCAATAAATAATTAGATGCCATTGCCAGCGTTGAAGTCTTTTCAAAGCAATTGCAACAAATCATACAATTCCAGCTGTCATTTCTAACTATAGTAAGGAATGAACTTCTAAAAAAACCAGCCAATTTATGCCGATGCAGTCTACACACAATACTATTCATCAAGGGGAGGGTGAAAGCACAATGACTCCTTCTTCAAGCAACATATATGGAGATGACATTGAACGCGTTTACACATGGTGAAAGTGAAACATGTAAAGCAAGAAAGATGGGAACACTAGATACTTTGCCACGGTTACATAGGACTGCTGCAGTTGGAAGCTTCCAAAATACAGTTGGATCATTATTATTGCTGTCTGAAATGGACAAGAGTGGACCAACAACCTTGTATTTGAACAAGTAAGTAAGTATACATTTTAGAGCTAGCAAAAAGGAGACAACGATCCAAGCAATCCATGTGGTGCACAAACTAGGAAGCTGAAGTACTATCCGAACTCATATTCCAGAAAAGACTCCAGTATAGAGATATATAGATAGGCAGTAGAAAGAAGGGAAAGTGATGGACTGTGTACATTCAAAAAGAGATAGAGGGCAGTTGGGAAAAATGAAGTCAGTGAAGTGAGAGTGCACTGTATGATCAGTAAATGTGAAAGAAAGAGAGTCCGAGCAGGATATCAGAGTCGATGGATAGAAAAGAAGATACAGAAGTAGAAAGAAAAAAAACTAAACCGAGAAAGAGAGACAGAGAGAGGGGGGGGGAAGACAATCATCAAGTACAATGACTTAAATATGATACAGATAATAGAGAGACAATGCAATGCATCCATCATTTCAAATGTGTGTGTGTGTGAAAGAATGTGAGATGGACAATGAACATCTCACTTTTTCCTCGTTGCGGACGGGCATGGAGGACGACCTGTGAGATCTGAAGTCTCGTGGACACGGAATATCCAAGCTACGCCAGTTTTTTGCCCCACACTGAACCTTTTCGTTTCAACAATGATGTTCAAATTTTCCTTCCAATATGTGGTCAACCGATGCCATTTAAATTTATCATTATTTCCCTCAGAAAGGGACAATACAGTCTAAACACAAGGCTAGTTACATGTTACTGTCCGTCAACATTTGGAATCAAGCAAAAGGTCATAGGATCATGTTCAGTTGTACCCGAAAGGTTATTTTTGCAAATAACATAAAATAAAACTTGAGGATTCAACAAAAAAAATACTGGAACTGGAACTACTGTATATAAATGGGAGGGATGGATAATTTTGAACAGATGATATCCCATGAGCTTTGCTTGGCTACAACAACGTCACCAAAAAGAATAGAAATAGAAATGCTTACAGACAGAAAAAGTAAGAAGTTTTCTACTCTACGCTAAGGAGATCCAGATTTGGTATCAGAATGAATGCACCTTACCTGTTGAACAGATGTTTGCTTATTAGACTGCCTTTGAGACTGCATGAGAGAAGGTTGGTCCAGGAGGTCCCAGGATTTTGAACCCCGTTCAGTAGGTGACTTAGGAGTCCATGTTATGCTTTCGTTGGAGGAAGCTAGATTCCGGGATAAATGATGTCTCACATGACATCTGCTACGAACTTCTTCTGACACTGGAGCCAATGCTGAGAACAGTAAGTAAATAAAGGTTTACAAATTCGATTTGGGTACTTGGCATTATTCGCACAAGAGGACAGCACATGGCGAGGTATTACTATTCATAGAACCCAAAGATAATTGGAATTAGACAACGAACCTGCCAAATAGGCCACACTTTCACGACTAACTTCAAATTTATCCCTTTTCATGGGTTTTGCAACAATATTCAGCAGCATGGACAAAACACGAGTGGTTCTAGACACAGTGGTCGGAGTGGGATGTCTAAATCCTTTCAAGAGATGACCAACCAGTGCAAAATGAAAGTTAGCTGGAAAAAATAATCATGATGATGAATAAAGCTATTCTATTTATCCTCATCAAGTGTAAAAATGCCTAGCAATAACCTACTTTTGAACGAAAGTCCGACAGCATGATCTAGTTGCTTGAAATGCCACTCCAAGCATTCTCTGGTCGAAGTCATAATGCTTTCTAAACTCGTTTGCTCGAACATTCCTTGAGCATCCAGCGTATGCAAATTTTGCTCCAATAATGCCAATCCAGATGCATAGAGCGACACTTCGTCCAGTTGTAAAACAGAAATGGCGACCCAAAACATCATTCGATGAATAGCACTTTCCTATATAAGAAGTAACGGAGATTAATATGTGTCAGCAGCAATGCTTGTGCAATAAAAAAAGTGGAAATGATTGAATAACTAACCGGTCTCAACAAGGGGAGTAGTCGAGTCAAACACATAACAATAGCTTCAATTAGAACAATATCATTGAACTTTTCTAAAGCTCTGACGAGAATCCGTAGTAACTGTTTGATTTCTTGATCCAAAATAGATTTGCTGATGCATCCAAAAACTATCAACGCCCTTGGCTGCAAAGCTGGATTAAATCTGAATGCAAAACTCTTGGAAAAAGCTGTCCAAATTTGAAGCCAGTCACATTCGGGAATATCTCGCATACACGCCTGCATTAAAATATCCACACAAGTAAGTTAGCCAATTTTTATTGAAACTGGCGATAATAAATGCACATACGAAAAAACGAAGTGTTCATTACCTCCACTATTTCCAATAAAGCATCGGTAATCACTTCTAAAGACGTTAAGGCCAACCGCTCACGATCCATGGGAGAATAATGGCCCAGCCACCTATCACTCGAATGTCTATATGAAGACCTGAATGCAGTCACAGCAGCCGATTTGACTTTGCTAATTCCGAACAGCAGATAAAACTTGGGCAGTGAAAATTCGTCCAAGCTAAGTCTCAGAACTCGGTGAGTTTCCTCTACAGAACACAAATCACGTTCCAGTTAGAAACTGTTTCTTTTCATGTACTAACTTGTACAAAATTCAATCAACATACCTGAAAACTGAGGTTGCGTACAAGTACACAGCGAGTGAATAATATTAATTACAAGACCATGCGTTGACGCCCTCATGGACACAGATCCAGTGCAGACTAGGAACGTCACGATATGAACTAAATATGGAAAATGATGGGCCACATCCAAGCAATTATTGAATGATAACATGAGGAGATATCGAGCTAAAATAGCTATATCGTCCCACATTAAATGTTGCTCTAGAGTAGGTCCAGGAGAAGTGCATGTTTTTTCCAGCACTCTACACAAACGCACTATCACCTGCAATGAAAACATAAAATTTAGATATTAACAAGTACAATACCGGTATTACATGTAATATTTCGAGACTTTTTCAAACTAGAGCCTTACCTTTCTGGCCACAAGTTGAACATTTGCTGATGCCAAGGCCACGGCTGTGTCAGCCATAATTTCAGCCTGACCAGAACCCAGTCCACCAGTGACACTACGTTTGATGAAGCTGTCTAGCACCATGTCAATTAAATCTTGCACTTGTCCCAAGGATCCCCATATTTTGGCCTGTATGGAAGGATACATTTCCACCTCTTCTATTGTGAGGGTGATGAGTTTGTCCAGAATCATGGCCACCTTTTGGCGCTTTGTGTCATCAGTATGTTTGCAGAATTTGACTAGGTTAGGAAGCCATGGTGTAATGTATTCCAGACATAAATGCTTCAACTCTATTGACGATGCACTGAACCTGTGATTAAATACATGAATTAAAATTACCCATGACATAAAGCTCAAGTACAGGGTACAGGAAAAAATGATTAATTCTTACCCATGAATACATTCTTCCAAAAACTCCAATGTCAACCGAGGTTCGTTATGAGCCAATTTCTCCGAAACACTCTTGATAAAAAGCGTATTGTTTGAAGGAATGCACAAGCCCCATGTTTCTAATAATTGCCCCTAGAACAAAAGAATGCATCGTGAAAACACAAAATTCCTAGCAGTAACTGATTCATCAATGAAACGTTGGATGGAACGTGCACAATTACCTCGATTTTTAGATCAAATGTTGCGGTTAGTGCGCAAAGCTGGTTATAAGCAGCAGTCCTAAGATTGGGATCTGAAGAGCCTAGATTCAATAGAGCCATATTGAGCAAAGTTCCGGGAACGTCTTTAGGTCTAATTTTCTGATGTACTGTTACGGAGTCCTATGCAAAAAAAGCATATTTTTGGGAAATCGATTCAATGATTTAAAATATTAGTAACTTATAGTGTTCCTGTTCACGTACCGGTTGAGAGAGTTCCCATCTGTTGCGAATGTGAATGATGGCTTGAACAATGGAGTCACAATCGTTGTGAATGAAAGACAAAGGACCAGATTCGTTGGCAATTGTAAGGGTGAACTGATTGTCATCAACTAAACACACTTCCTCTATCTCTGAAGCGTAATAAACATCATTTAGGAGTACGGAATGCGACAAGACTTTGGTTTTTTCAGCAGATGCTATTTGAATTGCAGTTGCTCCAACTTTTATTGTGACTTTGGTATCTTTGTGTGATAACTTAAGTGCGCCATTGAAAACTTTTACGTCTTCATCCAACGACACAGTTGCTCCAGGCAACTTTTGCTGGTCCGGATCAATGGCATCGTTAAGTTTGTTTGGAGAATCTATGAAAACTATTTTCCTGCTTCCCTGTAATAAGCACAAATGAAATTAATCATTTTAGTCTATACAGCATAGCAAACAACATTGCTTTAAATTTTCTCGCAATGGGGGTTTTCTACACTACCTTGAGAGGAGCAAGTATTCGGTCATGGTATTTAGTATACTCTCTGACCCAAGAGTTGCAGTTATAAATGTACGCCGTGTGAAGATTGTCATACGCAACGTCAGGTAACACAACAAACCATTTCTGTAGGTACTCAGTTCGAAAACGATTGTCGGAGCAGGTGTGAGTAAAATCGATCACTAGCTCAAATGGCTTGTGACAAAAAGGTTTGAGAGTTAAAATAACATGATAAATGAGAAGGTCGCCGTTCGTTTCCGCAATTCTTGACAAGACAAAAAATACATACAAATTGTCAATTCATGCAAACACAAAATTTTTCTTTTAGGATTTTTAGACTGAGTGAATATTCAATTTACTTGTATCGTCTAGCAACATAGTAAAAGACTGGATTTCCAGCTTTAGATGTACCCGCTTGATAAAATATATTGAGAGATTTTAAAGATTTGAATTCATCTTTTTCATGCATATTATGTTTGGACATAATTTCTTCAAATTTTGTAGAAGTCATATCCATAGAGCTCCAGCGTGTATATGATGAGAACAATAACCTGATAGAAAACAAACAACCATAAATTTCATTATAAACGATTTATTCAAAATCCATAAGCTCAAAGTTTCGGTACGCACGAGGAGTCAACAGTTTTATGTTCAGGAGGTCCCAAGTACGCTAATAGGGTTGCCATTTTATCAAATGGCCGTCTTCCAACAGCTTTATGATCTCTCGATGAGGAAAGATAGTCTCCAATCTTTTCCTGATGCGTCCACAATAGTCTATGAAGTGCCACTACATTGGCATCACTCACAAATGACAAGCAATGTGGGCCACCTAGTAGATGAAAAAACAATTCGACGCTCAATAAGTAAACTAGTTCGAGACAGGAGTAAAAATTTCTTGCATACTGCAATAAGAAATGCGTCTTGATAAATAAATATCTTACTTTGTTCCACAGTTTCACAATCTGAAGCTATTTGCACAAAAAATCGCCGTCCTGATTCGAAATTACTTCTCACGAAGTCATTAAAAGGAAGCATGTGTTGTTCCTTTGAGAATTCCACATGGTTGGCAATGTTTTGTAGGATTTTAGAAACCAACATTAAACCCCGTTTAATTTTCTGGGGAGGTTGTCTGTCCACAATCCCACTTTCACAAGGACTGACAATGGCTGGATTTATAAATCGAAGAAATATCACGGTCCCAACAGCACCCATATTATTTTGAGGGAACTGGGGAAATCTTTTACTCAACACTTGATACAAACAGTGGCACATACTACGAAGTTGAGGTGGAAACCTAAAAAGTTAGGAAAATGGAATATAATCAGCTGATACATTACGTCAATGTCTTAAAATCTAAAGGTAAAAAAAGCAAGAATCCATACCTATCTGCGGACGAAACAATAGTGTCAAAAACCTTTTGGGTTAGAGTCATTAGATTCTGTCTGTGTTTTTCAATATCTTCATTTGGATCCAATCGAGCAGGATCTACTTCAAATGCAGAAGCTGTATCCGAGAGTAATGGACGAATAATGGGTTCAAGCAGACTTTGTAAATAGGATGCTCCGTATATTTTGAAACAAAAGGCCATGATTTTCGAAGCCAGGGAGTTTCCACGGAAAAGCGTTTGCATACAGTCCGAAGCTTCAACTTCTCGGTAGAACATATTCCATAGTAGTGGCGACAATAGATGCTTTGCGTCAAATAAGGTTACAAGGACTCGAGCCAATTCATCCTGGTGAAAAACAACGTTGCAACAACCCGTGAAAAAGTTAAACAAAAATTATAGCTTCCTTCTCTCAGTCAGCATTAAAAATTCCTCACCATTTGGTTGAACGTGACAACATTGGCCAAAGCCATTGCGATAGGCAACTCTCCTAAAAACATGGACAAATAACTGATTACAGAACAAACTGCAGGGATTGAAAAAGACAAAGTTTTGAATACACCAGCATCAATTACCTTTATCCCCAATCATAGTAACTAGTTGAACAAGCTGCTCAAATCGGTCCGCCAGAACCGTTTCTGCTAACGTATCGAATTCAGTCCCTTGTTGCAAGATTTTGGTCAGTACCTCCATAAAAGCCGCTCTGGTTTGTAAATCGGGATGGTATCCAAGCGAGATTGAATGCATCAGACCTGAATCAATATTGGCACTGAGCAGATTCGACATTGCCTGTATTGTTGCATTCCGGAGCGCTTGCAATTTATTAGCATGGGCAGCTTTTACTCCCTTTTGTTCTATTTCTTGTCCCTCCGTGCATTCGTTTAGTAGATTTTTAAATAAGGTGAAATATCTAAAGAAAATTTTATAAAGTTTTGTTGATATAATTCCATTAAATTATAGTTAGTTGGTAGCCATCTTATTAGCAATAGGGAAACTTGCTTGAGAAATAGTTGAGATTTTGCTTCCATAAGATCTCCTCTATCAGATTCCTCAGGTTGCAAGGGCAATCCTCGGAGTAAAGCAGCAACCGCTTCCATACACGCCTATATTAATCAACGTTATTAGCATAAAATGCATACACAAGAGAGGAAAACGTGAGGTGCTGGTGAATATTCTCTCACTGTACCTGGTCTAGGTCACGGGTGATCAAAGTCACATCTCCTTGAGTTGGAGGAGCAATTTGGTGAGACGTTCCCATCACCCAATCGGTCAAGTATTCTACCAATTTGTTACGAAACTTCATTTCTTGTCGAAACGCTAAATCATCTCTGCGAGCCATCATTGCCTCAACCAGTTGACACAACTTTGTACGAATGTGTAAAGCATGAACAGTCATATCGATGTGCCTCACGTATCTACAAATATTTAAAAAATAATGAGATACTGTAGCTGATTTAATTTTTGCTGAACAGATTTTAGCTAACACATACCTAACGATTGCCAGCATCATCCCTTCTATACTAGTAGCGCCTAAATGTTCTGAAGGTTGGTCCATCTTGTTGTCCAGAACGTTTCTCATAATAAATATTATGTGCTCAATGAATTGGGTGTTGATATCAGTAACAATTACCTTAAAATACACAGAGTACGTTTAAGCAAGCTATTCAACAAATACAAGTATTAGACACAACTGAAAAAATGAATTACTTGTCCTTGCTGGTCAAAAAACTTCTCTACAATCACTTTGATCTGGTCGAATAAAATTGGATACAAAGCAGGAGCCATTTCATGTCCAACAAGTTCTTTTACATGCTTTTGAATTTGTGCCCCAAATTTTTCGTTCGCACACACTAACAACCGAAGAAGTTGGCCTACAAACCTACACAAATCAGGAATTAGCAAAACAGCTATACATAATCCATATCCACAAAGGAAAAAATGACTGAAGCAATATTGGACGTACTGTGTCACAGGGCAATATTGCGCTTCTTGAGAAGTCAATACACTTGACTTTCGAGAATCTAAAGACAAAGTGGACGAGGATGACATTGGTGGCCTCGCCGGGCTTTTGCGTTGCAAGCAAACACCTCCCAAAGCGCATAAAAATCCTGTCATATTTGCCCACTCGTTGATTTGATCCTGCAAAGGAAAATATGGTCACTACAGTCTCACTCTTCACGATGAAAAATTCACAAATTCAAATAGGTATGTTGTAGATAGCAGGTGAACAAAGTTTACAAATCTTACCTCTAAATCGTGATCTGAAGAATGATGCGAAGCTCTTCGTTTTCCCCTGTGATGATATTCACTTATACTTTGACCTTCTTCAGTTCCACTAGCTTTCCCTTTAGGGTACTGTAAAAAATGCTTCGTTGCAGACTCCCAATTCATAAAACTCTCTTCCCATGCCTACAGGAGGTGAAGGTGAATACAACATGCATATAGCGATCAGCCAAATATTTTGTTCTAGATTCAGAAAAGATTTGCTAGTGCTAGAGCTGGTACCTGTAAAACACCTGTAGTACAATGCTCTATTTTTCTTAGTAAGCTCATAATTCGTTTTTGCAAGGCAGCTCGTCCTAGAAAATAAAAATAAAAGTGGCTTGATCACAAATGTCAACTGTGCTCAAATAATA
>Ga0210040_10004226_pt1 | contig 18894 bp, 16 predicted proteins | sample CryGeyCG12114_NA_FD_185462 | JGI IMG/M metagenome (GOLD analysis project Ga0210040, IMG submission 185462) | Groundwater microbial communities from aquifer - Crystal Geyser CG19_WC_8/21/14_NA (SPAdes) (version 2) | ecosystem: Environmental > Aquatic > Deep subsurface > Groundwater | place: USA...
AGATACCTTTGAAAAAAAAATTTTCCGATTCAAATATAATTTTTGTGTAAAACCTGATTTTTAACAGCTGTATTGTTTTTTTTGTATGTAATTGCGGCTAATTTGAATGCCTTGAAAGCCGTGAGATCGATTTTTTAGCTCTGACCTTTGCTCAATCAAATTTTTAAAAAACCGAGGGATTCATTTCAGACACCAACTGTCTGATTGTCGTTGTCTCCAAAATATAACTTGATAATCTTGGGCAATCTCTCGTATTTTAAAAACCTCAAGAACTTGGATTGGTCGAATTTTGTCGAGCAGCTCAAAAAACTTATCTGTGTTTATCAAAAAAAATTTTTAAACTTTTGTTTAGTTAGCTGAATTTTTAAAGTCAATAGTATTTAGCATAATTGGTTTTTTTGGTTTGATAATCAATATCAAGTGTTTTTTATTTCGAAATGTATAATTTCAAATGTTTTACTTAAATAGCATTAAGTATACATTGACAAACATAATAATAATAAAACTGACTGGACTTATTTATTTATGATTCATCAATGAAAAATTTTAACGTTAATAACATCTGGTATTCACAATTTGTTTCGGGTTTGCACTACAAATCATAATGATTGAAAGCACAACCTATATTTGAAACAACACTTATATAACGTATAGATATAGCCAAGCAAATGACGTATAGATATAGCAACGTAAATACCGCATAGATATAGAAACTCAATAGCAGAGCCAATACCTTACGATAGATTGACAGGGTGAGTAAACTGCGTAGCAAGTAAGGCTCTTCTCATTCCTTTCGAACCACACATATTCCCTGTGTTTCGTTAGGATTCTCGATAAGCTTTTTGGGAATTTTTCCAATTTTTTTGACTTTGATTAATGATTTCAGAAAAACTATTGCATATATTTTTAACAACTTTGTTTTGTCCACTCATTGAACAATTTTCTTTCTTTTGCACCGAATTTGTCAGTTAACATATTGCCATCATTTAAAAAAATCGATAACCGGAACAAAAATCAGCTTTGCAAATCCGCTCTCGCTCACTCTCTGCCTGCACTGGAGTAATTTAGTAATTTAGGAGAACTACGTTCTCTAATGAATTTAATGACACCATGACACACAACTCATGAAATCAGCTGTTCAGCCATGAGTATAAAGGTGTAGGTAGAAAAAGCAAACGAAGACATTTGATTCCCTATTCATCCATGTAAAACGGAAGGGTATCAGAAATCAGACATATAGAGAATTATCCCATAGAAAACGAACCATCGTAGAAGGTAATGAAATGACAAATACAAAGATTAGGATGAACATAATCAAGCATAACTTGCATGCTTACGCACAAGCGAGCTTGCTTGCTTGTGAACAAGTCAACTCGCATGCTAACGTACAAGCCAACTTGCATACGAACGTACAAGCCAACCTGCATGCTAATGATCAAGCCAACCTGCATGCGAACGTACAAGCCCACTTGCTTTCTTAGGTACAAGCCAACATGCATGCACATGAATTATTACACATTGTTTTTCTGTTAAATTAATATCTGAATAATTGTTCCAAATCGTCTCAATCTAAATACAAATTCTAGTATACTTGTAAAGAAAGAAAAGAAACGAAACGAGCAAACAAAAGAAGCAATTTTAACTACCGTTAAAAATTTATTTATTACTAATTGAGTAGCATGAGTTTCAGTTTATGAATATCTTGAAAGTATGCATTTTCCACAATTTGTTTTGCTACTTTCAGTACACCTGCAATAGAAATGAGCAAGTCAACCTGTGAAAATAATAATAATTATTCACTCTTAGAAAAGTTCTTACCAGCTATCTCTTTGGAAAATTTCTGAAGCTGTTATTTATCTTAATGTGCAACAAAATTGAAGGAATAAAATAATTTTATAGTTGTGCTAGAATAGAAAATTCACCACTGTCACAGCAGTATGAGCTTTCAGTTCAGTTACTATAACAAATCGCCAATTTGAGGATCCATGAGTTGATACGATCTCCAATCTAGGGAATTCATTGAAAATAAGGTCTTCAGATCGTCAGATTTCATGAATGATAACGTCTCATCAACACCAACAAACACTGTCAGTTTGTCGCATTGCCTCACAGTAAAATTCATCTCAAAACAGTTGAAAAACGTTGACTGATTTTTAGAAAAAGGATTGTAAAATTTACTGTTCAACCTTATCAATCTTACAATCATACTACTAGTATGTGGGTGAGTGAACCAGTAGAGCATGAGAGTTAAAGTTCATTAGGTTGACCTTCAACTCACAAAGCATATTTCCACTTTGCTCATCTACTAACTAACTACAACAACATAATCATTGTGGCCAAGCCTGGGCCATTACTTTCACCAATATTATGAATTATCTTAACATTATGTATGAACATGTGATATACATGCGTGTTTGTTCAAAGGTGTTATTTTCTGTATTAAAGATCATGGGTGAAAAAACTTTTTAATACTTTTAATGAATATTAAATCATTTTTTTTCAAGAACGCTACTTTTATTTACTACTTGATAATTTTTATTTCATACACGGTAATTACAGATTACACTTCTAAATATTACCAACATAATGTAGTCGGCAATTTGAATCCCTACTTGCATGCTACCATGCGAAGTAACTCTCTAAGCTAAATTTGATGCTCAAAGGAAAGCCAACTTGCATGCTATTGTGAAAGTCTGACTACATGCTAATTTGAAGGCCGACTTTGATGTTCTAGTGAAAGCCGACTTGCATGCTAACGTACAAACAAAGTTGAATACTTATATAAAAGCCAATTTGCATGCTAAATGGTAAGGTAACCTGCATGCCAATGATAAGCTGACTTGCATGCTCAGCCAACTCACTTTCTAACGTACAAGTTAACTTGCATGCTAACAATTAAGCTAACTTGCATGCCAACTTCCATTTCAATGTTAAAGACTTGCTTGCTGAAGAACAAACTACAAATTCTGGTCAATTCAACCACTCTTAAATGACAACTGTAAGGAAACCTTATCCATAATAAGCTTAAAGGAAAAATTGGGAAAAATAAATATCAAACAAATTATTCCCCTTTCTTGATCCGAATCGAGGAAACTAAATAATTTTTATCGGGTTTGTGGTTTTTTAAAACCTACACTTAAACCATCACACCTTTACATTCACATCTTTATTCCAAATAACAGCGCGCAAATCAGAGCCTGTGTACATGATGTATGCAAGAAGTTGATACTCTGGACCTTTCGCAAACATTTTTCCCTTAAATCACCTTTTTTTGCAATAACCCTTGTTCCATTATAGTCAATCTTTCGTCCCTGTATTGGAAGAATCAGTAATTTTGGTGAATAGTCATTCGGAAACAAACAGTGTTCTATGCAATTTCCACGTGAGTCGTAAAATGCGGCCACTTTCTTTCTTTGTTGAACTTTTCCAGTAATGTGGTCACCATTGCCGCGTTCATTTCTACAGTACTCATGTCAGCGTATGCTGTACTCAAAAACGAGTAGGTCGATTCTTTTCTCAAGCAGCAAGGGCGAACGATAACTTGTGTCTATTGTTTCAATGAATTAAAAAAATTTCCCCATAAATCTCATACAGATTTATATTATTCCCCAAAATTCAAAATTCAAATATTTTTTTCTTCTCTAATTGCATTTACTTTAAGACTGTCGATTCAGCTTTTAAAATTTTCATCCTTAACAGATTTCGCATCAAAGAATTCTTTGGTAATTTTATTGTTCATTTTATTTTATTGTTTATGTTGTAAATGTATATGATAACCTGTAAATCAGCATCAATTGAACATGTGTTTGCTAAATTGATTTTTTATCCGCCATATTGTCTGTGACCACTCCATTTGACAAATGAGATTTGTGGTAGAGTTTGTGATACATTCATTAGCTCTTTTTTGCTTGATTTAAACAACCAAACTTCCGCTTAGGGACTCGAATCGAGGCATGTGAGAGTCCTGAAGGTTGATTAATCATAAACATTCATCACAGATTTAAAATAGCTTATGATAACTTATTAGCTATTTGAGATAAACAAACGCTCTGAACCGTTTTTAAAGCCCAAGAAATGTGAACATTTCATAAATCATCATTTAGAACGAGTGTTTTATTTCTACAATTATCTTTATCGATCCTTTTTTCATAATCCCATTACATTTATTTTCAAAATCTAAGAAGAATTAAACGAATTTCAGCAAAATTATTCAACTCAACGCACATGAAACACTTCTTATTTACAGTTTTTTATCTATTTTGTTCATTTGTCCTATACATTTAACATTTGATTTCCATTATGTCAAAAAAAAATTAATCGCACTGTACAATAATATTTTAAAAACAAGCTTAAAAAAGCTATAGAGAAAGCGTCTAGTATACTAAAAACTATGAAAGCTTATTGAAAGGTCAAAACTTAAACTTAAAAAAATAATTTATTTATTTTTAACAATGTCAATAAAATAGCATTTCCGGAATAACTGTTTTTTCGTTTTTCTTGCATTTCAGTAAAACGCACTGCAGTTGCATTAAATGATAAGCTAGTGTCCTACAAAGCAAAAGAAACTAGCTGTAATACCAATAAAATTTTGAAAAACAACATCGATCGGTTTGGCTGGGTAAAATGAAGGAGCAAAAATACTTCTTTCTAACCCAATTTTATTTGAATTTCGGACATTCAACATCCAAGTTCTCCTCCTAGCAATCGGGTTGAAATGCAAAAGCTATTTTGCAATATGAGTAATCCAGATGAGCATGAAAATTTTTTTTTGCCCAAATATTACTACTACTAACTATGCGGGGTTTAAAGTCCGTTATATACCCGAAGGTCTGACAGACTGTTCGTACCCTTTATTTATCAACCAATTGTACACAAGTAATTACTGCTATCCAGAAGAACACGTATATGGTCTACTATGTAGACAGAATTGCCGTACCTGAAGAGCGGCGACACACATTCACAGCTGGACAGAATTAAATTACTTTGACATTTCAAATAGTACCGGTACTCTTCTCAACTATGGGTAGAAAACCCGCGAGATGACACCGTAGCATGGGAACACAGGAAAAAACTTCTGTTTCTAAGAAGGTCGAAGAAAGAACTGAAACCATCTGATCGATGTAAGACCTTGATTAGCATGCTACTGCTGTGTGGCTAACTCGACTCGCTTACCGCTAGGCCACACAGTCATCCTCTTGCCCAAATATTAATTTGAAGGCTGTACAAGCAAAACAATTAGCACAGGAAAGCTATTGATATTGTATTGTGCAAGAATATAGGAGAAAAACCAGGAGCTTTTGTTCGATTTCTTATTGAAGAAATTTCTTAATTAATTATCTCACTAAAAGAAGTTGAAAAAAAAGCTGCATTGCGTCTTGCAACAGACAATTATACCAAAAGAATTGTAAATTCGAAAAATTTGTGTGAGTCTGGGCGGTTAAATGCAGCAAAACTTGAAAAGGTACAAGCAAAGGCAGAGTTCATACTTCGCATTAAACACATTGAAGAAAATGTTGTACTTGAAGATGAAATTGATGATGAAGCTATATTAGTAGAAGCTAAAAGTCGGTATGCGTTAATTCACCAGGAGCAAATTTCTCTTTTCAACACATTAGTTGAGGTAAGGTTATAATAATAATTCTTTTCTATGTCTCATAACAGTACCGAAAGCTAATATTAACTCGGTTTTAAAACCCAGCTGCAAGAACAAAGGAACAGATTACTTCGCATGGAAGTACAAAACTTACTGGACCATGGTGAACATAATGATGATCTCACTCAGGGTTATCAAATCACCACTTTGTTCTCTTATCTCTTTATCTTTTGTCCAGTAGCTAGAGCTTTTGCAAATTTCTATTTTTTTGTTATAATTTTTTTCTATCAGTTCAATTTCACTAGTACAGTTTGCTAATTCTTTGCAATCATGAGCGTCAGTGTATTTTTACTCTTTCCATTTCCGCTTTTGGATTTTGTGAACAAAGAGCGTTTATGATTGCGTTCAAGATAACAAATATATTTTTGTGGCTACATTTGGTAAAAACTACTGTAGTGCAAAAAATACTAAAGAAATGATTTTTCAAAAGTAAGCAGCCAAAAGTACTGTGTTAGCGTATTCAAACTTAAACCAATGGAAGCAGTATTCAAAAATAAATTTCCACTCACCATATTTTTTCCATCCCTTGAAATTCATGATAACTCGTCTAAAATTAAACAACACAAAGATTATTCCACTTTTACTACCACTTTTACAGATATTCCTGTTTTCATTTTCATTAGAAGCACACAAGCTAGCACATGCAAAATGGATGAATAAAAAAGTAATGAAAATTTGTTCACGTCTTCATGCAGCTTGTACTCAGATTTATGATCCAGTTTCAACTCGCATAATTTTTTATTCTTTAGAGTCTAGCCCAACACCATTTTCTGAATTCACAGGGCATTTCATTTTATTTCACATAAAATCCAGAAAGGGAAGCAACCTAGAGGGATTTCAATGAAATCCAAACAGGGAAGTAACCTATAGGGATTGAACATGGGATTTTCACAAGGAAGTAACCCATAGAGTTTTCGAATGAGTGTTTGACAGTGAAGCAACCCATAGTTTTCACATCGGATTTTAACAGGGAAGAAACCAATAGGAATTTCACAAGGGATTTTGGCATTGAAGCAAACCAGAAAGTTTTTACAGGGACTTTGACAGAGAATTCCGCACTTCTCTGAAAAATAAGAAGGAATGAACGAAGGCTAATAAAATGCCGTGGTAGCTATGAACCAAAGAAAAAACTTGCTACGGCTTTCCTCTTTAATGCCTGAATGTTAAATATTTTAACACAAATTACTTGATTTTCCTTTCAACCATTATTGTTAAGCTGGTGGCAGAAAATAAATAATATGGTTGCTTTCAACAGTTTTTAAACATTTTTCTACATCCACATTTTTGTGTGGTCTACTTTCTGTACTTTATGAAGGTAGTTTGTGAACACAAAATATATAGTGAAACTATTTGTATTTGTTTTTTCATGAAAATAACTCAAGCCTTCGTGCACGGTACGTTCCTTACTGCTTTCTGCTGTTATTTATGATTTTTTTTTCGAGCAAAACTCAATAATTTAAGAGCGCATGCCCCCGATTTCTGGATAACTTGAGATGACAATTTGTAATAGCCCCATCCCCGAGTTTTTCATCAATCTTTATTTGTTAGTTTATTTGTTAAGTTTTGTCCGTGTTGTATGCCATTGCGATCAAAGAATCTAAATATTAAAAGTTCTTTAGCTTTTTTATTACGTCAAACAATTATATTATCTTAAATAATAATGTCGGGATTTGATTGGGCTTTAAAATCATCCATCCACTGTATGTGCTCACGATTGACTATTGACTTTAGACATTCAAACTAACTACCTGTTTTAGCTGCTAAATTCAAGTTATACTTCTCATTAGCACTACAAATTTGCTACTACAAAAAACCTTTACTGTGGTTAAGGTTAAACCCACTGCCATTTTAAATTGTGAATTGCTGATTTTGTACCCAGATGTTACTAATGATTTGAATGATAGTAGTAATTATATTCACTCAGTTTGCCGTTTTACTGCAAAATGAATGGCAAAGCAATGGTACCATTTTTGTGTACTAACTACCTAACTAACTAACCAAGGTTAACTAACTAACTAACCGACAAAGCTAACTAACTAGCGAACTAACTCACTAATTAGATGGGTAAATAGAGTGTGAGCCAACTCTTAACTCCTTCAGAAAAATCCCGCTTCCTTTCCACATAAACCAATACATACATATTCATCTTTTTCTTCAGATGTGAATATGATGATGAATGACCAGCAAAAAAATTCTTTCATCGCATATATGGCAAAGCCATTTTTGCGTAACAACTAACTAACTAACTAACCAACCGACAAAAAAACTAACTAGCTAACTAACCTACTAATCAACCAATTCTTTAAATTTTTCTTACTTAATACTCAATAATTAACACTCAATTTATACTTAATATTCAATACTTAAAATTCTTAAAATATGATTCATTTTTTAAACACTTACCTTTGGACGTGTTGTCTTAAGCAAATACCACGCACAACTAACTTTCTAAAAATTGTTAGTTAACTAACGGGTGGTATGGTTACTAGCTACACACGTAACTACTAGCCATGACGTGCAGAAACATGTTTTTTGTTTCCAAGCCTTGCACTTAGTAACTACATTGCATTGAATGCGGAAGTGGGTCATTTAATCTTACTTTCGCAAAGATTTTTTTGCACACATTGACTTGCATATAGTAATAACATGAACACGCCAACTAAATAGTTAATTGCATGCAAGTTACATTACTAGGTAATAAATTGTACATGAAAACGAAATTGTAGTGACTGTAAAACGGTGTCATTTAATCTTACTTTCGCAAAGGTTTTTTTGCACACAATGACTTGCATATAGTAATAACATGAATACGCCAACTAAATAGTTAATTGCATGCAAGTTACTTTACTAGATAATACGTTCGTAGATAATTATTTTCAGCCATATTCTTTGCGCACACTTTCCTATTATTTCTTAGGGAAAGAAAGCTTTCAAACTGACGTCCACTCTGCCATCTCGGACGCTCGCGCGACCAAAGCATTGTATAAAATGAAAGAAAAAATCATGGGTGCCTCACAATACTTGGAACTGAAGCGTCTCCCAAAAGTTCCCTTTAAAGGCATGCGTGGGTGCAGATGTAAAAAGCGATAATCACATAAGGCTAAGCCAGACTATAATTAGCTTATAAGGCTAAATTGCAGAATGTCTAGGTTGGAAGCTACTATTTTAGAAAATTAAAAATCAAAATTAGTATGAATGAGTTGTAATATTGAATACAATAACTAGAATGTAAGTCATAGAGTAAAACTAGAATAATTTTAGGTTTTTGAATCTTTTATTATTAATATATGATGTTCTTTACAATGCAATACAATGTATTGTGTATAAGTATTTAGCTATATTTACCTTCACTGTATTGTGAAAAATTTAATTTTAGGTCTAAGTAATACCAAAAAATTTTTCAAATCATAATATGCAGAACAAAATTTAAAAAATTAAATAGTAAAAAAAACTCTTGTACATCCATGAATATAGATTGTATAAGTTGAATGAATGTTGAATAAATTGGCTATAAAAAACGCATTCCATGTCTTATTATTTGGTATAAATACAACGTAAATCTACAAACATTAACAGTGAAGACATGGCTCTTTTGTTTGTGATTTTACTATTCTCATTAATGACGGCGAAAACAGTGAAGCAACCTTGCATGAATTGTACTCAATATAAGACATCTTTCGATATTGCGTTCCCAACATCTACTAAAATATATTTTTGCGTAACAAATCAAACTGCTGTCCCCTTTGGAACTTTAATGTTATTTAGATCATGTCTACCAATTGATTGTATGCGAGTTTTATCAGTCATTGAATCAAACAAAACGATTGTGTGATTCCACGTTTATAGAAATCTACATACTTGGTGCAGGATTAAGCAGCCTTTTCATCTCATTTTGCATTTGGTGTCACAGAAAATGAATCCAGATTGGATTCGCATAAACCTTCCCGCACTGTTTTTAAAGTCTGTTGCTGGTTGTAGTGGATCGGGGAAAACCAGATTAATCCTTGATATCATTGAAAATAGGAAAACATTGATTGATAAACCACTCAGTAAAGTTTTGTATATTCACAACTCAGATCAAGAAATATTTCACACGTTTAGGCAAGCCAATCCAGACGTGACTTTCACTCCCATTATTCCTGACATCACCGAATTAGAAAATTTTCTTATAATATTTGACGATTTCCTACAAGAATTTGAGAAAGGTCCATTAAACGAATTTATAAATCGTATAGCTATACGAGAACGACATCGTAGGAACATTAGTGTCATTGTCACAACTCAAAATCCTTACCCAAAAGGAAAGCGTGTGTACAACATCAATGGTAATTATTTGCTGCTTTTTAAATTTCCTAGAGACAAAAGCATCATACATTCTATTGGAGCTCAAGTGGCACCCGGAAAAAAAAAATTCTTTTGAAAGCATATGATCACGCTTTGTCATTGAGAAATTACATGTATCTTGTGTTGGATTTTAGTACGGACCAAAACGAAGATCGTTTTCGAAGCAGTTTATTCCCAGACTCTTTCTGTTTGGTATATAAACCACTGTATTAATAGAGCGATATATGAACAATAGAACTTTTTTTAAAAACTTTGTCAACTCTACACAGAAAGGTAGGAGAGAAATACTTCCTCGTGCCAGTGAAGACGAACTAAAAGCTATTGCAGAACTGTGTTTTGACTTAAAAGTTATTCAACTGTCGAATGCGCAAGTAAAAAAACTTCTTAGAGAAAACCTTTTTTGAACAAGTTTTTTCAAAAAAAGTGGAATTCCGAGACTTTGCGTCAACTGTTTTTAAAAAATACCTCAAATACAGCCACAATAATTCAGGTGATACTAACTATTGTAAAGCATAGCAAGAATCTACAAAGTGATAGAAAAGGAGACGTATGAAAAACTTTGTCGGACTGACACTGAAAAAACTAAAACTAATTCGACGGATATAATATTAGAATCTTTACCTTCAAGTATAAAAGCAAAGGCGAGTCGATTGCTGACGTTTGTAACTAGCAAGAACATTTTAACTTGGGTGAACAACGGAAGGTTAATTTATGCCGGACATCCCGTTCCTGGATCGCATATAATTGATTTGCTATCTCTTGCGGTCAAATCTATTCATACCGATAAGAACAAGAATATTAGCGGACTTGAAGAATTTATCAAGCTTTTGAAAAACGCGAACACACCACGAGAATGGTTTTCACTACCATTTATTCGATTATATGATAACAAAGAGCACATTCCTTTTCAGTCGGATACTAGGGAAAAAATAATAAACTGGATTCCGTTTGAGGAGTTCTCCAACATAATATTAACATGAGTATAGAAAACAACAATATAAAATCAAGTTTTTTAGATCTAAAGCATCCTGCATCTTTAAGCTCAGCAAGCAAACTATCAAAAGCGTTGCAAATATCAAGAAAAGAAATCCAAAGGGAACTCAATCTGATACCACAAAACTATCTGTATAAAAAAGTTATCAAACCGAAACAAAGTAGAAAAGTTGTGGTGCATTTTCCATTTTATCAATTCACGGCTGATTTGATTGACTTAAGACGACTTAGCAAGCACAAAAAGGGCTTTCAGTACATTTTGACATGTGTTGACTGTTTAAGTCGTGTACTTTATTGTGAGCCCTTAAAAAACGAAAGTGGACAAAGTGTTTTGGAACCGTTTAAAATTTCTCGAACTAAAAAACTCGAAAAAATTCCACGATATCTTTTCAGTGATAAAGACAGTGCTTTTTTAGCTGCAAGCGTTCAGGCGTTTTTCCAAACGAAAGGAATTATTTTGTTTCACAGCTTTAGTAGAGTTCACAGTGGAATCATTGAACAGATAAATCGGACTTTGATGGGTAAAATTGCAAAATATCTTGACTTAAGAGAAACTTTAACATATGTGTTAAAAGATCTTGTAGCGTTATATAAGAATATATATCATCGCACAATTAAAATGACCCCAAATCAAGTTGATAGAACTAATTGTCACATTGTTTGGGCAAATATATATGCTGATACCAAATTATAAGGTTGGAGATAAGGTTCGTCATATATAAGGTATATCAACTGAAAGAACAACATTCGAAAAAGGATATCTTGTCCAGTCAGGAGGCTACAATCTATGATCCTGACAATGATTCAAATGATTTTTGTACAATTTCTATCAACTATTCCTTCAAAAAAGGGAATGTATGAGGTAGCTTTACTTGAGATTAAATATTGTATGAAAACACGAGAAGAATTTTTTGCAACAGATGCTGATAAAACAATTAAAATTGAACAAGAGGTTTTTTTGCCGAGTCAATTAACTCTGTTTAAGAAGTTTAGTGCCAATTTTGAAGAATGTGTCAAAGCATTCAATACTTCGCAAAGCTACATGAGATTTGAAAAGAGAGACAAGTACTATGTCTGCATTAATGAGGTTGATAATGCAACAGTGGAATTATCAGATACACTGTCCTATCTTTTCGATTTTAATCAACCAAACGTGAAACCAAAACATGAGCTAGCTGCTACTCATGAGGCAGATTTGGCTTATTGAGCGAAACTTCCGATAGGATGGGATAACACGATTGAATTTCAGTAAGAAATTGAAAAAACAAGTGTAGTACTAGACTTTCCAGATAAGTTTACCAAAGAATTCATTGTGAGCATCATGACAAGTAAATTGAATTCTGAGCATGGTGTTTTTTTTCAATCTGCTGGAAGTGAACTGCGCATTCGTTCGGGAAAAAAAAGATAGAAGAATTTACTTTTCGCAAAAATTATCTGAATTATTTGGAATAGATAAAAATGATGTGATACGTGATAGAACTGAATTGCCTGGATTTTTTCTCCCTGATGATGTTGAAGAAATCTTTGTAATTACAGACATTGTGGAACCACAAACGTATGGAACCTCATGTAGGGGGCTACTAAGAATTTTAGAAAGTACTACGGATAAAACACAAGTAATTGATCGTCCAATTTATGTACCAATCAGACATGACCGACTAACAAAAATAAATATAAAATTGTGTGATAAGTATGGTAATTTAATTCCACTTGAACCTTCGAGCGATACACAAGTATTATTGCACGCTCGTGTAATATGAAAGGTAGATTTAAAAACTAAGACAATAACGGATGCGTTTTGGAAAAAATGGACAGTTCAATGTTACCAACTTCTACAAAAAAACTTGTACCCCTGAGTAAAGCAGTAGGAAAACCACGTACGCAAGCGAGACGATGTGTGGGACGATCTAAACAAACAAATAAAGGAAAACTTACAACTAAAACAAAAAAACGTCAGGTAGGAGGTGGGTTAAACAAAAAACAAGTTAAGAGAGGTGTGAGCAAAAAATCTTGACAAATCGAGAAAGGAAAAAGGAAAACTCGCAAGCAGCGTATGACTTTATTTTAATTAAAAATGGCTACCGGTATTAGAGAAAGCGTTAATTTGTTTGAACCCAAACAAATTGACGTAACTGACCTTAAAAGTGGTTACACTGCATACTATCCAACCAATTTATTGAACGAGAGTGCTGCACCAATTGAATTTATTATTCCGGCAACTAACGATGCGTACTTGAATTTAAAGGACAGCTTTCTGTACCTTCGAATTCGTGTTTTAGATTCAAGTGGTGAAGTAATTGCAGCCAATACTGCTATTAGCATTACAAATTTCCCTATAGCCAGTTTATTTGAGAAGGCTGAAACATACTTTAATGACAAGTTGGTCAATACGCTACATAACTATGGATATCTGGGATACTTGGCAGTTTTGTTGTGTAAAGGAAAGGAAGAGAAAAAAGCAAGCCTTCTCAATGGTTCATGGGTAACTGATAGTTTAGGAACAGCTACCGAGAAAAATGTGGGATACGGTGAACGAATCAAGCATTTGGAAAAATCAAAATCTTAACAGCTTACTGTTAAAATTTATGATATAATTTGGCAGCAGGATCGATACATTTTACCTAACGTGGCAGTTAAACTGAAGTTGCTGCGACAGAAAGCTGATTTTTGCGTTGTATGCACAAAAATTTCGTAAAGTATACAATTGAATACCATTTTATTTGTCAAGTGTCACATGTTGAATCCGATTGTTCAACATCAGCACATGGCTGCTTTGGAAAAGGGAGAAGTAGCTCTTTATCCCTTTCAAAACATCCAGGTTAATACTTTGGGCATTCCTAAAAACGAACTTGTTCTTGTTCGTCAATGGATTTTTTCAAAAGAAGATATTCCAAAGCGAATAGCAATAGGACTCGTTAAATCAGAAGCATATGAAGGACGGTTGGATGCAGACCCATTTAATTTTCGTCCGTTTAATTTGAATAAATTAGCTGTTACCTCATACGACGATCTGTCTCAGTACGCATTATCGGAATTTGACTTTGATTCCGATCGATGGTTAGTAGCATTTGAGAAAAACTTCAATGAGAGAAAAGATTTAAATGTTCCCGACAGTTCGAAATTGAACAGAGCTAGCTGGGTTGACAATAATTTTGTTCAATTAATTGAGCTAAGTAGTTCAGATACATCACCGACTGGCAACCTGAAACTCCAATTCACATTTTCCAAAGCTACAGAAAACCCACTCATAGTTATCCTGCTTTCTGAAAAAAACAGCGTCTTGGAAATCGATAAACACGGATTTGCTACAGTAAATACCATTCAACTTTTAACCGCTTTGGGTCAGATTCTACAGGACACAGACATTTCATTTAATAAAATGAAAATTGTAGTAATAAAATAATTCTATAGTTTTACTAGACTAGAAAATTCACAACTGTCACAGCTGTTTGAGCTTTCAGTTCAGCATCAGTGTGGTACCATAACAAATCACCAATTAGAAGATCCATGAGTTGATATGATCTACCATCCACGGGATTCATTAAAAATAAGGTATAATAGCGTGGACGTTTGAAGCAAAAACCCTTTTTTTTTTTAAATACATAAATTTTAAAAAATTAGGATGGTAACCTTTAATTATATTTAATATTGAAGTAATCTTAAAAATTATTTTTTATTGTATTTTTAATTACTAATACTTAAATTTTTTAGCAGAAAGTTGTATTTTTAATTCATATAAGAGTATTCCAACTACGACGCTTCAAATATAACGCTAATTTAAGCCAAAAAATCGCCAGCTTTACAAAGCCAATCCTACCAAAAATGCTTTCCTTCCTAATATAGAATAGGAAGACAAAAAAAAGGAATTTTCCAGCAAGTTTTTGTAATTTTTTTTCCTAGACTCTTATGAATACCTTTTTTTTCTTACCTTATAACTGGTTGTTTTCGAATTTGGCTCGGAAAACTTGAGGTGTCGTACTCTCAATACACAATATTGAGTAGAATTTTTGATTCTCCTCGTTATCAGTTCTGATGTGTGGGATGGCTTCAGGGACAAGTTAAAAAATTTCTTCCATGTTATCATCATCGTGTGATTTCCTGTTTTGTCTTTTCTTTTTTTTCTTTTGTGCTCCATTTTATTGTAGTTTGGTTTCCATCTCGTTGGTATGCTAGAAACTAAAATTTTAGTTTTCGTCATGATTATTGCTAAACATTTTTTTTATGTCGCCTGAATGGATTATGAGTTAATATATAAGTACAGCTACCAAAGTTATTGTTGTTTAAGCCGTTGAATATGTTGAATATAGAATCGTTCTCGAATCGAAGTGTTCGTCAATGTCAAGTGTTGTGCCCTTTTTCTGCTTTCATCGATCCTTTGAAACCATCGTTCTTGTTGTACTTTTAAAATTTCATCTATTTGATATCTAGATCTCATCTTTCCCATCAATTCCATGAAAGTTCAGTTTATTCAACTTCAGAAGTTGAATAAACAATTTTTTGAAAAAAAATTTGGCGCTAAACGTGTGGTGGGTGTAGGTTTTTCTATCATCTTATGAGAAAGGCATGTTACAAATCCTTCTTCTTGTCATTACCTTCCTTATAGATAACCTGCCATTCAATGATACACTCGTTCCTCGGCATCATCACGTAGTTGAAAATGCGGTCACCCCCGCAATGCGGAAAGGACCACCCCGTTTAACCGGGCTCTGTAATAGTCATAGCCTAATAGATTTCTAACTAAAAGCTGACAACAGTTAGCCGCCAGCTACAAACTGACGTATGTAGCTGGCATTGGGTCCTCACAAAACAAAATCCCGCAGACGAAGCAACTCGTGATGTGGTTCCAGCTGTTTTACAGACAGGCAGCAGATAGCTCAATGGTCCTGAGTTCCTAAAACATGAAGAAATTGATTGGCCGAAAGAAGCAAAGTCTGAAAACTTCGAATATGAGGAGAAATAAAACTTGATTGGCTTCTACCTCTTGACTCCACTGCTTCCTATCAACCGGATATCCGAAAATTGACTAAAAAAAAACTTGTACGATCCACCGCTTGGGATTTACGATTTATCCACAATGCTCGTAACACTGATGAAAGGACTGGACCACTTACTATTGAAGAATTTGCTGCTGCTGAAGTCAGGTGGTGTCAGTGCGTACAGCTTGATGCATATCCAAATGAGAGATCGGATCTGATGAAAAATAAGAAAATTAATAGGTCGAGCAAAATTTATACATTAAACCAAGTATCGACGATAACAAAGTTTTTAAGCTGGAAGGCCGAATTCGAAAGTCAAAGGACATACCTCAGTGGACTAAACAACCATTCATTTTGGACCCTCATCATCCATACACAAGACTCCTGGTACAACACTTCAGGCGCATCATAATGGGATGGAGACGGACGGACGGGTATTGGATTCCGAAGAAAAGGATGATGATACGCAGCATATGGAGTCATTGCAAGATCCAAACCTCAGATTCCAAAAATGGGAGATTTACCACCGAGCCTTTGTATCGGTTGGCATTTAATACTTTAGCCCAATGATGATTAAACTTAAAAGAAGCAAGAGAAAAGATATGGGGTACTTTCTACTTGCTTAACTACAAGAGCTATTCACCTGAAACTGGCTTCTTGTCAACTGATAACTGCATCCTCGCCATCCGGAAAATGATTTCTCGACGAGGATTTCCGTAAGAAATTTGCTCGGACAATGCAACAAATTTCAGAGGTGCAGAAAATGAGCTCAAGACAGCATGCAAACAACTAAACCTCAGTGAAATATAGCGAGTGCGAGCGAGCTAGCTGTATGAAAAACAAATAAACTGGCATTTTAACCCTCCTGGCTGTCCACTCATGGGAGGAGTAAGGGAAAGACTGATTCGCTCAGTAAAAACTAAAATACGAGTAATTTTAAAATCACATGTACCAACTAAAGAAATGCTAAGAACGATACTAGTTAAATGTGAAGCTATAGTGAACAGTCGTCCACTTACATTTGTTTCTTTGGACCACCATGATGAAGATGCCTTGACTCGAAATCGATTTTCATTAGGGTCCTCCAGTCCATGCAGCCTCCCTGCAATATTTGAAAAACCGGACTTCCGGAATGTCACAAAAAGCAATGGAAAGCAGTTCAAAAGACAGTGGACCAATTTTGGAGTAGGTGGGTAAAAGAATTCTTACCTTGCCTCACCAGACGAGAGAAATGGTTGGAATCATCAAACCGAATCAAAGTTGGATCCATAGTCATCCTCGCGGATCCTGCCTTGCCCCGTCGATCATGGCCAAAGGTCGTGTAAGCATAACCTTTCCAGGGAGAGACGGTGAAGTCCGAGTTGCAGATATGGACACACAATTTGGTTTTTTTCGCCGCCCAGTATCCAAGATATGTTTGCTCGATATCAACCAGTATGGTGACGATTCCGAGAACTCGCCACGAGGAGTTTTATATTTGTAACTAACAGCATTTCAAAAGCAAGTTAGGTTAGTTGTTAGATCCATTTAGATCATGAGATTTTGGGTACAGATGTGTACAATTACTCAAAAAATTACTAAAAACACAAATATAACGCACAGATAAAATAGTAATTTTTCACTGTATTTACAATGATGGTAGGCCAGCTACAATCCGCTTTAAGTTCCCAATTTGGATCGAAAAATCCATCTTTCAATCGTTGCATTTCACCACCCGTGGGAGTCCGTTTTGAATGAATCACTGAATCAATCAATGAATCATTGGCACCCGCCACCTAATTCCATCGATCCACCCTTTGCACGAATGCAAAGGAGTGTATTTGTCTTCTAACTAATAAAACAAATTTCTAAAATAAATTTTGAATAGCTCGCTCTTAATGAGGGTTTGCTTGGGATTCAACGATTAGGAAAACTAGTAAAGGGATAGTAAAATTCCTAGAGACAAATACAAGGAAAATCAATTTATAGGCTAATACTGAGCATGCAACAAAGTTAACATATACACATATACACACCTTATAAGCAAACCCGCTTTCTCCAGTCCCGATGTGCAGTCATACACAACAAACACATACTCGAACAAACACAAATATAACTAAGCACACAACACAATGGTGCCAATATGTTTCTGGTTGCTATATTTTTCTCACCTCATATTTCATGCAAATAGAACATTTCCAGTCACACGGGCCATCATCATATTGTGAGGGTAGATTTTCGCCTTCATTCAAATAAGGTCAGTCAAGTCCATGCAAAGCAGGAGAATGAGACAAATGCCCTGTTTTGCATGGACCTTGAACTGGCCGATTCCAGTCAGTTCGGGAAAGATAGCGTCCTTTTGGCCACTACTTGTAAAATTTACCTTACAGCCAGACTGACGCTCAACCTTCAGTTGTTCCTGAGGATTCATTCTATTAACTTGTAAAGCGTCAGTCTGGCCATTTATTTTCATGTATTAAATTGTAGGTGTTATATTTTGTCTTGTATTGCCCTAATGGCAAATTTATTTATTAATTTGGAGCCTATTGCTCATTATTGTCAAAGTGTTCTGTTTGTTTCGTACCCAATGAATAAAAGTACGAAACCCATCATGTACAAGAAAAATATCTTCGGTGTTTTGTGTTTTGCGGGATTTTACCCGCACCGGTAAGCCACTCATTCACACAATCATTCACTCGCTCATGTATTCACTCATTCACTCTCGACATTCATACTTATAAGGTTAGTTAATTAGTTAGCTATCTAATTGTTGTAATGGATGGATTTTGATAGAGATGAGAAGATGTGCAATATGTATTGCCAAGGCTACCTATCCATTCACTGTAGGCTCATATATGCGACATAAGAGACATCACCGACTACATTGAAACTTACGGAGTGACTTACCATTGAGCAATTAATAAGCAGGGTCGCCGAAAAGATATAAGA
>Ga0210040_10004227_pt1 | contig 18894 bp, 6 predicted proteins | sample CryGeyCG12114_NA_FD_185462 | JGI IMG/M metagenome (GOLD analysis project Ga0210040, IMG submission 185462) | Groundwater microbial communities from aquifer - Crystal Geyser CG19_WC_8/21/14_NA (SPAdes) (version 2) | ecosystem: Environmental > Aquatic > Deep subsurface > Groundwater | place: USA...
CCACCCTTGTGGCATTAATCTGGCACGGTAAAATTTGGCCCACCCTTGTGGCATTAATCTGGCACGGTAAAATTTGGCCCACCCTTGTGGCATTAATCTGGCACGGTAAAATTTGGCCCACCCTTGTAGCATTAATCTGGCACAGTAAAATTTGAAAGATTGACTCCATCAGGATGTCTCATGACACTTCTGAGAATCTGACAGATCTGGGGATTGATGTGGGTCAAATTTCAAATGCAGTTAATACATTTAGTTACAGATGAGCTTGTTTGCAGTTACAATGTGACCCCTGACCCTTTCTATGAAGCGAGTGTGTGCTATCATCATTTGTCTTTTTCCACCTTAATCTGACTGATGTGCGGTAGCGGTATCTTATATGCTTGTTGAAATAAATGGGTGATCATGATGAGTTGCAAAAAATATGAAAGGAGTCATCAAAATGCATAATTATATGGCGGAAAAGATCACCCATCATCATCGTTTTGGTTTCACTACACATTAGATTCTGGTATTGTTTGTTTTTATTGGCGCTCTGTTTTGCGAGTTGTATGGCACTTAAAAAAATGACTATTGTTCAGTCTACTAATTGAGCGTGCTAAACCATATTAGTGGCCTTTTCTTCAATTTTAGCATTTTCGTTTCTCATTCCCAAGCTTTCGAATTTGGGTACACAGAAATGATCCCATGATATGAGAGATGCGCGTTTATGAAACCGTTTGATTTAGCAGTGTCGAGAAATAAAATAATGATTTTCAAGTATATGTCTATATAACATTTATTCACGTATGAAATGAAAAAACAAATAATAACAATCACTTAAACACTTTTACATACCTCACGTACAAACAATTACAGTGTATCAATTCATATTTCTAGACAAGCTTTAATGTCAATCCATTCCATATTCCATAATATGCATTTCCTTTTACAATGACTCACATATGCCAAAATATTTCCACATCTTCCTCCCCATACTCGTACACAAAATTAACAAATGTGGTTGATTCAGACAAACGTAAAAAATGCTCAACTTAAATAGCCTATATAATTTCTTGAATAAAGAAACCCCACATCTTATTACTTGGTCTCTTTAAAAAGCTTCTGTACAACCCCCTTGATTTGAATTACGTCGAACGGATACACTTTTTACAAACAGATCTGCTGTAAATTCTAGTGACAATGGCTCAGACATGTTTCATTTTCTTCATTAAAAGTGTACAAAAAAAAGCTTGCCAAAAACATTCTTCTGATGAAGCACACATTTTGCCACATACCATCGCCCATCATGTTATACTCTCCGCAGTAGCACCTTTCAATCTCTCCTTTGTCGCGTATAAATGCAGTAGTACATATTTTGGATCCCTTCATAATAAGTCCTTAAATTACGTAGGTATTGTCATTTGTAAACAATAACTAGTAATTAAGTACTGGTTTCTGTATTCTAGAAAATGTTCACATAGTAATTATTCTTAAAAATTACTAACTAACTAACTATGAATGCTGATTTCCCAAAGTTACCTAAAAAACTAATGATATAAAAAGGACAGGTCAGTCACTGGATGAAATAACCTAAAAGTTTTACAATTACACAGACTTTAGAAGCTAACCTAATTCATTAATCATTGCTGTCGTTCTAGCTCTGACATCCCATATAGTTGCATATATTCTCTTGTTCAATAGTAATTATAGTCACATTCTGGAGAGCCCGCCACCACGTCTAATGAAAATACACTAATTAACTAGTTAGCTGTATGTCTATACTAGAGTAGAAAACATTTCACCGTATTCTAAACCATGTAGAAAAACCCACCCGGATGAAGAAAATATAGGTTTGGCATGCAACAAAAACAAACAATAAAACGAGAACAAAAATCAGCAAGGTTGCTTCACCTTGCTTGCTTTCAAACGTACACTTACTAACTTGACCCTTACAGGCTGTATTCGTTTGTTCCATTGATTTTCAGTATGTACAAGTAAAATACAATGATTCAAAAAACAATTGCCCACTCTGTGTACATGGAATAAATATTGTGCTAGTAAGTTAGTTACAAATAGTATTGATATTATTAATAAAAAGTATGTATAAATACAAAATGCAGGCACATGACACCAGCACAAAAAAAATCCTTTGTCACAATTCCGCAGCAGCACACAATCACATTAGCTTACACTAGAAAACACTGGGATAGATTATGATGGCACCCTTTGACAGAGACTGGAGGGAAGAATTATTGAAACTTTGGGAGTTCACAAACATGTAGTACTGAAATGGAAATATTTAGTAATCTGCACCCAGAATACAGACGATGCATTTAGAAAAAAGGATATTTAGATCTCCCTATTGTCTTACACAGGAAAAAAACTGACTTCAATAAACCAATTAGGTCAGTAAGTTAGTAAACATTGTACTTTAGAATTGCATTTGAAATAACAGGAGAGGTGAACATACGAAATTCCCATACGCACTCCACATGTCGTTTTTTTTTGTTTGCAGTCACAGGCAGAAATCAATCCTACCATCACAGGCTTATAAACTATTATATACCAATTTTGTCATCTCACCCAGAAACTATCATTGCGGTAAATCTAATTAATTGCATATAGTCAGTGACATGACAACACCAAAAAAAGTAAGTCTTGAATTTGAAGCCAACTTTCTCATACATATACAAGACCTACAAGACACAGTCAACTGCCTGAATGAAAGGCTTCAGTGTATATATAGGAATCTGTGAGTCGATTCAAAGGCTTACTTACTTATTACTACTGTAGATCTAGATTGAATAATATTAGGCTACACGTCTTCATCTTCTTGACGTAATGGCGGCAATCATTTTACGAAGCATGGGTTCTGGTTGGCATTCTCTGGGATCACATTCCATCATCCCTGTGGCACCGCATCTACAAAATTTAAAAAACCGACTCGTTACTATACTAACCACCACTTGTTTCAAATCCTGAATGAAACACCACCGTTTCAATTTTACCTGCACTCAAGACAAGGTCCAGACGTAGATGTCACAATTTGGCCAGTTTCATAATACTCCCCTTGAATCTCACATCCAGGGCCGGAGGGAATGCTACTACTACCGCTGGAAACTTGCCCACTTTCTCCCCCTAATCCACCATTCAGTAATTGATTATGATAATAGGTTGGAGGAAATAGCGGAGCGGCGGTCGTCGAGTTCCCAGTGCCCACGGGACACTCATATCGGGGACAACAAAAGCCAGGAATGGGCTCTTCATAACAACCGGGAATGGGTGGAGGACAACTTTGTTGTAAACAGATGATATCTCCCCTAAAGCAGAAACAGAAATCACACGGGTCTTCTCTAGGAATCTGTTGAGCCGACATAAAAACTCGCCCGTCAAACAAGCAAGCTCCACTGGACATAAGGGCGGCTGAAGGAGGAGTCGATGTAGGATAAGGCCAAGTGGCAGACGAAGATGTCACTACAGTAGTGGTGGTCACAGGGTAATAAGTTCCAGGTGACAATGGAGATGAGGTAGTCTTGTTGTCCATTATCGCACTCACGGTAGAACTCACTTCATCAATCATTGGTACTTCAGTTGTGGTGGTGGTGGTGGTGGAAGCAGTAGCAGCAGCAGCGGTGGTGGTGGTTCCCACCGTGGTAGTAGAAGAATCAAGAAAGGACTCAGCCACTTTTTCTGGTTTGTTCAAATCCTCTACTTCTGGGAGCATGTCAACAGCACTGCTTACTTTGTCCTCCGCTGTGGTATTTGCAACCAGGTTGGATGGCTCTTCTGGCACTCCTTCACTCACTATGGCTCCCATTTCGGTTTCCACTGAGTCTGACTCCGATTCAAGTGGTACTGGTGTTGTGGACATTTTGTCTTCCATAGATGGCGCAGCAGGAGTTTTTATAGTGGTTGTAGTAGATGCTGTCACTGTGATGACCGCTTCGTCTTTTACTGGGATTGCTGGTTCGGGAGTTACTGTCACGGGATATTTCGCTGTAGTTGATTCTTAAAATGATTTGTAAAAAAAAATCATCAGATTTCGAACTTTGTTCATGAAAAACAAACACGTTCAATGCATAAAGTTTTTGTTCTTATAGTAGCAAAATGTACAATTTTACTAGCTAGCTAACTGAGAGATTAACTAACTTACCACAGTTATATTCAGGACAACACACACCGTCTCTGTAGACAGGGCGGCAATCCCCATAATTGCTTGGTGGGGGTCTACAATGCACCAACACACAGTGGACAATGCTGTTCTGACAAGTGCACATGAGTTGGCATGGGGTAGTCAATGGAATACTGGAACCATTGGAGTATGTTTTTCCCTCGACTAGACAACTTCCCTCCCCTGGAACTCGAGTTGGTATTGGTTTCGATGTGATCAAGTCCATCAAAGTGGTCATCATTTCCTTCTCTGTGGTAGGTTCGTATCCCAAAGTAGTAGTAACAACTTCCGATTCGGCACTGACAGTTGTGGCAGCACTTTCTGTAGACACAACAGGAGCTTCTTCAGGCTGTGTGGTAGTCATTGAAACTGGTTTCATTGTAACTTCTTCCGAACTACTAGATTCCTCGGAATCTTTAGATTTCACAGTCGTGGCAATCTCTTCTTTGGGAGCTGTAGTTGTGACAGCCACCGCATCGTTAGCCTGATCAGTCTCTTCCTCTGATTCCAAAGAGGGTTCAGTGGGAACTGGAGGAACTTCTCCTTTAATACTGGCAAAGGTAGTCCCTTCCACACTAGAAACTGTAGTGACTTCGACACTAGAGTCATCATGAGCAGCACCTTCCTCCTCTTCTTTTAAATCTTGTGGGACAGCAGTTGTCACTTCTGGTTCCAGAGCAATACTCTCAGGAGCAATAGGAGCCATGGTTTCTGCAACTGGTTCAATAAACGGTACACTGGTTGTTCCTTCAGGAGATGAAACTTTTTCATCTATCATAGGAACAGAAGTTGTAGGTTCGTCTTCAGGAGTTTCGGCATCCAATACTGAAGCTTGTGTGGTCACAACAGATTCCTCGGGAGAAATTTCTGGTCCTTCGCTTTCCACTGGAGCTTGAGTCGTAGGAACACTTTCTTCAGGGGAGATTCTATCTTCAACCGTGTATGGTGTGGTAATTTCACTCCCTTCTGGAACATTAGCTTCCTCCATTGTAGCCTGAGTTGTCATTTCAGATTGAATTTCAGATGGTACAAGTTCTTCAGCAACTGAAGATACCGTTGTAGCTATATCTTCTCCTTCCTTTGGTGAATCTTCAGTGCGTTCAGTTGTGACAGACGACGAAATAATTTCCTCAGACACTGGAGCTTTTGGTTTCTCCTCAGAAGCAATAGTATCAGCAACATCTTCAGGCATAGTAGTAGTGATTCTGACAGCATCTTCAGAATCTGGCACTTGAGTAGTCACATCTACTTCTGGTTTCTTCACCATAGGCATTTGAGTAGTAACAACATCCTGCACTTGAGTTAGTTCTTCAGGAACTTGGACTTCAGTTTCCTGTGGCTGTTCCACTTCATCAGAAGAAGAATCATAATCATCAGGTCGTTGTGTGGAAGCTGGCATTTCTTCCACAGGTGCAATAGGAGCTACTGGCATTTTCTCGGATTCCATTACGCTGGGTTTTTCTGTAGCTTCGCCCATCTGATCCACACTGGGTAACATGGTGGTTCCGGATTCCATACTTGCCTCTACTACAGGCATTTTTGTTGTTTGTTCGGCAGATTCGACAGGTTCATCCCCATCTGTAATCTTAACAGAATCATCCACTACGGCAGGTATTTCGGTAGGTTCAGATTCCAATTCCTTCATGGGTATAGAAGTAGTAACTTGGGCTTCATCTGTATACAAAACGGTAGGTACTTGAGTACTCTCTGGTACTTCACTATCACCGGCATGTGCTTCTTCTTCAGCAGAATCTAACAATGGTGCCACATCTTTTTCATCCGAAGTTTCCAATACACTCTTTTCTGTTTGTTCCTCGACAGATGGAGCTGATACTATTGGCGCAGCAGTAGTGGCCGATTCTTCCACACCTTCTTGGGCTGGTACAGGCAATTCAGTGGCATTAGATATCTCAACTGAGGGACTGACTGTGCTGACCACAGGGGTTTCTGAGTCGACTACTTTTTCGTCCATAGGAGTCTTAGTCGTTTCTAAACTTGTCTGGTACTGTTCGCTTTCTACAACTAAATCACTAGGTTTTTCCACATCGGATACATTTGAAGGTTCTGTAGCTACCACTTTGTCAGCATCTGACTCTTTATCCATCACAGCTTCAGGAGCAGTTGTGGTCACCTGTGGTTCCATCATGTCAACAACACTGACGCCATCTTCTGGTACTTTTCCCACGTCTTCAACTTTAGATTCGCTTTCAGCATCTGGGGCAGTTGTAGTCATTTCTGAAACATTTTGGTCATCTTCGTCGATACTAACTTGATGTTCAGGGCCCAATCCATGCATCCCAGTATGTTCAGCAGATTCTGAAGTCTCTTTGTCAGGAAGTGGAGCCACTATGGCTTGATCTTTGATTCCTTGTTGTGTTTCCGAAACTTTGTCCTCAGCAACAGGATTCAATTCATTTTCTTCAGAGCCTTCTTCTGGGATCATAGAAAAGGGTTTTTCAGGTTCAGCAGTGGAGCTTGCATGCGATAAAGATAGGGATTCTGGGTATTCTCCTTCAACTACACTCACTCCCATGATGGAGGGTTCAGTCATAGATTCAGGCATGGTCATATTACCGGGTTTATCTACTTCTGGCATAATTTCAACAGTTTGTCCACCTTCAGTTCCTGGCTTTTGACCGTCAACTACTCCTTTTTCTTCTTCTGGAACCAACTGATCAATGTATTCAGCTTCAGGCACCTCTGCGACATTTTGTGTAGTGGCCTCATCTTCTTTTTCAGGAGCTGTCATGCCGGTCTCACTTTGCCCCATACCAGTTGGTAATTCTGTGCTGTCTTCTGCCGCTTCTACGATGATTGACATAGGATCGGATTTTTCGGTGGTGGGTTCAACATCTTTCTCACTTTCCATAGAAGACTCGTCTTCTTTGATAATGGAGGAAGGTTCCATGTCAATCGGTGAGGTAGTTGTAGGAATATCAACAGAGTCGTCATCTTCTAATTTTTGGGTTTCTCCTTCTAGTGCAGCATCTTCACTAGGTGGTTGCATAGTAGTGACTTGCTCGCCCATTTTTTCCTCAGTTTCTTTTAATTCTTCTGATCCTGCCTCAGTTACAGGGGATATGGTAGTAGCAGCAATTTCATCAGGTTGTTCACTTTCTACTGAAACTGGTTCAGCAGACTCTTCTTTCATGTTTTGACTAGGAGCAGAGGTGGTGACTGTAGACTTCTCATCATCAGTTTCAGATTGGTTCAAATCTTCAGGTGTAGGTTGTTTCAAATCTTCAGGTGCAGGTTGTTTCAAATCTTCAGCTCCTACGGATTGGGTAGAGTCCTCAACTTTTCCCTCCTCTGATCCCAGTGATACAGGTTTCACAGTAGCACTCTCAGATTCTCCATCAACAGAGGCTTCAGTAGTGACTTCGACAGATGAATCTACGGTTTCAGGGGCTTTAGTAGCTACTTCGACAGATGAATCACCGGTTTTAGGGGCTTCAGTAGTTACTTCGACAGATGAATCAACAGCTACAGGGGCTTCAGTAGTTACTTCGACAGATGAATCAACAGCTACAGAGGCTTCAGTAGTTATTTCGACAGATGAATCTACAGTTTCAGGGGCTTTCTCTTCACTACTGCTGCTGCTACTGCTAGTGGATCCATCTTTCTCAGGTTCTTGACTAGAACTCTCTTCTGACTCGTCTTTTTCACCTTCTTTCTCTTGTGCTTCAACTTGTTGCTTTTCAGTGTTACTATCTTCCTCAGAATCTTGTTTTATCTCTTCTTCGTCTTTTTCTGCATCTTCCAGTGGTTTCAAAGTTGTGGCCATCTGTGCACCACTATCATACACTGGTGGCATTATTGTTGTAACAGATTGGTCTTCCTTTTCAACAGCTTGTTCAAACTCTTTCATGCTTTCTTCATCCGTGATTTCATCCACCTTGACTGGAACGGATGGCACTTCTGTTGTAGGCATGATTTGTTCAGCTTCGGAACCGACTTGGGATACCTTGGCATCGCTGATATCAGATGGCTCTTTTGGTTTAATAGTATCGCTTGCTTGCGTCGTGGGAACTGGTATTTCCGACTCCTTGTCTGATTCATCTTGTACGGAAGATTCTTCTTCCAATTCGGGAGATAACGGCTCTTCTTCTTTTTCCAGGGAGCTTGGTGTATTCAATATCGTTTCGGTTTCATCGTCTGAAACTATGAAAAATAAAATATGCACGTAAACGAAAATGTATGTAAATAAACTGGCTTGAGTTATAGCTTGCATAACAGCCAATAAATTGAGTTTTTCCCTCACCACAAGAATATTGTTCGGGACAGCAAAGACCTTCTCTTGGAGGAATGGCAGTACAATTTCTTCCTTCGCTCTCCAAAGGACTTCCACACTCTTGGACAGCGCAAACAATCTAATGAAAAAACATCTTTATCAGTTATCATTATTGCGTATGCATGCATACGACGCATTACGTAGTTTTATGTTAAAGATTAAAGAGACACGAAGGTTGATCTAACAATTTACAGTGGACAAGGAGTCGACAACCGGTGAAAAAATGAACAAAACAAATAAAAGTGAATCATGTTCTTGCCAACACTAAATCATTCAAACAATTGGAGACAATGCGAGAAAGATAAACAGAAAACACGTTGTCCCTGTGCAGCAGGAGTACTAGTCTAGCTGAAAAGTAAAATTCACAACAGGTTGACAGTCATGTGCAAAAATCATACATGGTGATTGGTGTCCGTCAGATCTACGGACAAAGATTAAAGAATTCGTCAGACATGATTCACTTGTACTTTGTAAAAGTCAATACAAAAATATTGAGTCACTAGTTCAATTTCCTAGAACGGATATTGAGCCTACAGGTCAATTTGAAGAGACATTGGCACCAAAGGTCTAAAAAAATCTTCTTGTGGTGTAGTGGTTAATTAGCAAACAGATGTCAGCTGTCATTTTTGGCAAATACATAGACCAGAGTGCAGAAAGTTTTTGACAGTAGGGATTAGGATAGTCATAATAGTAAATTGCAGCTTAAAGTTGTTTGTCCTTTACAGTAACACGCTATATGGTCTTCAATCTTTGTTTACTTGTCTGACAGTGAGTACACAAGATTTATCTTTTTTTTGTATAATTCGTATAAAAATCTTGCAAAGTAATTCCTCATGCTGCATTATTCGCTTGAGTATAAGGAAAGAAAATGCATCCAATTCACATTAGTGGTAGTTAGCTATATAGTCTACATTCTGCATGTCATAGTGCATTCACCTCTTAAAAATTGTGCGCATTGCAGTAACTGCAAAAATTCTGTATCTCAAATTTATAGAAATATATTTTGTCATGCTATTACTATAGTTTCACAGACTAAACTTGCATGTGCTCATCCCTAACATCTGGAAACTTAATTTAATCCTAGATGAAACTATAGGTTTCCATTTGGTGGTTTGTCTCATCCTATTATTTTCTCATTGATAAAATAATGCATGATTTAACGTCTGCGTCTTCCCATGCCATACATGATTTATGGATGCGAGCAATAATAAACCTGAATTCATTCACAGTCATTTGTGAATTTTCAACAGTCATTACATTACACATTCACTACACACACATAACATTCAATCAAAGAGTAGTAGGAGAGGTAAATATTGATACTGGGACCATCTTACCCATCGACTTACTGGAAATCGAGTCAAATTTATGCAGAAATGCAGATTACATTGTAAAGCATGAAAAAGACAAGTACTTTGCATTTCTAATCAGCTTTGAGTAACTCACACTGGTATTTAAAAACAAACCTTTCCCAGAGTGACCCACTCTTGTACATACACACGCTTGACTCAACTATCTAATGCCCTCTCACCCCTCCCAGATTTCCTTCCATTTTGCATTGCGGAACAACCAATTTACATAAACCACAAAAAGGTGACTTGTAGTCGTGACTTACTTCGCCCCTCATACAGTAGCAATGCTCACAAGGGGAAGGTTGGGGTGACGAGATTTGAGAGCCATCGGCATAATATTCTCCATCACGGAAACAGCCACTGGCAGGTTGAGTAGAAGTGCCCAACACTGAACTCATAGTGGTGGTTATCAGGCCAGCAAAGATTGTCGATGAGTCGGTAATTTGAGCAGGATAATCACATTGGTACCGGACTGGACAACACACCCCGGGCTCGAAAATTGGCTCACATCCATCCACATGGAGAATACATTCTTGCATTACACAAGCCGTACTGTTTCGAATACAGTAGCAAAGTTCACAAGGCTTGCCCGGATCACCCTCCACTTGGGCTCCGTCGGAATATACTCGCCCGTCGATATCGCATCCTCGCTCTAATTGACCAACTTCGGTCTGTGCTGTTGAAGCTAAGGCGGTGGTGGTGGATGGAGTTGTTGATGTCACCAAGGTTCCAGGTGTGACCAAGGAGACTGGCACTGGAAAAAAAGAGTTGATACATTGTTCGATAGTTTTTTAACAAAGATATTCCTAATTAGAAGTTAGAAATCGCATCACCAAGTCACCAATAATATTGAACACTTTAATACCAATCAATTACCGAATTTGGAATTTGAACACTGTAGATTTCGGGAAAAACATGTCCGAAAATACTGACATGTTAACCGAGAAACTGGATCTATATTTATAAATGTAGTTACAACGCAAGTTTTAATTTAACGTTTTATCTACTAACTATAGCGTTTGATTATTGACAAAAAAATTTAACACTGACGAATTGCTAAAGAACTAAGGAATTTTAAATACTAGACTTCTCTGGGTTTACGGAGCAAAAGTCAAAATTTGAAATTTGAAATTGGCAACAAAATACCATCGGTATGGTTTTGCAGTGACGTTGAAATGGCAACCATCCTTAGCATGAAGGCCAAATGGAATACAAGTTAAGCAACGGCAAATAAATGGATTTAGCCGATTTAGCATTCTTTTAAACTCCAAAGTTGCCATTTTAGAAGTTCATTAACACAGAGCATATAAAACAGAGTTAAGTAAGCCAACATACGCAGTTGATCCTTAACCTAGCATAAAAAATGCGGTACAAAAGGGGTAACATAAAAAAATGCTAACGGAGAATGGACATTAATGGTAAGCGTTATGAAAAGGACCGGTGATAGGATATAAGACACGTATTCTAAACCGCGTGAAAAGACACTCGTTTGTCAAACTTTATTGCTCATAAAAAAGGAAATGAGCTGCATTTTACATGCACCTTTGTAGCATGAAATTTCATATTCAAGCTTCCTTTTCCATGCTGTGCGCAAAAAAAAACATAACCAGAACATAGATCGCATAGTGTAAAAAAGAGTGCAAATAATTCTCACTATCACAGACAACTGTCAACAAATACGTGAAATCCTTATGCTATGTAATTATACAGCTGTAAAGACCCCAACTTTTAAGTAGTACTGTACTACTAACCAACCAGTGTTAATTAAATCGGATTATGTAATGAAGATTAATGAAAGTATGTTTTGTTCTTCTCAGCCTTTTGTGCTCTATTGTTATATGAACGGAATTCCATGTGCCGCTGCTTTGCTGACTGAGCAAAATTCCTCTTTTTTATATTATCGTCAACATGATTGACGGAGACAGAAGAGGAGATCAAGATTAACTCACGATTAGCCATAGCAGGCGTGTTACTTTATTGGGTTGCTAACTGCAGCATATGATGTACTTTGCCAGCGAATAATAACTAACTATAACCTACCATCACTGACTGCTAAATGGAATGCCATTTTCAAGCAAGAGAATGGGTCGAGAAACTCAAACCATGTGGTACTGACTGACTAACTATACACAACATAGCGTACCAATCAGACAACTATTTATATATTCGAGACACAATGGAAACTAACTAATAATATTTTGCAAGAAAAAATAAAGAGGTCCAGCAACGGGAATCATAAAGTAGGAAGTAAACTAACTGGTAAGTAAGTAATGTACCTACTTTGGGTTTTTCAAACACACAGGCTCATTTCACAAAGGCTATAAAATGATGGCACAGGTTGCACGTAACATTATTAGAGACAATACATGGGGAATTGACGCCCTATGGGGTAATGGTCATCATCAAACTATAAAGTATATATATAGGTAATGAACCAATCGAAACTACATTCACAGCAGAGAGTACAGTAAAAGTGAGCTTTTCCTCTCCCAATGGGAGACTGCAATGCAACATAAAGGAGTATTTCTTCCCTTATGTCCACTGCATCTTCTTCTCACACACATATAGGAGTGAATGCATGGGAAGGATGCATTTTGGCGAGGCAGTTAGTGTTACTATTGCAGCCATAGGTGAGAGACTCAAGTGGAGATCACACACAGAGTGGCAAATACGGCATAAGAAACTTTTCCCGTTATCCTTTTCTGTGTTAAATAAACCGTGACTCAATTAACAAGGGAATTGTTATATGTATGATGAACCAAGCCACAGAATCTTGGTTAAGAGTAGCGTGTGGTAATGAGTCTGTGAGTAGTGAGTCTGGCTTGAGACAAGAATCTAATCAATCAGCATAGATAGGATCCATGGGAATTTTTGCCATCTTGAGGCATGCGTGTTTATGGTGCATATACAAATGCCGGTAGGTTTCATGATGAACCATTTTTCAAGTGCACCAAGAGCATTGTATAGATTACCAATACTATCAGAGGATAGATGCAATGAAATCTAAAGCTAATGCAGTCAGTTTTTTGCACAATGCCCCAATTTCCAATCCTGTAACCCAATTATCGGAAAATCCCGGTTTCCGTTCCAACTTCAATCAATCAGTACATTGCATAGTAATCTTATTCTAACTAAATACTAACTAACTAGATCCAAATATGGAGCAAAGTCGACTCACCTTGAGGACAAGTAATGACTGGACAACACTGGTCCGGTTTCTTCTCTATCGTACAATCTTGGCCAATGGGTTTGGTAAACGGACAAACCCGTAAGTAGCACATGAGCATTGAATTGTGGCAAGTACAGTTCAGACATGGCTCGTTTGTTAAGATCCTATCACCTTCACCATAGTGATTGAACATGTAGTAGCAGCCGCCACCTGCGTGTGTGGATAAAAAAAATTGCATTATTAGTATTGTACCTGTCATGAAGTGAACATTATGAAAACAGCAGGTAGTAACTAACTAACTAACTATTTTGGATGTAATAGGAGTTAAGTGCCGACGACGATCGGTCATCCGAGTGCATCATCCATTAGTTTAATATGATCAATTACTATCCTGACTAAATATGAGTATGGAAGTTGAGCCAGTGACTGACTGGTTGGTGATATAATAATCATCATGCGGTGCATTATTATATGATTATGGGTCATGTCATGTCAAGTCATGGATGCATACTGTGAATGACTATTGGTTACTATTGTTAATATCGTCTTGAATGTGTTTATAACTCAGGAATCGATCAGCATGGCGTCCTGTGCATATCCTTCTGTTGACACTCGAATGTGTCCGAAAACAAATCATGTCATCATCCATGTTGTAGTGCTGTTGTCAAGACCGCCAACATTTGTGTTCATGTCTATAAGGATGATGATAAAAAGTGTACATTTTTGTGTTGTTTCCCATAAAATCAAGGGAGCAAAGTTATCCCATAAATTAAAATGCTTTTGATTGCTCATGATGTGAGATTGGTGAGTGACTGCCCTTGTTAGTATGCCAAATATTAGCTAGAATGCGTTTAGAGTAGAATGTTAATTGAAGAAATTTTTTGTGCAAATAATAATGATTTCCTAGCAGGCATCAATTTCAATGTGTGCAATTAGTGTGATTTTGTGGATTTATTATAGCTTCCCTATTTGATGTGCGCGGTAGGGGGTTCCACAAAGAGCTTGAGAAATGGGCTGAAAACCCCCCAAAAGTGAAATATGGGAATTAAATGGTGTACAATAAAACTGTTGGATCAGTTCAAATTAGGTAATCAGCTACTAACTTTTAGTAAAAGAATGAACTTTTGTACTCCATGTTTCAAATTTGTTGGAAAAAATTGTTATTCAGAGTATAATAAAGTTAGTTTTGAATAATGATCTTTCTTATTTGCATTAAATCTCTACGAGGAACTGTATATAGGGGGTAACTAACTAACTAATTAAGTTTACAACGTGGATTTTGCACAATCTACAATTTTACGTGAACAAGGACTGATTGTGTCATCAAGTTTGAAATAAATAATAGGAAAAGAGCAATGATCACAATGGATGCACAAATACAGCGCAAATTATGCTTTTATAATGTTGCCTAGAACTCATCCTTAAAGTCATTGGGTTAACTATTATCATCACATCTTTTTTTTTATATCGTCGAGTTCTCCTTGACATCATGTAGTATAACTTTCAATTGATTTAGTGCCGTATAGCATCCAACGATTAGAATAATTTGTTTGCATGACTCCAAACTATGCATATGCATTATGTTCTCTTTAGTTTACACGAATAAACATGACGTGAATTCCCATTAGTATGCATTTAGAGGTTCCTGCATGTGCTTCATGCGTAATCTTCATTTCAATTAAGAGTTAACCTTTGTCTGGCTGCCCAAAATATTCGAAGGGTGAACACTTAAAAACTTACGTGATTCTAAATTAATCGATACAATTTTTAGTCAGAGACCAATATAAGGAACTAACCAACTAACTAATTAACCAGCGGTTTTTATGTGCGTAATTTGCATTGAAATCTTATTGCGTATTATTAATATAACTGATCCCTTTTGCTGTCCAACTCAATTTCGAGCTCCAGCTAACCGAATAATTGGCCACAAGAACGGTTTAGATTGACCTTAAATTCGAGTCTTCATTTGAAACGCATTCAAAACACAGAGGAAATGACTATACAACTCTATGCAATAACATTTTCTCGTGTATGAAATCTCCTGTCCGTCTACACTTTAGGATTACAAGAGACTTTAATTTATGTACATGATGTATAATTGTAAAGAAACTTCATTACGCCACAAAAATCAAATTCCATCTCATAACTTCATCACATTGTCAATGCAATTTACGTACACCAACTTACTACATAGCTTACGCATAGGATTCATATAATAGTGGATCCCATGTTTTTGAATGCCGATTGGATCACGTTTTGTTCTCTCCATGTAAGTGCACACATAATGTGTACACAATTTGAAGGCTAACTCACTAACTCTGCACTGCTTTATAACGCTTATGCAATAAATCAGATGCGAAAATTTGCAGGACAAAGTGATGGACACTGTCTATTTTTATGTGCCATTTTGGCAAAACGTCCATCTTTTCAAGAGTCGGTCCGTTTTGGTAAGTTAGTTAGCAACTATACAACTGAAATGAAGATGATGAGTGTTGTGTGCAGTTTGCATTGTGTGCACACAATACACGGGATATGACAAAGGGAGAATGATAAATGACTACAAGGAGGAACAACACATGTGAACGACATTATGCATCCCATTTGGTTGGTTACATTCACTTTACAAATTCATTGACTAGTTGTATGCATGCATAACTAACTAGTTAGTTAGACAGGGATGAACTCATGAATGAAAAAAAAACATGTGAATTTTTCATTTCTTACCTTCCAGGTCCTCATCTTCAAGTGCTGGAGCTGTAAAAAAAGAAATGAGAAATGGATGTTAGTTCAACATTACAAATTCATACCATTGTGTAATGATGGACGAACAGGTCACATGAAAACTAAAACCTACTACATAATGATTAATTGCCGAAAGATACATTGAAAACAGGTAAATTGTGTACAGCAAGTAAGTAAGTAAGTAAGTAAAAGTGGTCACAAATTAGTATGACCAACACATGGACCATGGAGGAAAAAGAACGTGTTTAAAGCTATAGCTACAATACTTAAAGTTAGTTACTTAGTTAGTTAGTTAGTTGGGATTTGAAAAATTACGGAGCTTTAAATGAATTGCAATGTCGAATACTAACTAACTAAAAGCAAGCTATACTCGCTAACTACTAATCTATAGGCAATACCAACGCAAGTTGAGCACAAGATTGAATTGAACGGGTTTTGGAATCAATTGAGCTTGAAGCCATTCATTATTTGAGAACTGCGGGATGAGAGAGGCGTGAGCGAAAGTAACAGGAAGGAAGAAATCCATGCTTTCAGGGGACACTGGGTTTTATAATTTTTTCCACCTTTTTTATTGCATGGTTTCACCACATCAGTCATTCATCATAGGATATGCATGCATCGCATAGCTTATGCATAATGGATAGCAAAAATGTATATGGGCAGACGTGGCTCAGGCATTTATATCTGTGTGTGTGTGTATGATGAGTTCAATTGTGCACAAGAATCACATAATACTGACTAACTAACTAAATATTACCATCATCATGATTATTATGTAAACGAACTTTTCAAGTTAAGGGATCAGCCTCACTTGTCCGAACAAATAGTAATCAATTCACAGGTCAGCTACCCTTTATCATTTTGAATACTAGATTTTCGTTTGGTTCCCAAAACGTTGGGCAGTCTTGCATTCTGCAGGTGTATCATGTGCATTCTCAACAAGTGTGAATTATGTACCGTGCAGAATGTACCGTGTATTTACAAATCGATTGCATGTATATTTGCATGTGCATTTATTGCAGTAAAAAATAAATGCCAACTAACTATAGGACATTGTAAGCCCCAACCGTGGATGGGCAACGTATTGTGTCAATATAGAAAGGGAATCTTTTTTGTCGTCTCAACTTGTCTTTTTTTGTGTTTGTGTAACTAAACTGTAATATGCTACGTTCATACTTGACTATGACATGATTTTAATTCATTTTGCTTGATAACTGATAGGTGAACTATTTAAGTTAATCTGGATTCCGGATCATGAAGTAAGTTCGTGCCATGTGGAAGAAAACCATTGTGAATTCAGCACTTTTTCTCCACGGATAAAATTAAATGAAAAGTTTATGTTGATGATTTATATTGACAGGAGTGGACTGATTGACAAGAATCCATCTAAACTTATCTACACATTGTATAATAATGCCCAAGTGAAGAATCCGTGATTCTTGGGTACAAAAAATGAGTAAAAAACTCGAGTCTGTCATCATAAAGGAATCAGACATGTGAAATAGGATATGTAGTATATACGTTTCTGCCCACTCACATAATTTTCTGGCAGAACTAACTTAACTATATAATATTATCGCCGCATCGACTATAGAACCTAATCATACTACAATATGGATAGAAAGGAACCACATAATACAAAAAAGTGGACAGTGAATTTTCATTTCTTTCACACACAACACAAGACGGGGGGAATGGGCAATTTTTTTCTGCCCCTTGAAAAACATGTTAACGGTGTGCTCATTACTTACAACAAGTAACTGTGAAAGGCATCACGGGTAAATTCTTTGGCCAATCATCATGTCTTGTCATACTATCATGATGATTGAAGTTTTTTTTCCTTCTACTTGTACTATATGCTGTATGTTATGCAGATGCATATGTACAAAACTCTTGGTTTGAAATCTCGGTTTGTTGTGCCACACTTACTCACATGTAAACTCCTCCTTACTTTAGATACCAACTATCCATTCCATATTTTCCATGACTAACTATAACTAACTGAAATCATCATAATTCTCCTTTATCACGCGAATTCGGCCACACCATGAAACTTATTGACTCACAAACAAAGTCATACACCTGTCCATCTACCCTTTGTGACGTCTGATTTACATTTTGACAAAAGCTGTCATCTTCAGTTAGTATTACTCACTCATCAGTCAGCCAGTTAGACACATTTTTCATTTCCTCACCAATAGTACATTAAATTCCATATAATACTAATGCCTGATTGCCTCACATTATTACAATATATGGGCATGCAGACAGAAGGGAAAAACCAGGGCTCAAATCTTATGAGTGGGGATATAATCTAGTACATGTAATGTGTACTACTACTACTATTATCATGATTATTGAGTGAGTGTGATTGGAATGCCATGGTGGTTCCTAAAGTTCCCATCCTTTTCATCAGGCTGTAATAATGGAGAAGATGATGATCATCATCATCATCATTATACTTACTAGATTTTTCCATTGGGGTCTAGAGGGTGCCATTATGATTATTATTGCCAGCATTATCATTATTAATATGTGACTGGCTGACTAGGTAGATGGAATCATTTGGCCCGGGATGAGAAACTAACCGTATAAGTTAGTTAGTTAGTTTTCATTCTAACGGGACATACTTTTCACAATTCAATTTCTATTTGAGGGCAAAGATTTAATGGTAGTTAGTTAGTTGGTTCCATACATGATATACTAACCAAGTGACTGAGGATCAATGTATATTTTTTGTGCTGTCATTTTTTCATTCCTGTGTATAAATATACACAATGCGACGCACATTTTTTTGCATCACTCTTAGTTAAAAATGTTGATGACCATGATTCCCATTGTTAGTTAGTACGTATGTGCGAGCCATATATTTCCTGTCAACCGGATTTCCATGAGAGGTCCAAAGGTTGCACTTTGTAATCATAATAATATGTGAACATCTTTTTGTTATGTGCATCTTAAGATTAGTTGGATTCTTTTATCCTCTGGTAAAACTATTTGCATAACAAATCTACAGCGGAAATTGTTAACTAACCAGCAAACTGGCAATTTTTTACCATGTGGGTAATCACACAGTCCATAAATATCATCTGCATATATGCACACATAAGGGTTGCAATTTTGAGCAGACAAAGTTGGTTGAGGGGTGAGATGGTAAGTTAACTAACTAACTAACTCACCATACGACCTT
>Ga0210040_10004228_pt1 | contig 18891 bp, 17 predicted proteins | sample CryGeyCG12114_NA_FD_185462 | JGI IMG/M metagenome (GOLD analysis project Ga0210040, IMG submission 185462) | Groundwater microbial communities from aquifer - Crystal Geyser CG19_WC_8/21/14_NA (SPAdes) (version 2) | ecosystem: Environmental > Aquatic > Deep subsurface > Groundwater | place: USA...
TCGCGGCTCGGCTGCGCGCCCTGCGCAGGTTCGGGCTGGACCTCTGCCTGGGGCGCATCGTCGGCGCGGACGACGGCGAGCCGGTGTACGTCGGTCGGCTGGGGCTCACGGACAGTTCGGGTGCCCGGCTGCTGATCGACTGGCGCTCTCCGGCGGCCGAGCCGTTCTTCGGGGCGACCCATGCCTCCCCGATGGGGCTGGCGAGCCGCCGTCGGTACCGGTGGACCCGTGGGCGGATCACCGACTACTGGGACGAGGTGTTCACCGCCGACGGGCTGGCGGGGCACGCCGCGCTCGACGACCAGTCCGCGTTCATCGCCAGCCTGGGCGCCGACCGGTCGCCCCGGATGCGGGACGTGCTCGGCACCATCCAGGCCGACCAGGACGCCATCATCCGCGCGGGGTCGGCCGGCGCCCTGGTCGTCGACGGCGGTCCGGGCACGGGGAAGACCGTCGTCGCCCTGCACCGCACCGCCTACCTGCTCTACGCCGACCCGCACCTGGGGCACCACCGGGGCGGCGTGCTGGTCGTCGGTCCGCACGAGCCGTACCTGGCCTACGTCTCCGACGTGCTGCCCAGCCTCGGCGAGGAGGGCGTGCAGACCTGCACCCTGCGGGACCTCGTCGGCGAGGGTGCCCGCGCGGCGGAGGAGCGCGACCCGGAGGTCGCGCGGCTGAAGGGCTCCGCGGACATGGTGCGGGCCATCGAGGCCGCCGTCCGGTTCTACGAGGAGCCGCCGACGACGGCGACGACGGTGACGACGCCGTGGTCGGACGTGGAACTCGGCGCCGGCGACTGGGCCGAGGCCTTCGGGACGCCGGAGGCGGGGTCGCCGCACAACGAGTCCCGCGAGGACGTCTGGGAGGCGCTGCTGGAGATCCTGGTCGACGCGCACGACGTCGACGTCGAGCCGGACCTGATCCGCGCCGCCCTGCGGCAGGACGCGGACCTGCGCCGCACGTTCGACCGCGCGTGGCCGCTGCTGGACCCCGCCGACGTCGTCGCGGACCTGTGGTCGGTGCCGGCCTACCTGCGCCGGTGCGCGCCCTGGCTGCGCGCCGACGACGTCCGACGGCTCCAGCGCACCGACCCCCGGGCCTGGACGGTGCCGGACCTGCCGCTCCTGGACGCCGCCCGGCAGCGGCTGGGCGACCGGGAGGCAGCCGTGCGCAGGCGCCGGGCGGAGGCCGTCGTCGCGGTGGAGAAGGAACGGATGTCGCAGGTCATCGACGAGCTGATCGCAGCCGACGACTCCGAGCTGCTGCTGATGACCAGCCTGCGTCACGGAGACCTGCGGGACGCGCTGGTGGACTCCGACGCGCTGCCCACGGCCGACCCCGACCGGCTCGCCGGACCGTTCGCGCACATCGTGGTGGACGAGGCGCAGGAGCTGACCGACGCCGAGTGGCAGATGCTGCTGCTCCGCTGCCCCTCCCGCAGTCTCACCGTCGTCGGGGACCGCGCCCAGGCCCGGCACGGTTTCGCCGAGTCGTGGACGGAGCGGCTGCGGCGGGTCGGCGTCGCCGAGACCCGGCAGGCGTCGCTGACCGTCAACTACCGGACGCCGGCCGAGGTGATGGCCGAGGCCGAGCCGGTGATCCGGGCGGTGCTCCCCGACGCCAACGTGCCGACCTCCATCCGCACCGGCGGCCTGCCCGTCGTGCACGGGGCGGTGTCGGAGCGGGACGCGGTCCTGGGCGCCTGGCTCGCCGCCCACGCCGAGGGCATCGCCTGCGTCGTCGGCGACCCCACGTTCCGGTCGACGACCTCCCGCGTCCGGTCGCTGACCCCGGTCCTGGCGAAGGGGCTGGAGTTCGACCTGGTCGTGCTGGTCGACCCGGCGGCGTTCGGCACGGGCATCGAGGGCGCGGTCGACCGCTACGTGGCGATGACCCGGGCGACCCAGCAGCTCGTGGTGCTGACCAGCGGGTCGTGACCGGTCAGCCGCGCGTCGCTCGCTGCTGCAGGCGGGCGACGAGCCGGGGGTAGGCCCGCGGCGCCAGCCGCACCAGCAGGTCGACCGCCTTGGCGTCGTTCCCGACCAGGACGCGTGGCCTCCCGGCCGCCACGCCGTCCACGATGGTCCGGGCGGCCTGCTCCGGGGGCATCCGCAACAGCTTCTCGTTGTAGGTGCGGGTGCGCTCCTCGTCCTCGGCGGTCAGCTCCCCGCGTTGCCGGGAGAGCTCCAGCGCCGCGGTCGCGATGTTGGTGCGCACCCCGCCGGGGTGCACCACGGTCACCTGCACCGGGTGCCCGGCCAGCAGCATCTCGCTGCGCAGCGCCTCGGTGAACCCGCGGACGGCGAACTTGCTCGCGCTGTAGGCGTTGATCGACGCCTGGGCCATGATCCCGTTCAGGCTGGACACGTTGACCACGTGCCCGTCGCCGGAGGCGATCAGGTGCGGCAGGAACGCCTTGGTGCCGTGGATGACGCCGAACAGGTTGATGCCCAGGATCCGGTCGTAGTCGGCCCAGTCGCTGTCCAGCACCGTGCCGCCACCGGCCACCCCGGCGTTGTTGTAGACCTGGTGCACGACGCCGAAGTGCGCGGCCACCGTGCTCGCGTGGCCGAGCACGGCCGCCCGGTCGGCGACGTCCAGCCGGGCGCTGTGCACCTGGGCACCCAGCGCCCGGGCCCGGTCGGCGGTCTCGGCCAGCCCGGCCTCGTCGACGTCGGACACCGCCAGCCGGGCTCCCCGCCGGGCCAGCTCGAAGGCCAGTTGCCGGCCGATGCCCGAGCCGGCGCCGGTGACCACGGCGACCTTGTCGCGGACGCTGCTCATCGGGGGTCTCCTGTCGTGGCCAGCGGCACGCCGGTGCTGCGGACGAGGTCGGTGGTGAGCTCGACCAGCCGGTCGACGACGCCGGGCGCCAGGTGGTGGCCCATGCCGGTGACCTCGACGTGCCGGGCGCCCGGGACGGCCGCCGCGGTGGCGACCCCACCGCTGGGGTGCACCATCCGGTCGGTCGACCCGTGGACGACCAGCGTGGGGGCGGTGATCCGCGCCAGGTCCGCCGTGCGGTCGCCGGAGGCCTGGATGGCGCTGATCTGACGGGGGACGCCGGCCCGGGCGCGCGGACCCCCGCCGCGCTCCCACAGCCCGATGGCCCAGGCGCGCTCCAGGTCGTCGTCGGGCTGGTGCGTCGGCGAGCCGATGTGCCGCAGCATCGCCAGGTGCCGCTCCACCGACTCCTCGACGGTGCGCGCCGGCCCCTTGGCCAGTCGCAGCAGGGTCGACCGGGCCGGCTGGCCGACCTTCCTGTCCCCGGTGGTGGAGAAGATCGAGGTGAGGCTGGCGACCCGGTCGGGGTGCCGGGCGGCGAGGGTCTGGGCGATCATGCCGCCCATCGACATGCCGACCAGGTGCACCCGGTCCACGCCCAGGTGCTCGAGCAGCCCGAAGGCGTCCGCGGCCATGTCGGTGAGGTCGTAGGCGTCCGGCCGGGGCCGGGCCAGCAGCTGGCGGAGCCGGCCGGGCGGCGGGGTGTCGATCGAGCTGGACCGGCCGATGTCCCGGTTGTCCAGGCGGATCACCCGGAACCCGCGGTCGAGGAAGCCGTCGACCATCCGCTGCGGCCACGAGGTCAGGTCGATGCCCAGGCCGGCGATGAGCAGCAGCGGCACGCCGTCGTCCGGTCCCTCGACCCGGTAGCAGATCCGCGGGCCGGCCGGCAGGTCCACGAACCGGTCGCCGGCCGGGTCGGCGGCGTCGGTGGCCGGCAGGCCGGTCATGCCGACACCGCCGTCGGCACCGCGGCGCGGGAGAAGTGCAGCTCGGGATCGACCACGCTGTCCGCCCGCAGCAGCGCGACGTCGGTGCGGTAGTCCATCGACGTCAACCACGGCAGCCGGTCGCCCTGCTTGGGCAGCTGGTCCACCGAGCGCCGGATGTAGCCGGCGCCGAAGTCCAGGAACGGCCGGGTCGGCATCGCCGGGTCGCCCACCTCGGGCCGGCAGGTGTCGTACCCGTGCGCGTCCATGTGGCTCAGCAGGCGGCAGAAGTGCTCGCAGAGCAGCCCGACCTTCAACGTCCAGGAGCTGTTGGTGTACCCGATCGCGTAGGCCAGGTTGGGCACGCCGGACAGCATCATCCCCTTGAAGGCGACCGTCTCCGGCAGGGACACCTCGGCGCCGTCGACGGTGAGCCGGATGCCGCCGAAGGCCTGCACGTTGAGCCCGGTGGCGGTCACGATGACGTCGGCCGCGAGCTCGCGGCCGGACTCCAGCTGCACCCCGTGCTCGGTGAAGGTGGCGATCCGGTCGGTGACCACCTCCGCCGTCCCCTCCCGGATGGCGCGGAACAGGTCGCCGTTCGGAACGGCGCACAGCCGCTGGTCCCAGGGGCCGTAGGGCGGGTTGAAGTGCTCGTCGACCGGATAGCCCTCGGGCAGGTGCTTGGTGTTGACCCAGCGGATCAGCTTCCGCGCCCGCTCGGGGTGGCGCTGGCAGAACCGCCAGATCAGCCGGCCCTTGGCGATGTTCTTGCGCCGGATCAGGGGGTACGCGCGCTCCTCGCCGAGCAGCCGGCGCAGCCGGTTGGCCAGCCGGTCCTCGGCCGGCACCGGCAGCACGTAGCTGGGGGTGCGCTGCAGCATGGTCACGTGCCCGGCGGTGCCCGCCAGCGCCGGCACCAGGGTGACCGCCGTCGCGCCGCTGCCGATGACGACGACCCGCTTGCCGGTGGTGTCCAGGTCCTCGGGCCAGGCCTGCGGGTGCACGATCTGCCCGGCGAAGCGCTCGCGCCCCTCGAACCGGGGAGTGAAGCCCTCGTCGTAGCGGTAGTAGCCGCCGGCGCAGAACAGCCAGGTGCAGGTCAGCGTGGTCGACCCGCCGGTGTCGGTCCGCTCGACGTCCACGGTCCAGCGGGCCTCGGCCGACGACCAGGAGGCCGACACCACCCGGGAGTTCAGGCGCACCCGGCCCTCGATGTCGTGCTCGGCGGCGGTCTCCCGGAGGTAGGCCAGGATCCGGTCGGCGCTGGCGATCGACTGCTCGTCCCGCCACGGCTTGAACTCGTAGCCGAAGGTGTGCAGGTCGGAGTCCGAGCGGATGCCGGGGTAGCGGAAGAGGTCCCAGGTGCCACCGGTGGCCGCGCGGGCCTCCAGCAGCGCGAAGCTGCGCTGCGGGTGGTCGCGCTGCAGGTAGTACGCCGCGCCGATGCCGGAGATGCCGGCACCGACGATCAGGACGTCGAGGTGCTCGACGGGGGTCGGGGTGCTCATGGTCGCTCCAGGCTCGGGGGTGTCGCGGTCCCGACGATCCGTGACCCAGGCAGCACGAGGCCAGCACGATCTGCACCTCCTCGACGTCCAGCAGGTGCATGATGCCGCGGTGACCACCAGCTGGCCCGCCCCGTCCGCCGCCGTCCGGGAGCTCTTCCGCCGCGGTGCTGAGGTCGCCCTGGACCCCCGGGCCGACTGGGTGACCGAGCTGCACACCGCGGCACTGAGCAGCGCGGGGATGCGGCCGGTCGCCGAGGACCCGGTGCTCGCCGAGGGCACCCGGCGGGCGAACATCGCCAACCTGCTGCACTGGGCGGCGGCCAACGTGCAGCGGCCCGGCGAGCGGGTCCCGGTCGACCTCGGGCCGGAGGTGCTCGACGGCGCCCGGGACCTGGTCCGGCGCGGGCTGGACCACAGCGGTCTGGACGCCTACCGCACCGCCCAGGGGGTGGCCTGGCGGAGGTGGATGGAGATCTGCTTCGAGCTCACCTCCGACACCGCCGAGCTGCGCGAGCTGCTGGACGTCTCGGCGCGGTCGATCACCACCTTCATCGACGACACGGTCGCCGCGGTGTCCTCGCGGATGGCCGCCGAGCGGGCCGAGCTCACCCGGGGCGCGCACGCCGAACGCCGGGCCACGGTGTCGCTGCTGCTGGAGGGCGCACCCGTGGGCCGCGCCCGCGCCGAGACGCAGCTGGGGTACGGCCTGGCCGGCCCGCACACCGCCGTCATCGTCTGGAGCGGGCCCGGAGGAGCGGGGTCCGAGCAGCTGGAGGCGGCGGCCGAGGCGACCATGCGGGCCAGTGGTGCCGCCCGCCGGCTGACCGTCGTCGCCGGCGCTGCTGCGCTGTGGGTCTGGCTGCCGGTCGGCTCGGCCCCCGACGTCCCCGCGCTGACGGCCGGGCTGGCCGAGGCCCCCGACGTCCGGGTGGCCGTCGGCCGTCCGGGCGGCGACGTCGACGGCTTCCGGCGCAGTCACCTGGACGCGGCGACCACCCAGCAGATGATGGCCCGGCTCACCTCGCCGCAGCAGGTGGCCCGCTTCGAGGACGTGCAGCTCGTCGCCCTGCTCACCGCCGAGCCGACCCGGGTCGCGGAGTTCCTCACCGACACCCTCGGCGACCTGCAGGGAGCCGACGCCGACACCCGGGACACGGTGCTCGGCTACGTGCGCGAGCTGGGCAACGCCTCCCGGACGGCGGAGCGGCTCTACACCCACCGCAACACGGTGCTGCGCCGGCTGGCCCGCGCCGACGACCTGCTGCCCCGGCCGCTGGCGGACAACGTCGTCGCCGTGGCCGCCGCGCTGGAGGTGCTGCGCTGGCACGGCGGCGAGCCGCGGACCGACCGGGTCAGGCGGGAACCGGCAGCTGGCCGGGAGCGGCCTCGGGGGTCGAGCCGGCCGGAGTGAGCCGGACGGGCATCGCGGCGTAGCCCCGCAGGATGAAGGTGCTCCGGCGCTGCGGTGGCCCGGCGGGAGCGAGGTCGGGGAAGCGCTCGAAGAGCGCCTGCAGCGCCACCTCGCCCTCCATCCGCGCCAGCGCCGCGCCCAGGCAGAAGTGGATGCCGCTGGAGAAGGCCACGTGGTCACGGGCGTTGGCCCGCCGGACGTCGAACTCGTCGGGCGCGGGGAACACCTCCGGGTCACGGTTGGCCGCGGCCAGCACGAGCACGACCAGCTCACCGGCCGCCACCGGCACGCCGTGCACGGTGGTGTCCCGCCGGGCGCGACGTGCCGTGCGCTGCACCGGCGAGTCGATCCGCAGCACCTCGTCGACGGCGCCTGCCCACAGTGAGGCGTCCGCGGCGAGCAGCCGGCGCTGGTCGGGGTGCGCGAAGAGCTGGGCGGCGCCGTTGCCGATGAGGTTGACGGTGGTCTCGAAGCCGGCACCGAAGACGAGCATCGCCGTGGCCAGCAGCTCGGTCTCGGTCAGGCCGCTGCCGTCGTCGTCGGCCATGCCGACCAGGGCCGACAGCAGGTCCTCGCCGGGCTCCCGGCGCAGCCGCTGCAGGTGCTCCCGGAACCAGCTCTCCAGCTCGGCGAGCGAGCGTTCCACCTGCTGCTGGGCCGACAGGTCCAGGCCCATGTCCAGGCTCGGGGCGGCGCCGTCGCCCCAGGCGAGGAACTGCTCGCGCATGGCCACCGGCACCCCGAGCATCTCGGAGATGACGGTGACCGGGAGCAGGCTGGCGTACCGGGCGACCAGGTCGACCTGCCCGTCGTGCGCCGCCGCCTCGTCGGCGAGGTCGTCCAGCAGCTCGTCGGCGATCTGCCGGGTGCGGTCGCGCAGCTGCGCGACCGCGCGGGCGGTGAAGGCACGGCTGACCAGCCGGCGGTAGCGGGTGTGCTCCGGCGGGTCGACGGCGAGCATGGACGGCGGGTCGATCGGCCCGACGGTGGCGCGCGGGCCGGCCAGCCGCAGCGCCAGCCGCAGCACCGCGGGCAGCCCGTCGGTGCGCGCGCCGCCCAGCGTGCCGAAGTCGTCGCTGCGCAGCACGTCGGTGCAGACGTCGTGGTGCACGCTGATCCGGGCGAAGGCGCCCGCGGCGAAGGGCGCGGGGGTCCGCAGCCGCTCGTAGGTGCCGTACGGGTCCTCGCGCAGCAGCGGGTCGAGCAGCACCTCGGCGTCCGGGTTGCCCGACCGGGCCCGGACCCGGGTGGCCAGCCGCATCGCACCGTGGGTGGCGGCCCAGCGGACCGTGTCGCGCACCGTCATGTTCCCGCTCCCCGTCCGAGCCGGCCGCTGACCGCCGCCGCGCAGGGGCCCATCCTGCGGGACGGACCCGGCCCGGCCCCAGTCCGGGATGCACTCCGCCGGCGGGCTCCCGGGTGCACCCTGCACCGCCGCCGCTGCGGCGGGAGCCGGCGGCCCTGGGCCATCCCGGGGCGGCGTGGCCAGGTCCACCTCGGCGTCTGCCCCGCCGCCTCCTCGGCGTCCCGGGGGTGCGGGCCACCCGGAGGTGACCCGCACCCGCTGCCTGTCGTGGTGGTCCGGGCCGCTCGGAGCGGACCCTCGGCCGGACCGGCAGCCGGGCTCGCCCAGGTGTGACCTGCGCCGACCGGATAGGTTCACCCGGACGAAACGCAGGCGTTCGGCGGTGAGGTGGGCACGTGGGCAGGTCGGTGCTGGTGACCGGTGGCAACCGGGGGATCGGGCTGGCGATCGCCCGGTCCTTCGCCGAGGCGGGTGACTCCGTGGCGGTCACCCACCGCGGCAGCGGCGCCCCCGACGGCCTGTTCGGCGTGCAGTGCGACGTCACCGACTCCGCCGCGGTCGACGGCGCCTTCACCGAGGTCGAGGAGCACCAGGGCCCGGTCGAGGTGCTGGTCAGCAACGCCGGCATCACCCGCGACGGGCTGCTGCTGCGGATGGGTGAGGACGCCTTCACCGACGTCATCGACGCCAACCTCACCGCGGCCTACCGGGTGGCCAAGCGCGCCGCACCCAAGATGGTGCGCGCCCGCACCGGCCGGATGATCTTCATCAGCTCGGTGGTCGGGCTGCTCGGGTCGGCCGGCCAGGTCAACTACGCGGCGAGCAAGTCCGGGCTGGTCGGGCTGGCGCGCTCGATCGCCCGGGAGCTGGGCAGCCGGAACATCACCGCCAACGTGGTGGCTCCGGGGTTCGTGTCCACGGACATGACCGCGGAACTCCCGGAGAAGCGGCAGCAGGAGATCCTCGGGCAGGTGCCGCTGGGGCGGCTGGCGCAGGCCAGCGAGGTCGCCGAGGTCGTCCGCTTCCTGGCGGGCGATGCGGCGGGGTACATCACCGGGGCGGTCGTCCCGGTCGACGGCGGACTGGGGATGGGGCACTGATGGGCATTCTCGAGGGCAAGAAGATCCTGGTCGCCGGCGTGCTGACCGAGGCGTCGATCGCCTTCTCGGCGGCCAAGATCGCGCAGGAGCAGGGCGCCACCGTCGTGCTGTCCAACTTCGGCCGCGCCCTGTCGCTGTGCCAGCGGATCGCCAAGCGGTTGCCGCAGGAGGCGCCGGTGGTCGAGCTGGACGTGACGAACACCGAGCACCTGTCCACGCTCGCCGACCGGCTCCGCGAGCACGTCGACGGCCTGGACGGCGTCGTCCACTCGATCGGCTTCGCGCCGCAGGAGGCGATGGGGGAGGGCTTCCCGGAGGTGGCGTGGGAGCACGCGGCCACGGCGTTCCAGGTGTCGACCTGGTCGCTGGCCTCGCTCACCCAGGCCTGCCGGCCGCTGTTCGGCGACACCGCCTCGGTCGTCGGCCTGACCTTCGACGCCACCGTCGCCTGGCCGGTCTACGGCTGGATGGGGGCGGCCAAGGCCGCACTGGAGTCCACCTCCCGCTACCTGGCCCGTGAGCTGGGTCCCGACGGCGTCCGGGTCAACCTGGTGGCCGCCGGCCCGCTGCGCACCATGGCGATGAAGTCGATCCCGGGCAGCAACCAGTTCGAGGAGGCCTGGGAGCAGCGCGCTCCGCTGGGCTGGTCGGTCACCGACACCGAGCCGGCCGGCAAGGCCGTCGCCGCGCTGCTGTCGGACTGGTTCCCGGCGACCACGGGGGAGATCGTGCACGTCGACGGTGGCTTCCACGCGGTGGGCGTGTGACCGTGCCCGCCGACCTCTCCCGGCCGCTGCACCCGCTGCCGGAGGGTGCCTCGATCACCCCGCCCGGCCAGCAGCCGAACGAGGACCCGTCGCTCGCCGTCCGCAACAACGGTGGGGTGCCGCCCTCCGCGACGCCGGCGCCGGCCGGGCGCAAGGAGGCGCTGCTGGTGCTCTCCTTCGGCGGGCCCGAGGGCCACGACGACGTCATGCCGTTCCTGCTCAACGTCACCCGGGGCCGCGGCATCCCGCCGGAGCGGCTGGAGGCCGTCGCCGAGCACTACCACCACTTCGACGGTGTCAGCCCGATCAACGACCAGAACAAGGCGCTGATCGCCGCGGTCGAGACCGAGCTGGCCGCGACCGGCGTCGACCTCCCGGTGTACTGGGGCAACCGCAACTGGGCGCCCTACGTCGAGGACGTCTGGCGGCAGATGGCCGAGGACGGCATCGAGCACGCCTACGTCTTCCCGACGTCGGCCTACGCCTCGTTCTCCGGTTGCCGGCAGTACCACGAGGACGTCGCCCGGGCCCGGGTCGCGCTGGCCGCGGACCCCGCCGCGCCGGCCGGCCCGACCGCGGAGAAGCTGCCGCACTACTTCGACCAGCCGGGTTTCGTGCAGGCCAACGCGGACGCGCTGGCCGCCGCCCTCGCCTCGCTGCCGCCGGAGGTGCAGGGCAGCGCCCGGCTGGTGGCGACGGCGCACAGCATCCCGAACGCGATGGCCGCGGTGGCCGGTCCGGACGGCGGCGCCTACGAGGCCGAGCTGCTGGCCGCCGCGCAGGCGGTGGTCGACCGGGCCGCCCCGGGGCGGACCTTCGACCTGGTGTGGCAGAGCCGCAGCGGGCCGCCGTCGGTGCCGTGGCTGGAACCCGACGTCAACGACCACCTCCGGGCGCTGGCCGAGTCGGGCGAGACCGCCGTCGTGGTGTTCCCGGTCGGGTTCATCAGCGACCACCTCGAGGTCATCTGGGACCTGGACAACGAGGCCGAGGAGACCGCCGGCGAGCTGGGCCTGGCCTTCGCCCGCGCCGCGACCGCCGGCACGCACCCGGCGTTCGTCGCCGCGGTGCGCGAGCTGCTGGCCGAGCGCCGGGCCGGGGGAGAGCCGCGGCTGGGCACCAACTGCCCGGCCAGTTGTTGTTTCGTCGCACCCCGTCGCCCTGCCGGGCGACACGGCGACCAGGAGCCGTCCCCGGCCTGAGGTGAGCCGCTGCCCGCCGCACGTCGCGGAGGCCTCCGGCCCCCACTCGTGCACCGGAGCGGCTCCGCTGCCGTCAGGACGACGACGTCACCGCGGCACCCAGTTCCAGGCCGCGACCGTCGCCTCGCGGACGGCGTCGGCCAGCGGGCGCAGCGCGGAGTCCCGGGCCGCTGCCTGGGCATGGGTGACCGCGGCCCCCGGCGCGTCCGCCATCGCCAGGTCGAGCACCCGGGACAGCCGCTGCGCCCGCCCCAGCACCGACAGGGCGAGCTGGTCGTGGTCGTCGGGCAGGCCCGGTGCGGTCGTCGCGCGGGCCAGCCCGGCCAGCAGCCCCGGCACCTCCGGGTTCCAGCGGGCCAGGTCGAGGGAGGCCAGCGTGCGGGCGGCGTCCCCGACGGCGAGGTCCAGCGCCCCGGACACCGACCGCAGCGTGCCCTCGACCGCCGGCGGCGTGGGCGGCGCGCCGGCCAGGTCGAACGCCGTCCAGGAGACCGCCTCCGGGCCCAGCTCCTCGGGCACCAGCGCCACCCGCCGGCCGGTCACCGCCTGCCCTGACTCCAGCGCGAGGGCGATCAGGCCGGGCAGCGGCGGCAGCCCGCGGGTGTCACCGGGCACCGGCAGCACCAGCTGCAGACGCTGCTCGCCCAGGCCGCGCAGCGCGCTCAGCGCCCAGCCCAGCGGCACCGCCTCGTCGGTGCCGGGCAGGCCGACCACCCGGTGGGCCGTCTCCCCGAGCAGGGCGTCCAGGGCGGCGTCGTAGGAGGCCCGGCCGGTGAGCCAGGCGGTGGCCCAGACGGCGACGCGGCCGGCGGCGATGTCGTGCACGACTGCCGAGGTTACGACCTCGCCGCCACCCGTCGCCGGGGCACCGCCGGACCGCACCGTCGTGCCAGACTGCGGACGTGGCTGCCTGGTTGCTCTGGTTGATCGCCGCGGGTGTCTTCACCGCCGGCGAGGTGGCCAGCCTCGACCTGGTGCTGCTGATGTTCGCCGGCGGCGCACTCGGCGGCATGACGGTCGCCCTGTTCGGGCTCGGCCTGCCGGTCCAGCTGCTGGCCTTCCTCGTCGTCTCGGTGGCCCTGCTGGCCGTCGTCCGGCCGGTCGCGAAGCGGCACCTGGTCGACCGCACGCCGGAGCAGATCGACGGCGTCGCCGTGCACGTCGGCCGGACCGCCGTGGTCAGCCAGCGGGTGGACAACGACTCCGGTCGGGTCCGGATGGGCGACGACGAGTGGACGGCGCGCACCCAGCTGGACGACGAGGCCTACGACGTGGGCGCCGAGGTGCGGATCGTGCAGATCGAGGGCCCGATCGCCTACGTCAGCCACCTCTGAGCACCGGCCGGGGCGGCGGTCGCCCCGGGCCGCGGGGGAGGGCTGCACGTCGCGATCGGGTGACCCCGCGCGCCGGGGGGTGACCCGGCCGGATCGGACGGTGCAGGATCGATGGCACGCACCACCTCCTAGGAACGGAGCACCGTCCTCGTGGAACCCGCAGTGATCGCACTCATCGTGATCGCGCTGATCGTGATCGTCGTCCTGGCCAAGAGCGTGACGATCGTCCCGCAGGCGCAGGCCAAGGTCGTGGAGCGTCTCGGCCGGTACAGCCGCACGCTCTCGCCGGGCCTGGCGCTGCTCGTCCCGTTCGTCGACCGGGTGAGGGCCACCATCGACCTGCGCGAGCAGGTCATCTCCTTCCCGCCGCAGCCGGTGATCACCGCCGACAACCTGCAGGTCGGCATCGACACCGTCGTGTACTTCCAGGTCACCGACCCCCGGCTGGCCGTCTACGGCATCGCGAACTACATCACCGGCATGGAGCAGCTGACCACCACCACGCTGCGCAACGTCGTCGGTGGGCTGAACCTCGAGGGCGCGCTGACCGGCCGGGACGGCATCAACTCCCAGCTGCGCACCGTCCTGGACGGCACCACCGGGCCCTGGGGCCTGCGGGTGGCCCGGGTGGAGATCAAGGCCATCGACCCGCCGCCCTCCATCCAGGACTCGATGGAGAAGCAGATGCGCGCCGACCGCGACAAGCGCGCGGTCATCCTCACCGCCGAGGGTCAGCGGCAGGCGGCGATCACCAGCGCCGAGGGGCAGAAGGCGGCCTCCATCCTGTCCGCCGAGGGCAAGAAGCAGGCGGCCATCCTGGACGCCGAGGCGGAGCGGCAGAGCCGGATCCTGCGCGCCGAGGGTGAGCGGGCCGCTCTCTTCCTGCAGGCGCAGGGTCAGGCCAAGTCGATCGAGACCGTCTTCCAGGCGATCCACGACGGCAAGCCGGATCAGGGGCTGCTGGCCTACCAGTACCTGCAGACGCTGCCCAAGATCGCCCAGGGCGACGCCAACAAGATGTGGATCGTGCCCAGCGAGTTCAGCAAGGCGCTGGAGGGGCTGTCCCGGCTGGGTGGCTCCGAGGGCGAGAGCCGCTCCTGGCTGGACCCCGGCGCGCCGGCCGACGGGAACGGCAACGGCTCGGCGGGCAGCGGGTCGGGGGCCGGTAACGCGCCGGCCCGGTCGCTGGACACCAGCACCTGGTTCGAGTCCCAGCTGCCCCCGGCCGCGGAGCAGCCCGAGGCGAAGATCGAGCTGTCCAGCATCGGCGTCCAGCCGGGGCTGCCCAGCGCCGAGATGCCGACCCCGCCGCCGCTGTCCCAGGTGACCGAGGACGTGCGCAGCACCCCGCCGCAGTAGAAGGACCCCGTCCCACCCACCCTTCGCAAGCTCAGGGTGGGCCCCTGGACGGGGCCGGAGAGCGCCGGTGGCCCAGGACTCGTCGAGTCCTGGGCCACCGGCGTCCAGGGCCTTCCTCAGTCCTTGAGGAGACCCTCGCGGAGCTTGGCCAGCGTCTGGCTCAGCAGCCGGGACACGTGCATCTGCGAGATGCCGATGTCCGCGGCGATCTGCGACTGGGTCATGTTGCCGAAGAAGCGCAGGATCAGGATGCGCCGCTCGCGGGCCGGGATCGTCGCCAGCAACGGCTGGAGCGACTCGCGGTACTCCACGCCCTCGAGCGCCGCGTCCTCCTCGCCCAGGGTGGCAGCCAGCGTGGGGGAGTCCTCCTCGCCGGACAGCCGCTCGTCCAGCGAGCTGCTGCGGTAGGCGTTGGCGACCGCCAGGCCCTCGAGGACCTCCGCCCGCGGGATGCCGAGGTGGGCGGCCAGCTCCGACGGCGTCGGGGCGTGGCCGTTCTTCTGCGACAGCTCGCTGACCGCCGCGTTCAGCGACAGGTGCAGCTCCTGCAGCCGGCGGGGCACCCGGACCGACCAGCCCTGGTCGCGGAAGTGCCGCTTGATCTCCCCGGTGATGGTCGGCACGGCGAAGGAGAGGAACTCGACCCCACGAGTCGGGTCGAACCGGTCGATCGCCGCGATGAGCCCCAGGGTGCCGACCTGCAGCAGGTCGTCGAAGGGCTCGCCGCGGTTGCTGAACCGGCGGGCGAAGTGCCGCACCAGCGGCAGGTGCTCCTCGACCAGGATCTCCCGCAGCCGCTCCCGGCGCGGGTCCTCCTTCTCCAGCGTCGCCAGCTCCGCGAACAGAGGTGCGGTCCGCTCGGCCCGGCTCCGGTTCTCCGACACCGGGACCGGGGTCTCGGCGACGGACTCCGGTGCCACCGCGTCACCCGCGGTGACCACCGTGAGCGGCTCCGTGGGGACGTCGGCGGGGGACCGCGGCGGGCCCGGCATGCCGGGGTTCGGGACGGCGGCGTCGTCGGCGGCCGGGGAGTCCGTGGCAGCCGACCGGGTCACCGTGCGACCGAGACGTCAGCGCCTGGCTCGTCCGCCAGCACGTCGCTCGGGGTGCCGTACCGGCGCAGCTGCTTCGCCAGGCTGATGCGGGCGACCGAGCCGGCGGACCCGTCGCCGCCGGGCACCGTCGCCTGGCTGCTCGGACCGGCCTCCACCGTGTCGACCAGCGTGTGCAGCACAGCCCAGCCGAAGCCGTCACGCGGGACGTCGACCCCGGAGGCCGTCGGCACCCAGGCGTCGATCCGCAGCCCTTCGCGGGTGGCCTCGAAGACCACGGTCAGCGAGTCCCCCTGGGCGACCGAGGCCAGCGTGGCGCAGGCCTCGTCGACGGCCAGGCGCAGGTCCTCGACCGCGTCCAGGTCGAAGTCCATCCGCATGGCCAGGTCACCGGCCATGGCGCGCACCGCGGGAAGCTGGGTGGGCGAGGTGGGAACCCGGAGTTCCAGCCGCTCGGCGCGCCGCTCGCCGGTGCTGGCGGCGGCGCCCGTCGTGTCGACCATGCGTCGTTGGCTCCTTCGTCGTCCCTGCGCCCCCGGGCGGGAGCGCGGCAGTTCTGTTCGCGCACCAGCCTGCCGGCCCCGGCTCGAAGCGAGGGCGTCGAGCGGCCGTGCGGGCAGGTGACCCGGGAGTGGGCCCCGGTCTCCCTGACGGTAGACGCACTGCCGGTCAGTTTTGCCCAGCGGGGAGGCGGTGAAACCTCGGTTCCCGGCGACGGTCCCTCGCCGGGGTGAGCACTCACCCGGTGGCGTTTGAGCACTCCGGCCCGTGCCCATCCCCACCCCGTGAGACTGCGCCGGAGTGACGTGCACGCCCCCGGCTGGACCCGGCGCCGGGCGGGACGGGGCTTCGCCTACCACGACTCCGACGGCGTGCTGATCCGGGACGACCGGGTGGACCGGCTGCGCGCCCTGGCCATCCCGCCGGCGTGGAAGGACGTCTGGATCTGCCCGTGGCCCAACGGCCACATCCAGGCGGTCGGTACCGACGCCGCCGGGCGGCGGCAGTACCGCTATCACGACCAGTGGCGGATCAAGCGGGACGCCGCCAAGCACGAGCGGGTGCTGGAGATCAGCCACCAGCTGCCCGACGTCCGCGACGCCGTCCTGGACGCGCTGAGCAGCAAGGGCCTCCACCGTGACCGGGTGCTGGCCTGCGGGGTGCGGCTGCTGGACCTGGGGGCCTTCCGGGTCGGCAGCGAGCAGTATGCCGACGACAACGGCACCTTCGGCCTGGCCACGCTCCGCCGGGAGCACGTCGAGGTGCGCGGGGAGCGGGTCTTCTTCCACTACACCGCCAAGGGCAGCATCGAGCGTGAGCTGGAACTGATCGACAAACCGACCGCGCTGGTCGTCCGGGAGCTGCTGCGCCGACCGGTCGACCAGGGCGAGGAGCTGCTGGGGTACCCGCTGGCCGACGGCAGCTGGCACGACGTGACCAGCGGGGAGATCAACGCCTACCTCAAGGAGATCAGCGGCGCGGAGATCACCGCCAAGGACTTCCGCACCTGGACGGCGACGGTGATGATGGCCGCCACCCTGGCCGAGGAGCCGCCGCCGCGCAGCAAGACCGCGCGGGGCAAGGTCGTGCGGCAGGCGTACGTGAAGGTCTCCGAGCAGCTGGGCAACACCCCGGCGGTGTGCAAGGCCAGCTACGTCGACCCGCGGATCGTGGACCGGTACGAGCACGGCGAGACGATCGCCGACGCGCTGGCCGAGGCGTCCCGGGCGCCGGACGACCGCACCGCCCAGCGCACCCTCGAAGCCGGCGTCTGCAGCCTGCTCAGCGCCTGAAGAAGGACCCCGTCGCCCCCCACCGCTCGCAAGCTCGCGGCGGGCCCCTGCGACGGGCCGTTCCGGCAGGGCACAGACGACGACGGCGCCCCCTCCGGAGAGGGGGCGCCGTCGTCGTCTGTGGCTGGTCCGGCGTTATGCCTTCTCAGCGATGGTGAAGAGGTCGATCAGCCCGGTGACCTCCAGCGGACGGGTCACGGCGCGGGTGTTGGCCACCAGCCGCAGCCCCACCTCGCGGGAACGTGCCGACTTCTGGGTCTCCACCAGCACGGCCAGACCGGCCGAGCCGAGGAACTGGACACCGCACAGGTCGATGACCAGGGCGGTCGGCTGCTGCTCGAGCTGGGTGTCCAGCGACGCGCGCAGCACCGGCGCGGTGAAGGTGTCGACCTCGCCCACGACGGTCACGGTGACCGTGCCGTCGTCGTCGGTGGACGTCGACAGCGTGATCACGTCGTCGAAGGGCGCTTCGTTCGTGTCAGCCGGGGCCGACACGTCGCGCGAGCCTTCGGCGGGTGAGTCGGATGAGGTCACGGAATGCAGCTCCTCTCAGCGGCGATGCCCGTCGGGCACGCGTTCGCCGCGCCAATGTACTGCGGTACACGGCTCGGTTCGACGCGGCCCCGGGCACACGCGGGGTTCAGGACGGCCCTGCCCAGGTCTGGGCAGGCGACGGCTGGCTGCTCAACCGTGGCGCCCAACCTAGTCCGACCATGATCGGCGCACCAATCAGGCAGCCCACCGCCGGCCCCGCAGTGCGCAGGCCGGCAGTGGGCTGGGGACGGGCAGGTGCGTGCTGGGCGGAGGGCGTCAGCCGTCGGTGACGTGCATGGCCCGCTCTTCCGGGCCCTCCCCGCCGGTCGGGTCGTCGCCGCTTGCGACGACGTCGTCGGTGACGCTGTCGGTGAAGGAGTCCGCCTGGTCGGAGACGCCGCCCTGGGAGATCTGCGGCACGGTGCGGTCGTGGGTCTCTGCGGCGCGGACGTCGTCCGTCGGGTCGGCCGAGGTGTCGGGCACCTCCCGCTCCAGCCGGCCGGAGAGCGACTCGCCCTCGGCCTGCTCGAAGGCGGTGGTGCCGAAGTCGGTGCTGGCGCCAGGGCGCTCGCCGGGCACCGGCGCGAACTCCGGGTCCTCGGCCAGGGACTCGGTCGGGTGGTCGTCGTCGGCGATGTCGGGGACGCCGTCGTCCTCGTAGGAGATGTCGCGGGCGGTCTGGCCGGCCGGGTCGGTGGCGCCGAGGGGGCCGTCGGTCACCCCGGTGACACCTCGCTCGTCGTCGGGGAACTCGGCGTCGTTGAGAGCGGAGTCGAGGGCCGCGCGGTCGGTCGCGTCGGGCTGGGTCATCGGGGGTGCCTCCGTTCTGCGTGCGCAGGGTCGCGCACGCTCGTCCGTCCGGGGACGGGGGACCGGTCGGGTGACCGGTGTCGTGATCACGACCTACCCGCGCCGACCGGCGCCATGCGTGACGACGGCGCGACGGGACGACGGGACGACGGGACGACGGGACGACGGGACGACGGGACGGCGGCGCGGCGGCATGGCGGGAGGGCGGCATGGCCGGCGACCTGCGCGGGTAGCGGTCGGCCATGGCGATCGCAGACGTGCAGCGGATCGGGGAGCCGGTCCGCCGGTGGGCCCGGACCCAGAAGCAGGAGTACACCCAGGGCGAGGCGCGGCCACTGGGCGCCGACCTCGGCGCGATGGGCGTCTACGTGAGCCTGGTGGGCGCGGCGGCCGCGGCGATCCGCGCCTCGGGCAAGGAGCTGCCGACCCGGATCCCGATCGGGGACGCCGTGTTGCTCACCGTGGGCACCTTCCGGCTGGCCCGGCGGATCGCCAAGGACCCGGTCACCGCGCCGGTGCGGGCGCCCTTCGTCAGCTACCAGGGCACCTCGGGTGAGGCGGAGGTCGCCGAGGAGGTCCGCGAGCACGGTGGGGTCAAGCACGCCATCGGCGAGCTGCTCACCTGCCCGTTCTGCATGGCCCAGTGGGTGGGCACCGGTTTCGTCCTCGGCTACGTGACCGCGCCCCGGGCCACCCGGCTGGCCGCGCTGACGATGACCATGGTGGCCGGCTCCGACGTCCTGCAGTTCGTCTACGACGCCATCCAGAACGGCGCACTGCAGCCCGGCGGCGGGGACGACGAGGAGTCCGGGAGCATCACCGGCCAGGAGGCCTGACGCAGCCGACCGCTCACGCTGTGTGCTGGGCGCGGGCCGCCGTCCGGCGCTCCGGCGCCGCATGGCCGGTCACTCCTCCGGGTGGTCGACCACGCAGAGTGGCCGTCTCGCGCTGCCGGGAGCGGGCGCGAGCGCCTATCCTGCGATTTTGACGGGACGCGGG
>Ga0210040_10004229_pt1 | contig 18886 bp, 7 predicted proteins | sample CryGeyCG12114_NA_FD_185462 | JGI IMG/M metagenome (GOLD analysis project Ga0210040, IMG submission 185462) | Groundwater microbial communities from aquifer - Crystal Geyser CG19_WC_8/21/14_NA (SPAdes) (version 2) | ecosystem: Environmental > Aquatic > Deep subsurface > Groundwater | place: USA...
TCTATCAATCAGGACACATGCACTACGATCCATACACATATTCGGGCGACATGCTTTCATTCACGATCCCCACCCTGCGCAATCAAAACAAGGATAGTCTTTCAGTTGCACGGCAGACCAACAGCCGCTCGACTATCACATCGGAGAGATCTTCAAGCATTGCCAATGAGGCGGAGTCATCTGCAGGCAATCTCTATCATGTTCTTCTCTCCATCTCCCACATGAAAGACGACGTCAACTCAATAGTTGAAAGGCTTCGCATCGTTGGCACCTTCGTCTTACTTGGTGCTGCAAAGGCTGCTGCTCATCGTTGTCTCTTCGATGCCGGCTACGAGATGGATTGGTTCTCGAAGTATCTGACAACACCGAAAGACTTCGAAGAAGCCAGTATCAAGCAACCCAACGGACTCATCACTCTAGCCATCGCAAAAGATGGAACAACGTTCAGAGTGAGTGTGCAGACAACAAACAATACCGTGGGTTCTGAAAGCGAGGATGGGAAGGTTTACCACGATCTATACCATGTTGTACGGACAGACATTATGTTCGACCAAGACGATGACGGAGAGGCAAGGGAGTCCGCGATTACCGGGTCCTTTCTGTCGTACCAGGAGGCGCGGGAGTTCGCTAGATCGGTCCTGCTATCACCCAGCGATGTTGCAGTGAAAGCGTCCTACGCCGATTATAACGAGGCAGCATCTGGCGAGACCGATTGCGGCTATGGCGAGGATGTCCTCGTACATGCGACGGAACAAGACGGAAAGAACATTCTGGTTAGTGTGCTCAAAGTACAGGAGTTGGAGGCTGTTCGATTGGCCGAAGCTGCCATGCGGCGTTAGAAACACTTCTATTGCATGAGACGCGGCAGGGGAAAGCCACATGTGCTGAAGATATCCGGATTCAGGTTAAGCAGAGCACTGGGCACCTACTACCTACCTACCTACCTAGTACTTACTTACCTAGGTAGTCGGATAAGTTCTTAAGTAGTTAGGTACTTAGGCCCCGTTCGCTCCGACTCAAAGTACCTGCTTTCCTAAGTACCTCTAGCTCTAACTTGACTTACAAGTACTTAGGTACTTAGGTAGTAGTAAATACTTGACCACGTTTAATTGTACGTCTACTGGTAAAACTGGAACTCAAGAGCCGCGGTTTCATCCACTTTGATACACTTTTCTTATCTATTCAGCGCTGAAACGAGAGTTTCACTAAATTAAGAAATATAGGTATATAAGCGATACCGTGACTAAAGTCTTGTTCGTTTGGACTCCTACATTCTAGGCTATTACCTAAGTACAGTATGGCCAAGCGCTGAAGTGTCAATATAGAGTTAGTTTCGTAGCTCTACGTATCTAGTATATATCTAAGCTATCTCTAATACATGTCTAATATAACTCGAGATTATATCTTAAATATCGTATTTATGTATTTATAAAGTTCGTTACTAAAAAAATACTCACGCAAGACCGTATGAGACAGGATACGAGCGACTAGTAATCGTAACTTATTGAGAGAGATAAGAACGAACCTAATCCGACAAGAGATAGTCGAGAACGGTAGTAGTAACCGACCTTTAAAAGGGGACTTTAACCCCGGAGCGAAGGCTATAACGACGTAATAAGATATAGAGAAGATTACGGATATAATATAAACGATTCGTAATATTACGGGACGCGCCGAGGAGGTTTAAAATAAGGTTAAGTAAGTAGTAATAGTAGACGTAGTAGAGCTAAACTTAATCGTAAATAAACTTTAGCGGATCGAGAACGAGTCGAAACCCTACGAAATAGCTCGAAAGCTTATAAAAGTACTTAAAGATACGAAGGATATTGAGAGAAAGGTAAAGAATAAGATATACGCGTAAGCGGTAGGAGGAATACCTACGGGCGTAGCCGCGAGACTATCTATATAAGAAACCGTAGGTAAAATCTAGATAGAGGAACGGCGTAAGAATAGGGAATTTATCGTAATTATCCGAAATTAGGAGAAACGAACTATTATATCTAGGAAGAATAAATATAATATCCTTAAGGCGATTCGATAGAGCGAACTAAAGCTCGCTACGGCGAAGGTCGTCGTATTACGACTACTTACTAACGGAGACCTACTAGTTATAACGATATCCGAGAATACTCGAAGGATATTAAAGAAGATAAATAATTAGTTATAAACGATTTCGGCGTCGGCTAAAGTAAAAAAAACTACTTTTGTAGTAAGAATATACGGGGTACGAGTTTAAGCCGTAAATATAATAAGCTAGACCGAAGTAATTAAAAGAATTAAAAACGAGAATACGAAGTAGTATTAAACGAGGCTCGAGATAGTAAAAGTATTATAATTAAAGCGTACGGCTATAAACGGATAATTACGAGGATTACTCTTCGTAGAATTAAGTAATATCGAGGATACGAATAAGGTATTAAATAAAGAACTTATTATTAAAACGCTAGTATACTAAGCGGATAAGTTCGTAAAGGGAGTAAGAGTTATTTAATATACTCGGTACTAGGAGTACGGCTATATTATAAGGTTTTATAAGAAACCGAAAAAGTATAGATACTACGTAATATACTATAACTCGAGATAATACGAATATAAAGAAAATAAGGCGAAAATGCGATATACCTACCATGACGAGAAGTATAAAGCTTAAAATAGAGACTATATAGTTCGTCGAAAAGAAACGTAAAAAGTAAGATAAATTCTTAACTTAACTCCGAGGTTTTACGAGCGATACTAAATATTATTTTAAATATTTAGATAAGGCGTTCCGAGGGAGTTCGAATTCTAAATATAGAAGGAAATACTTTTAAGGGATAAGAAGAGAGGACGGCTAGTCGGATCTACGAATCGACTAGAAAAAATTAATTAAGCGAAACTATTTATATTCGTAAATAGAAATAACGAATCGTCGCTAATAAAGTAGTTAAAATAAATCGAAAATAGTAAGATAGAAGTCGTAAGCGATATAGAATAATAAAACAACCCGTAAGACTTATAGTTTTAGTTAAATAAGTAAGCTCCGTATCCTTTAATATAACGTTAATTACGAGAAAGAGACTACGCTTATCCCGTTACTAAGAAATAGAACTATAAAGATATACGACGTAATATTAATTTAAGAACCGTAAAAGAACTCGATAGTTATAATAAAATATAACTATTCCTCGTCGGGATTCGAACTAGTTTACCCGCTACTACTAATTACGAGGGTTTACGTATACGTAAATAGAAGACTCTATTTAAAAGACTAGGATATAATATTCTATAGTACGGATATACTAACGATTACGATCCGATACGATATTAAGAGCGGCTAAGAGGAGATATAAATCTATAATATATATAACCCGAGCTTAACGTCGTACTCCTTAACGTAGCTTAATAACCTCGAAACCCTATATAAAGTCCTTAAATAGGTAGGAGGAGAGTCGAAATATATTATAGTAGAGAACTTTAACCTTTACTACCCGCTTTAGAGCCCTATCGAAAGGGTAATATAATATTTAGTTATAGACTATCTAATTAAAATAGCGATAGATAACTCGTTATAACTCGTAACGTCGAAAGGAACGATTACGTAAAGAGCGAGAGACTTAGAGAATACGATCGATCTTACCTAGTTTTTAAAAGAATTCGAGCCGCGGATACCTACGTACCGGCCGAGGCCTAACTTAGAATAGTTATCGAATTATATCCTAATTAAAGTTACTTTAAACTTAAGCCCGAGACGAGACGTATATAAGCGTAAACTCTATTAAAAAAGACTAAACGAGTCGAAATTACGAGAGAAGTTAAGAGACGGAATCGAGGTAATCGAGTTTAAAACGAAAAATTAAATAGATATAACGTTTATAACGATAACGTTAATAATTTAGAAAGCGATCGAAAAGTTAGTACCTTAAACGAAACCTACCGAATATACGAGAGATTTCTAAATAGAGAAGTACTGTTACGGGGTCTCCTAACGATGGAATATCTAGAGACCTAGAGCTAGAAGCTCGGCCCGTACCGCTTCGCGCTTAAACCTCGCACCCCTCTTTATTCTCTTCGTACGAAGAGGAGAACTCTCTCTTCTCCCTATCGAAACCTTCTCGTTATATAGGGCATCCTTAGGTAGTAAACCGGGGCTTTCCCCTTATATTAAGTTTCGATCTTCTTTCTAAGCTAAGAGGAGACCTCTCGTACGAAGTTAGGAATAAATACTAGCGATAATATTACCGAGGTAGAGTCTACGAACGCTTTAGCTTAAATCTAGAACGAGTTCTAATTAATTCGTATAGTACTCGAAGTATCGCGAAACGAGTAAATACGAATCTAGGGAAACTATTAAGAGGAGATAGAACTCCTTCGTATAGAACTTAAAAGCTTTCGTATGAGATCCCGGGCCGTTACGGGAAGACTAATTACGATACCGTAAACGACTACTTAGATAACTATATTACTACTAATTACGACCGCGTTATCGCGTCTACGTATACGCTATTTAGAAGTCGAACTCTTTACTAGAGAAGACTTACGAAATTACCGTCTCTTTCGAGTTAACCTTCGTACGAAGTTTACTATCGATAGAGTATACTTTTTAGATAAAGAAGAGAGGGTTTTATACGCGTTTAATCGCCTACGTAAAAAAGCGAGCTAGAGGATACTACCCTAGCTCTTAGTAAAGTAAGATAGAGGATAACCTCTTCGTATAAACGACTTTTACGAGGCCTTAAATAAAGCGTTTAAAGACTCGAACGTAAAGACTAAGGCTTTTATACGAGTTAATACGATAAAGTAAAGCTCGAAGAACTTCCGAGAATTTCTCGGTAAATTCGATAAAGCGTTATTAAATATAAAAGGCCTACTATAAGTAGACGACTAAAAGAAAGTAGTTCTTAAAACTACGATTAACTAGTAAATTCTTTAAGAAATAATTAGAGTTAAGCCTTTAACTTCTTACGAAGGATTCTATAACTAGCTTTAACGGATTAAATATTAATAGAGAAGAATCTTAAAGATTAGTAGACGTAGAGAGAAACCTAATTACTATATTACTTTTTAACTTTATTCTCGTACGATAGACCCTAATAAAATAAATTAAGAGTTTACTACTATAGCGATCGCGGTACTACGAACGGAAATCGTAACCCTTCGTACGACTAACCGGAATAGAGACCGAGGAACGAGCCGACGTATAAAATAGATTTTAAAAGAAGAGATTCGTAGGAGGAAATCGGAGAACCTCTACTTTAAATACGGAATAAAAGATTACGCCGTACGATAATATTAACTCCTTTTTATAACCTACCCTCGTACGACGAGAGTAGTAGCCGTAAAACCCGGAAAGAATAAGATAATAGACTCCGGCGACGACTCGGGAAAAGAGTAAGCCTCGTACGAAGTCGTATACGAAGTAACTAAGTAGAATTAAAATACTTATTTAATTAGTTCTACTTTAAACGTATATATATATAAATACTTATCTATTTAATAGTTTAAGCTCTCTTATACTATACTATAATAGCTCGTACGTTAATCGATAGCGGCTATTTAAGTTATAACGTTATTAGCGAACGGTTTATATAAAGGTATAAATTACTTACGGTTAATATCGAGCCGAAACCCGAAATAAAGAGGGAGAGGCTCTATCTTCGTATAATAGGAGTAAGGATTTACGATAGAGAAAAGAGGCCCCTCCTTACTATAGAGATCTTATAGATTTCTATATCGGTAATAGGGGTTTATTATATACGGAGAAGCCGCTATACGAACGCCCTTTAAAAAACGAAGATTTTCGCGGTAACTATAACCGATATTTAGAAAGCCCTATTACCTAAATACTTAATATATCGACCCTTATACGAAATTTCCTAAAGAATATTAGGAATTCCTAAAGTTATTTAAACCGGAAAACGTAAGTAAACTATTACTATACCGGAGCGAAGGAGTCGACTACGATATTAAACTCGTATAAGAGGAAGACGGAAAGAAACCGACCTCGTTATAAGGGCCCTTATACGGGATATCCTAGGAAGAGTTAATAGTTCTACGGAAAACGCTTATAGATCTACTCGATAAGAATTTTATTCGAGTTAGTTATTTATCTATAACTATACCCGTCCTCTTCGTATAAAAGCTAGAAAGGAACCTTTGGTTTTACGTAGACTACCGAGCCTTAAACGTAATTATAAAGAAAGACCGTTACCCGCTCCCTCTAATATAAGAGACTCTAAACTAAATTAGTAAAGTAAAATATAAGGGGAAAGCCCCGGTTTACTACTTAAGGATACCTTATATAATAAGAAGGTTTTAATAGAGAGAAGAAGAGAGAGTTCTCTTCTTCGTACGAAGAGAATAAAGAGAGGTACGAGGTTTAAGCGCGAAGCGGTACGGGCCGAGCTTCTAACCGTAGGTCTCTAGATATTCTATCGTTAGGAGACTCCGTAATAATACCCCCCTCTTCCGGTTCCGTAGCGTGAGTTAGTACGATTCTAACTAGTCGTCGTACGACTCGGAATCGTACCTTAATCGTGGCTAGTTAAGTCCCCGCATCGGGCAGTAAACCACCCGAGATCTAAACTACGCCAATACGTATTATTTATCTATTTATCTCCCTTAAGGGGGGACGTCTAGGTCGTCTATTATATAAAACTCGTACTAAAATACTTCTATCTCTTCTTAAATAAGGGTATTCGTTATTTTCCGAGCCTCTATAGTACGATTACGTTATTAATAAACTACTTTAAGTTAAATTTCTTACTCTTTAAGGGTATAAATAGTATCTATATTAATAAATACTTTATTAGGTTTAATAGAAACCTTCTTCCTTCGTTTAATAGATAACTTTTTTATACGCTTTAACTAGCTACGAAAACGAAGAGTTTAATCGACGTTTTAGGTATATAAACGATTTATTTCTTTAATTATCTTCTATAATAAGAGGCGTAGTAGTCTAGGAAGACTATTAATAATTAAAACCTATTATAAAAGACGTTAAAAGTATTTACGGCTTTACGGAGTTAATATCTTATCCTTCTTCCTTTAAAATAGGGATAAAGAAGGTATCACTACTCTAGATGGTTCCTTTAACACCTACGTGGGGTTATATACTAGATTTAAGTCCTAAAAAGTAATTCTAGTAGCTTTAAAGCTAGCTAGGATATTTAATTTAGTAAGGGCTTCTTTTCTAGCGTAAGCGTAGTACTCTATAAACCTCTACTTCTTAATTAGTACTATATTATTCTATAGAGCTAGTTTAGCGATTTATACTCTATATTTTACCTTAATTAGGCCGAATATAATAAGATTAAGTAACTAGAGGATATAACTTATATATAAAGGTAGATAGAGGACGTAGATATAATACTAGAAGTATTTATATATAAATTTAACTATTACGTAGCTACTATATCTATTAACGATAAGTAATCGATACTTATCTTTAATATTTGTCTATAGAATAAATATCTCTTTTAACTAGTATAGACCGATATTATTCGACGTCTAAATATTATTAAAGCTTATATATAACTAGTTAGGTACCTAAGAAGGGAACTAAGTAGATTAAACTAATTTACTTTTAAAAATAACTAGGTTTTATATATAGCCGCCTCTTAAGTTAATATACTTGATTATTATAATTTATTCGCGGTTTTATAACCTACGTATAAAAGAGGATTTAGTAAAGGTATCGCTAATAACTATTTAGTTATTATAAATATTAAGAGCTATACCTATCTCGTCTATATTATATATATTAATAGTTTTAATTTTAAAATACTTGATAATATCGAGAAGAAGCTTAAACTACTCTTATATAATAGTTAGAGTTATATTTATAACTCTCTTATTATTTATCTTAATACTAGGCTTAGTTTTAACCTTTAAATATCGTTCTAGGAACCGATATACTTAGTTATAACTAACTATTTCGGGGCCGCTAGAATATATACTAATATAAGTAATTATTTCTCGAATCTAGGTATAATTAAGCGCGTTTCCTTTGAGTTACTTATTTAAAGATAATATTTATTTTATTAGTATATCTTCTTATTCGAAGGAAAAAAGTTATTATTTTTCGTATACTAATACGCGAGTTTATATACTTTTTAATCTTTAGTTAATAGTAATACGATCGGCCTTAAATATAGCCGTAACTTTACGGATTAAAGGAAACTCGCTAGCGATATAGGTATTAATAATCTACGATATAAGATTAAGTTAAATTAAAGCTATTAAAGTAAAGATAAATAAATTATTAATAGAGGAAAAGTAGTAAACAGCGCGTGTTGGAGTGGTTTAGGTCTCGGGTGGTTTACTGCCCGATGCGGGGACTTAGTCGCACTCCGCGTCTAGTTTTATGTCTTTATTCGTACGACGTCTTCCTTTTCACCTCTCTTCGCCTCTAGACCTCCTTTATTTCCGTAGCTTCTTTTGCTTCCACACCTTCCCCCGTTTTCACGCCTTTCTTTACCGCCTTCACTTATGTACCGCAGCCGCAGCTGTCTTCTTCCTATTCTGGCACATCGCAATGTTTTGCGTATCAATAGACGCTACCACGTACATCTATGCCAGTGAGATTTCCGACAGCACTACGAGCCCGAGGCATCGCCTTTTCTATCACTCTCGAAGACCCAGAGGAAGAGGCTATTCACCGACGATTCAGAGAAGGACACTATCGCGAGACCGCTATTGCTCAAGCTGCAGAAGAAGTCCACCGACATCACAATATCGGTTACGAGAAAAAGGGTGTAGCGGTCCATCCTACTCATTTGGAAAATTAGCCCGGCGGTATTCTGGAACTGATGTCATTTCACATATGACCTGTCCAGCTACGCAAGGTCGATAGCACTGAAGACATCATTGGAGCAGGCGCTGTGATTGTCGACAGCAGTTTTTCAGTCAGAGTCGGAGCCAGACAGACAATCCTACATTGACCCGTCCACAACCTTATATGATTGTTTTGGTCGTCTCGTTCAGGCTAAAAGGGTCAGTACCAAAGTTTGTGAATAGTTTTTCTTTTTAGGCTTGCCCTTTAGGCAATCACTATATAAGATTAATGATACTATTCTGCTAGAAACGTTGTTAAGACTTGACATAATTCAAAGTACCAGATCACTCATAGAAGAACCCCACCTGTGATGCTCCGTATCTCAGACACGCTTCCGACTACCAATCCGCCGCTTTTATTCCGTTAGTGCAGGACTCGAGGGCGGTACAGAACTTCATGTCTTCATTCCTCTCTGAGGCAAGCCTCGACGGCCAGATCTCCCTTCCCTTCTTTTCTTCTTGCTTGTGATGAGCCATGACGGCTTCTCGTACAAGATGCTGGAAGTGCAAAACACCAAGTTCTGCACAAGGCTGCAATTCACCAGCGCCGTATGTGCCGATGTTCAAATTTCTCTGCGCACCATTACACAATTCTTTGTCCTCCTCCTCGACCTGCTTGAAGAACTTGTCCATTGCGATAAATTGCTCGTCAGAAGCACCGCGACGACGGTAAACGTCATAACGCATGATGGCGGTAGTAGCACTTGTTGGGCAAACGCTCATGTGGTACCAATAATCAGCCCTGTTGTAACATCAGTCGGTTATGTAATATTATTTCTTAAGTGGCCCCAACTTACGTGATGCTCACCGCTGCGTTTGGAAAGAAACTGCTCGGTGCATATGAGTTTGTGCTTTTCCCAGGTTTGTCCTTCACAAAGTGTAGGATCTCTCCCCTGTCGCTCTCGACCCTGTACTTCGCAAGGTCACAGTTTTCGACAAACAATGGATGGGTGGTCTGGCAATGATAGCACTAAATGTCATATCAGTTGACCATTTCCACTCGACTCTACATTTAGCAGCCACTATACCTCATTATAGTTATCGAGACTTGCTTTCCAGTTGTAGTCTCCTACGATGCTCCAGGAATGATCATATTTATAATCTTCCATGTTGAACTGTTCCAGTCGAGAACGAGTGTCTGAGCCCGAGAAGGAGTCATCCCACGACTGGCTCGGTGTTTCCGACAACTCCAGGTTCACCCAGACAAAACCTCGTTTATCAATCTTGACGTGCACGGGAAACAGGCCGTTCTCCTCTTTGTCGAAGTTTTCCACATCTTGGAATTGGGGTGCTTTTGCGAGCTTACCGTTAAGCCCGTACGACCATCCTAGTGGAAATGTCAGTTTAATAGTCCATCTTCAATCCTGCGGGTGCCTATCACCGTGGTAGTAGCAAGCGAGGATACTCTTCGTGCCCGACTCTTCAGCTTCCGGTCGGATAACCGGGTAAGCACGGTGTCGACAGACATTGTGAAAGCCACGGATTTGATTTTGACGATCCATAATTAAGAAGAACGGAAAGCCCGCAATTTCATACTTGACATAATCTCCTGGTTTAGTGAATCGAAGTTTGTGTGCGACGAACATCCATGACTTAGAGAAGATGGCTCTTCTCTCGAGGTCATAGAGGGCTTGAGACCGGTACCAACTTGACGGTAGGGCACTGTTATCACTTCTGTGTACTTCGGCAATTGCAGGTGACATTTTATCAGAGAAATGTAACCTCGGTAGTTGCTTATCAAACAGGGCCGGAGGCAGAGTGGCTAGGTAATGGACGAGGAGAACGAAAGCAGGACCAGCAGTTCGTAGAAAGGATTTCGGGTAATTCAGCGTGCTCCAAATAGGCTGCTCGATATATATGCCATTGTCTAGCATAATTTCAGTGTTGGGCATAATCTACTTGAAAGCGATAACCGGTCATGATGGCATGAATCAACCAATCAGCTCCAGACTATTCCTATCAGTGTTCTGGGATCAAGATGATCGATACTGGCCACCCTATCGCACTAAACTTCTCTTCGTGGTGGTTCTTCTGAAATTGAAACGTCGAGTTTGACCAATGAGCCGGGATGGTTCTTTTGACGACCTGTCAGAAGTTCCACACTTCCATGCAGTAACCAATCGAACGAAATATCTTTTTTAGGCCTAGCTCCCATGTAGTAGGGGCTAGCCAGGCATCCCGCTAACGTCTTTTATTGAACAATGTCGACCAACAATACTATTGCGAATATCATGGGGTATCTTCCACCACATCTGCTTGCGAGCTGAGCAGAGGTTATGGTGATTGAAAGCGAGGGAAGTCCCAACAACTTCACGGCTAGCAAGTGTAACAAATTATTTGTGTCACTCGAACTGTGGTCATGAACCGTATGTTCCTCCCCTCTAGTGTGCACCATCTCGTTCCGTACGATCAGACGTCTGATCTATAAACTCGGCGCACGGTGGCTCCTTGCTCCAAGAGTTCAAGCGAGATACACAGGAGGAAATAATTGCTGATTTGGGTGGTTGGTGAGATAGCCGCAAGGGTCGTTCGCTTCAAGTGCTCCAATCCTTCTGAAACCTTTGTCCATGGAATGATAGGACAAAACCTGTAGATTGTGGTGAGGCTTATCTCCAGAACGCCGAATGACGACAATCTGCCATCGACAAAGTCATTGGCTAGTGGCCCTAGTGAAAGCGTGTCCCGTGTGCACGCACATGGAAGCTTTCCGATCAAGTAAAGTACTTGCCCGTTGATATCTACTCGAGCGTGCTCTCATGATTTTTGCTCTTCCTCAGACCTCCGTCCCTCTTTCATCGCAGCTCGAACAACGCGATTATAGAAAGCCGAAGAAAAAGGACTCTGTATACGGTCAAATTGTCACACCCGTGCAAATACTACCTCATCTTCTATCATGAAGCTAGACGCCCAAACTGCAGATCAAGGTGTCTTCTATGTGTCATCAAAAAAGCAGGAAGTTCACGAACCTCAACCATGCCTGGATTCTTCCACAGCTAGAGTGGCTGCCGCCGACCATGAGCTGGTGCAACTGGGTTATCAAGCAGAGTTGAAACGGTCGCGATCAACATGGCAGGTGGCATTCATGTCCTTCGTGTTGGCGTCTGTCCCATACAGTCTTTCAACCACTATGTTCTATCCGCTTATTGGGGGTGGACCGGTATGTGTTATCTGGGGCTGGTGTGCCGTGTGCCTTATCATGCTCTGTGTGGCCATTTCTTTGGGCGAGATCACATCAGTTTACCCTACAGCTGGAGGAGTTTACTATCAAACCTTCATGGTCTCTCCTGTCTGGTGTCGGAATGTTACAGCTTGGATATGTGGCTGGGCGTACGTTATGGGCACTATCACCATCACCCTTGCCGTCAACTTCGGCACAAGTCTGTTCATTGTTGGATGTATCAATATTTTTACTGATGAGCAAGGAAACGGCATATTCAAAGTTGAAAAGTATCAAATATTCCTTTTGTTCGTCGCACTTACTCTCTTGTGCAACCTGCTGGCTTCTCTGGGAAACAAGTGGTTACCAATACTAGATGTACGTAATAAACGCCTCCTTTTCCTCACCAATCTGGCCTGTTCTTTGGAGTGACTGATATGCGGCAGACTATCACTATTTTCTGGGTGTTCGCAGCCGTTATAATCATAGTCGTCTGTACACTCAAATTGGCGAGGAATGGTCGTCATACAGCTGCTTACGTCTTTGGTAATTTCGAGCCTTCTACGGGATGGACTCCTGGTTGGTCATTCTTCATTGGTCTTCTCCATGCAGCCTATACCACTTCAGCAACTGGCATGATTATCTCGTAAGTGACCATACTTGTTCCAGTTGTTATGACAGACCTCTGACACCTTAACAGCATGTGCGAGGAGGTTAGAGAGCCGTCCAGACAAGTTCCCAAGGCAATGGTTGGCATGGTCGGACTTAATTTCCTGTGCGGCATGATCTTCCTCCTTCCCCTAATGTTTGTGCTCCCTAGTATCCCTGATATACTGGCATCTGTTACCGGTCAACCTCTGCCGGTCATCCTATATTCGGCACTTGGACATCATGGCGGCGCGTTCGCGCTTACGACTCCAATTATGGTTCTAGGTGTCTTGTGTAGTACAAGTTGTACTACCGTTGCATCGCGAGCCACGTGGGCGTTTGCCCGAGACGGAGCTATTCCGGGATCAGCATGGCTGAAACGAGTCAATAAAAAGATGGACTTACCATTCAATGCTATGGTGCTCAGCATGGTCGTACAGCTATGTTTGGGCTTGATCTACTTCGGATCTAGTGCAGCATTCAACGCCTTCAGTGGCGTCGGCGTCATCTTCCTCACGCTCAGCTACACAATGCCCGTCCTCATCTCGCTGCTTGGAGGCCGCCGAAAACTCATAAACGCACCCATCAATTTCCGTGGCTTAGGAATGTTTTGCAATGTTGTTGCAGTCAGTACGTAGCAGCGTTACTTTCTCCATCGTCTGAACGGAGATGCTAATCACCTTTCTTGCTACAGGCTGGTGTTTGTTGATAGTACCATTGTTCAGCATGCCTGTTAGCCTCCCTGTCGATTCAGCAACAATGAACTATGCGTCTGTCGTCTTCTTCGGGGGCACCATGGTTTCCGCTATCTGGTATATCGTGTGGGGCCGTAAGAACTACCAGGGACCTCCCGTCAAAGCGGAGGATCTGGGACAGGCTTGACTCATCAGTCCTTACAGCTGTTCGTGCGGCTCGAAATGTAAGACTGAGCTTCAAAATTCGGGCTTTTTACCAGCAAACAATTGTTTTAGGGTAGCCACGGCGAGTTTGAAGCAATGAGTTGAGACGCTCCCAAAAAGTCGATGCTAGCCCGGTAGTCAGACCTTATCGCAAGAATCAATTCAGCCTCTTGACCAATCAAACAGGCATCATCGAAACTAGCAAGTCCTGAGGCGCTGGGATAGAAGATGGTCGTTAATCCTCTCAAAAGCATGAATAGGTAGTATTGGAGGGATCTGATCGTTTTGCCATCGAAGAGCATGACACAGTCATTCAAAGGATGGCCATCTCGATGAATGAACTATAAACTTTTTATGGTGACGCCGCGGTGCGACAACGAACTGTATGACATGCAAGTGTAGGTTTCTGTTTTCACATAGTGTATCAGGTAGATAGTTTCCTGGTTGGTATGATAACCCGGAGGGTACAAAGGTCTACTGTATCAGACTTGTCAATGCCGAGAACGGCAACTCTCAATGTGTACGGCAGCATCACTATCCGTACTGATGAAAGAGTGATAAGGAAGTCTAGGTACGCGAAAAGAGGCGGGCAGTGAACTAAGTGGAAATATTGCTGATTGGGATCCTGGAAGGGCCTGGAAGGGCCTGGAAGGGGGAAATTGCTACCACACAATAGTACAGGCTAACCCGTGTTCTAGGATAAGACGATAAGATACCAAAACCTTAAATTAAATTGTGCTTAGTTCACCCCAGAGATTTGCATAATTATAGTTAGAGCTGAAGTCACGATTCACGATTTCTGGGAATAATGGATCCGTGAGTTGGGTGACGACGCTACTATTCTAGGGTAAACGCCTCTTTCCCCTCCTTACGTAAAGTAAAGGCTTGAGAGATAAGGGAGATAGTACGTCCACCTGTATGTCCCTTGATCATGCGCGGCTGTCGCTCGTGGTCAACACTAAGTCTAGATGCCTTGTTGCTTCTCATAGTTATCTACGATTCCACTCTTTCTAGTAGCACTACTATGAACTCATTTAAACAATCTAGGACAAATCTCATCTTATCAGCCCATGTTAATAGCCTGGCGGCCAGTATTATTATGGGATACATGAAACCGGATGGCATACGTGTGCCTCGGCACAATTCAAGATGTATGTGATGAGCCTTACTGCGAATGAGATCTTGACTGGAGTTAACCGCTCACATATAGCTGGCTGTGACAACTGCAAACAACGTCGCGTCAAATGCGATGGAACTTTACCTGAGTGCTGTAAGTGTGTAGAAAGACACCTGAAATGTCCCGGATATGCAACGAAACTCCTGTGGAAGAAGAAACATCAAGTGTCCGAATATTCGAGTACCTTTCGCCATTTCAGACCACCATCAAAACGCCGTGCTCTTTCGAAGGCGGCAGCCCAAGACGCGCTAAAGCCCAACTCATCGCCCATGAGCAATGCTTCCTGTGGCAATGATTGCGACCCGATTCGCACATGCAGTACTGCTTCGAAGAACGCCGAGTTGAAGCGCTTGGTCCCTTGCGAGCAAAGTTCCGTGCTCCTCATACGATCGGAAGCCGCACCAGTCTCCATGTTTGCCAGTGCAAAGCCTATGACGGCACCTGTGATGCCACATCCATCTGGCAATCTCGGAACCGCTGTATGTGCATCAAGCTCTTATAAGCTACGGCAGCTATTACCACTCCGGGACAGCAGAAGGACCGAATTGACTCGGCACTACTTTCGTGATGTCTGCGTGTTCAATTCCTGCTATGACTCGGCTATGAACCCTCTCCGCACCAGGGTCCAAGGTCTGATGGGCTCGTCGCGTCTCATATCTCTCTGCATTCTGAGTATGTCTGCTGCACACCTTTGCCGGTTGGATACACGCTGGGCGCTTGATAGTATGGAATATTTCGTCGAAGCTGTGTCCACATTGACAATGCAAGTTGCCGAGCTTGCCAGTGACACTTCAACATCGACGTTCCCAGAGCATCAGAAAGACCAGATCCTGCTGGGTATCGTCATGTTAGGCATGTCAACCTCGTGGCATGCCTCGTCTGGCTTAGGTTTAGAGCATATCGCAGGATCACGGACGCTTTTCCAGCAATGGATATATTGCAGCTTGTACCAAGATACCACGCCAGATTGGTCCAAATATAGCTTTTACCTCGGCCTCCAGGCTTACTGGGAGGCCGTCGCATCATTTCTCGTCGACCACGACGTGGATCAGCTGATGGATCTGGATTCCGCGTGTCGCAAGCTACCGACTGACACGGTTTATCTTCATCCCTGGACTGGACTCAGCTCAACACTATGGGTACTTTTGGCAAAGGCTGGGTGTATTGCTCGAAGTCGACGAAATTTGCGCCCGCACGATCATGCTCATCTACAGGATTGTTATGAGGCGAGGGACAGAACAATGAGGCAGCTGGAGGACCGGTCACGAATACTTGAGGAACAGCTTTTGACTTTTCCAATGCCTAGCGCCTTACGAGGTGAAGATACTCACGACGAGCGGACTCCGATCTCTCATCTAAAAGCCATCGCCCGCTGCTGCAGGCTGGCGGCGCTGCTAGAATTGTATCAGGCTTTTGGTACAATATGTGACGCTCCGTCGGTGCTTACCAAGCTTGTAGACACCGAGCAGAGAGCTATGAATGAAAGTGCGAGCTTCCGGTACCAACGTACCCTCAGTTGCGGACATATTATCATCGCACTGGCAATTGGTATACTTAGCATCTTACGTTCAATTCCTCGGCATTCAAACACTCGCTGCTTGCACCCCTTGTTGCTTCTGATCGCTGGCAGCGCACTTTCTTCCGACTTCATCCACCGTCACTCAGATGGGGCGCGATCGATTCAAAGATGGCGCTACTTTGAAGCCACAGTCTGTATGGATGCAAACGTTGAAAGCGTACATTCTCCACATTGGCAGTCGTCTTTTGCCCAAACATTGCGTACTCCGACCTCCGACTTCCTCATTATCCACACATGGAGAAACTTCGTCAGTAACCACGCATTGTACCTTGAACAAATTATTAGGTTCGACAGTATCCGAAAGATACGCTCAATTTTAGAGAGTGTTTGGACTCAGCATGATGTTCTTGATGCCGCAAGGCTGTTGTCGGCAAATCAGTATGGCGGGGTGAAGGATGATATAGCAAAGCGAGTCCACTGGATAGATATAATGGAGGAGCAGAATTTGCACTTTCTGTTTTGAAGGTTTTGAAACACAGGAAGTTCCTCCACATACTATTTTCAAGGTTTCGGTTATAACGTAAAGGGATACTCTGACGAGCGATAGGATCAATAAGTAGTAGAACTAAATCTAGAAGACATAACCAATAATACCCGCGATAGGGAAAAGGACGATACTAAGTTAAATACTTCTATAGATATAGAGTTAAGCTCCGAACCTTCTTAATATAACTTAAGATATATTTAAGCTTAAAGCTAGTAAGTTTCTAGATAGATAGACTAAGGTAATATATATAGTAGTATTCGTTATTTCGTTCCGGTCTTATTCATTATTTTATTACGGTCTTATATCAGGCACGTGTCCTCGTAAGCCAACTAATATCACTATACTACTATAAACACACAACATCGGTACTATACCCAGTACCTTATCCTAAACAACAACTTCTATAGCTCTTTAAAGTAAGATTAAATGGTCGGTAACGTGCGTTTACACCCTTAGCGATAACTCATATATAGTAGCTAGTTAAAGTTTCTTATAGCCTAGGTATAAGACTATACTCCTCTCTATAATTATTTCTTCTCTCTTATAATATATAGCCTCCTCTCGTAACTACTACGATTAACCTACCTCGGTACTTAAATAAGCACTAGTAATAGCTATAATAATAATAATAATAAGAACGACGATACCACCACCGTTATAGCTAATATAGCTAATAACGGTAACGGTACCCTCCGTAATAGGGCGCTCTCCCTCCTCCGTAGTAAATACTACGTTTCTTTCTCTTTCTATATCTAGTAGGATATATACGCCGCTTTAGCCTCTATTAAAGCGAGAGGACTTTTCGCGCTACTTCTAGTAGGTAGCGATTATACTTCTATACCCGTAAGTACGTGGGTAGGGATTCTCGCCTTCGTAACGGAAATATTATTACTCCGGCGTATAAAAGACCGAGATATTATAGGATATCTCGATAATATAGTAGTAAAAGGGGGGGATATAGAGATCCTAGCTCTAGAATTAGTAGGGAAGTGGTTAGGTTTAGTACTAGAGGTACTGGAACTTCTAGCGTAGCTATAAGTACGCCAGAATTAGATCTAGGGATTACATCGATTATAGAGAATCGATTAAAAATAGAGTCATAATTTTAAATTAATATACTTAACTCTAAAATATCGTACTAACTGCGCGTAGTCGTGAAAATCTTACCTATATATACGACTTCGAAAACCTTACTATACGTAACTTCGAATCCTATACCGTACGTAACTTCGAATACCTACCTACTTTACGCCGTATACGAGCTAAGATTTCCCTTACCTACGTATAGGTTATAACCCTCGAATTTAACGATTACGCCGCTAAGATATACTACTTATACGATATAATTATAAATATATAAGTAATAGCTCCTCGCTGCGTAAGGAGTCCCTAAAGGGGAGTTCCGGTCTTATATTAGGTACGTATCCTCGTAAGCTAACTAATATTACTATACTACTATAAATATATAACATCGGTACTATACCTAGTACCTTATCCTAAATAATAGCTTTTATAGCTCTTTAAAGTAAGACTAAATAGTCGGTAACGTACGTTTATACCCTTAGCGATAACTTATATATAGTAAATTAAAGTTTCTTATAACTTAAGTATAAGACTATACTTCTCTCTATAATTATTTCTTCTTTTTTGTAATATATAATCTCCTCTCGTAACTACTACGATTACCTTATACTTAAATAAATACTAGTAATCATAATAATAATACTACTACTATTATTATTACTATCACTACTACTATAACTACTGTTATAGTTAATATAGTTAATAATAATAACGCCGCCCTTCGCGGTAAGGTATTAAAGTACCTCGAAAAAGAGAAGATAGAGTTTTTTTTTACCTTCGTAAATAAGAATTTACTCTTTAGTTTTAGGGGGGCGAAGAGACGAGAACTATTTTTTTTATTAGTTAATAATACGCGTATATTACCTAGTACGCGTATTAGAATTTCAACGTTCGTAATAGAACTATTCTACGAGAGTAATAGTATTTTAATACGCGAACGATACATAGCAACGAGCTCTACGGCCAAGTGAAGGGCGTAGAGGATGCGGATACGACGCGAACGACTTACACACGTATGGCAGACACGGGGAGAGTGGGTAGACGA
>Ga0210040_10004230_pt1 | contig 18884 bp, 13 predicted proteins | sample CryGeyCG12114_NA_FD_185462 | JGI IMG/M metagenome (GOLD analysis project Ga0210040, IMG submission 185462) | Groundwater microbial communities from aquifer - Crystal Geyser CG19_WC_8/21/14_NA (SPAdes) (version 2) | ecosystem: Environmental > Aquatic > Deep subsurface > Groundwater | place: USA...
TTTTAAGCACTTATTTACTCTTTGCTAGGATATGCTAATTAGTAATGACATGTTCTTCTTTTCAACGTATTCGCAAAAAAATAGGGAACAGAATGTGGGTTGAACGGTTTGTTTCCGTTAAGTTCTTCATAAGTTATTCCAAAAAAACCAACTCATTTATTCCTACTTTGAAACCAAATCGAATCCTTTCTCGATTTTTAACAAAAACATCGACGGAAAAATGTGTCACACTGTCTGATATGATATGAGTATGGTTACATGGCAACCAGGCTAGGCTTAGAACTGTCCACGTCCGCCCATTCCTTATTCAGCCAATTCATTTTTCCTGAAAAATCTATTTGCTCCGATGGCCGTTGATATTCTGAAATTTCAATTCTAACTAATGATTCAATGTAGATGAGGATAGCTCTGACCAGTTTACTTACTGCCCATTTTACAATTTGCCTGTGGTAACCTTTTGGTACTCATCTTAACCTAAGGCCACAATGCAAACCAATTTCGTTAATTTGGAATGTAAAACCCATATTTGTACAGAAACAGGAACCGAAATAAGAAGAAAAAGAATGCTATAATCGATGATTTAAAAAAACCTTTTAAGATAGTTTCCATTTTCTTCAACAGATGTCACAATAAGTATACTTTATTTCAAGCAGTTCATATGGAGACAACGATTACAAAATCTATTCAAAGAGTTCAATATTTCATTTCCTTGCCTGACAGGCATTGAGTTCAGCAATGCATTATACACTTCATTTACAATTTTGTGTACAAACAATAAATCGTATGTTTAAGTACAAGACCCGAATTACGCATACTTAATGGGATTACATTAATGCTGAACAAAAAAATGTACAGCATTACAGCATGGGATTTGAAGTGAATCTGAGTTCATTAAGCACACCACACAGACACGGCATAACATACACATCATAAAAGACAGTTTATGCAAACATTTGGTTCACTAATAAAGTTAATCGGTAACTGCGGAAAAACTGTAGATATTAACTATGACAAGAATACATAAAGCTACAAATGGACTTGAAAATTTTCCAAGGCTATATTGTCACTCTCCACGAGCTCCCTTCTCCCTTTATGTGTTATCAATTAATAAGATTATTATTTTATTCAAGAGATCATGGGAAAAACTGGACATTTTGAATCTAATTTTTATGATACAAATTCTCAAGTTGAATTTATGGGTTCACATCAATAAATATGAGCTATTCATATGCCCACTGCCAACTATTAATTGATAGCCACGCCACATCATAATTAGTTCGTACACTATAATGGTCTTTGTCTATAAAATCCCTAAATCCTTAGCAACTGCAAATGTTAGCTTTCCCCGCACCTGACGCAGCGTAAAATAAATCGAGCGACTTACCACATAGTATTAAACATCACTAGTCAGTTTCAAAGAATTTTTCAGATTGCAATCAAAGTTAATTCCCTATGTAGTTAGTTAACCATGAAAAATCGTTTGCCATACTGCTCAAGTGATGCGTCACGGTTGTGTTGTATCCTATAATACGCACTGTTTCATAAAAATATGTCACTTCGCTTATGTTTTTTAAGAGTAATATTTTGGTTTCCAAACATTTAAAAATTCGGGGTCTTCCGCATACTGCTAGTTCATTTTTTTGCACGTTACATAACAATTAACAAGCAAGGGTTTAAAACCATGAAGGGTCCATATGGATTCAATATCTGAGGAATACATTTTAAGCAAGAACGTTTTTTTATTTACAGTGAGGTCCTTAAAATATACGAAATCACAACCAACATGATCAAAATACAACTTTCCATCCTTAAAGTAGAGGAACACACACAGTAGGCATTTCAAAGCCTTCAAATATGAAATATTATTTACGTCATATAAATGTATCATGCTTGCACTCATCTCCCTCATGATAAATAGATATTGACTTTCTTTAAATCTCGGGATCAAATACTCATGGAATGAAAAGCATAAGCAGTAAGGAAAATGTGGTGCACGATAACAAATACAGAATCACTAATCTTTCACATAATACCCAACTTTTTGGCTTTTCGCATGTAATAGTTTATATACCTTGAATTTAACTAGAAATCACAAACTAATCTGCGGTTGTGCGCACATAACAAATGCAATGATAATTTAGTACTAAACTAACTATACAGCAAACCAAACTAAAGCTATAAGCATATGGTTAGTTGTGTAGTTACTCTCTGAAAAAGCTACAGAAAAAGTTATTCAAATTAATTTCAACAATTTAAGCCCGACCAAAAAAGTTTCGTGATCCCCACTAAAATGCGCCAAGCGCACATGTACTTATACTTGTTAGCAAAAATCCCTCTGACTGAGCACATACAAACTGCTTTTAAAAAGTATAGATATCGCTAGCAAAAAAAAACCTTACATTATGTAGCTACCATTAGGAGTCAAATGTCAACATCTTTTTATATTTACATGGAAAACATTATAATTTTTTCTCGCTGTTTCCTTTTCTACAGAGTATCTTATATAATACGCAAATCTTAAAGCCATCATTAGTACCCACTGTTTGAAACCGGCATTTCAACCTAGTCGTTATGTAAATAATGCTATATTCACATTTTTTCCTTATTTTAAAAACATTATAATTGCAGACTAAAATTGTAAACATCTTTGTCTAATAAACATTATCTGTACAGTTATGTTTTCATGGTTCGGATTGAGTATGCAACGGTTCCCTTGTAAAACTACTTCATTATATGTGCACTGGCAACTCTCAGCACAACTATTTACAAAACACGGAAGCTATAGTTAGCTAGCATACCAACATTCAAGTCATTTTTCCAAACACAACAAAGTCAAAACTTCAAACTGGAAAAAAATATTAACAAGTTCGTTATTCCTAAAAAGTATCTAGAATTTATAAGTAGTACAATACTATAACTAACTAACATCATGAATCCCATTAAAAACACACATATATTTATTTCTTATACAGGGAGCAGTATGGTACATACAATTTAGTAAATTGTACAATATTGGCAACGATTCAGAGTGAGTTGTGTAGTATTATTACCATGACACAATACATTGTGGACAGCTTTAATTGCCGGAAAATTATAGTGACACGGAGAACCCCGTGTGATGTACTACAGCAATTATAGAATGTGACTACTCTGCTACTTATTCCTTAGGTGACAAGATGAGCCCATCTAATTACAGCTACGAAACTCAAAATAATCATTCCATCCATCAGTTTGAGTGGCTCAGCTCCTCCAAACACAGTTTGAATGCATCTCTCATAGTCCGCGTTGTCCACATTTGTGATGGCACAGAAGTGGGTTCTTCTGCACAAGTTTGTGCACGACTTTGGGTCCTCATAGCCCACAGAATTGGCATGGTAATAGCTGTGCCACAAAAAAACTCATTACAATCCTTTCATCACAAATAATAATAGGTCTGACAAATAAGGGAAATGAGTTTTGCTGTAGAGACTCTGTAGAGGTTATACACACACTATACACACACTAGTAAGTAATTAAATACAAAAATTCATGTAATGAAGCCTTATTTAATATGAACGTATGTGTGCATGTACCAGGTTACGACTCATTTAATCTTACATACTTCATACGGACTGCATCACAGACTAAAGAGACTACATGTAATACAGGGAGGTAGAATAAGAATGAAATCATGTGCATCACATATAGTAGGTGGCTTACTTTTGAAACCTATGGAATCCACTTCTGTTGCGGAAGGAGAAAGCTAGTTCACTTAACGACTCGGCCGACACATTCCTTAAGTTGTAGTAGGAAGTGAGATTGTAGAGGATGTGCCAATCATCTCGGTTCCTCTCATTTGCTCTCGAAAGATTCAGATAATACTGTGAGTAGTCGAAAATCTGTCCTGAGGTTGTATTGTACTGGTAGAGACGAATGCCTGGATTATTGGGGCCGATCTCGTCAGCTACAACGGATTTTCTAGGACTAACGGCGGGCGCAATAAACAGGTACGAAATAGGTGTTCGTTCTAAAAACTTGCTCCGTGTTTTGTCTGAAATGGATTGAAACACATGAATCCGTATACACAATATTACATGGAGAGCCATAAATAAATCAACTGTTTGTTTGTTGCATTCATTTGAAATGGAACACAGTCAGTCAGTCAGTCAGTCAGTCAGTACGTTTAGTATAGAACTATAGTCTATAGATAAATATTGAGAAACCCATGCATGCATTGCGGACAACTAATTGGCCCAATCTGGACCCATTGTGGGTGTGTGCGCATGTAAATAATGTGTACAAGCAATTTAGTAATTGCTTTTCCCTCTTTACAAGCTATACCTCTGGGGAACCCACCCATGTAGAGAGAGATAAATGGGATAGGACAGGAAGGAAATGAAATATACATTTATACAATAATAATACTGTAATTAAAATACCACTACATGGCAATCTTAATATTTCAAAGGCTCCCCTGTCCATGCACTTTGAATAAAAAATCATACACAGTCATTTATTTAAATTAGCGGTTTAGTTTACCGATGAAAATCGTAATTGTATATGGCGGATTCATTAGTCCATAATTGTGTCCAACGTGAATGTACACTCACCATTCTTTTCATAAAACACTCGAAACGAGTCCGAGTGAAAGTGGCCAAAGAACTGACCCGCAATCACGCTGTGGTATTCTCGAACCAATTTCAAGTACCTACGCATGCAAACAAAAATGGGATGTAAGATTCCTGTTGAGAATTCGTTTCACTCTACACATTTTCTATTATCCAGACTCGTTTCATGATTTACAACATTTATTTGCCCACGATATAGCGGTGTAAGCAAACCTGACATGCATGAGCACTAATTTCTGTTAGTCATTATTATTATAGTTTAGCTGGCACAAAATATGAAAACGGCAATTGAAATGTTTTCCACTCTGACAGAAAAAATAATAATTCCAGGAAATTTGTGACATTGTACAGGAATTTATAGAAAAAACTGATCAAAACACGCACTGTCCCCAATGGAACTCGTTAACCACCTAAAAAGAGCAGGAAAACATTTGGTGCTTATGTAATTAATGAACTGGAACATACATTTTATTGAAATGCTGTTGGTACACATCAAATCCCCATCGACTGCTCATATAGCGCTCCATTTTCCCCGGTGGAATGTGTCCAATGATAAACACAGTCTCGCCTTTAGCTTTCGCTTTGGCCAGCATTCCACGAAGCCATGTAAATTGGCCAGCCGGGTCATCCTTGTTAGCTCCCACAAGCCAGCTCCTCTTAATATACAGACTTGTATTGAGAATGAGTAGCCTTAGTTTTCTATTTCGGTGTTCAATCGAATAAAAGCCACCTGCAATGTCAAAGTTTGCAGAATACATTAGTGAGTTTTTAGCACTCCCTTTTACCCAGTGTACGTATGTACACACACCAGCAAACAACAAACATGAATTTGGTGTACAAAACGATTTTCCAAAGAGAGAGTATGCACCCCGCAATGACATCCCTTGTGAACCTTGTAATTAAATATCCTCATCTCCATGGGGGTCACTCACCACGTGTTCTCATTTTCCCCGTCCGTCTCTCACTACGCTAATATAAGGTGTGAGCTCAACGGAATGAATTATAATCAATAAATACTATACACAGGACTTTGCCAACTGTACTTTACAGTTTATAACAATGCGGATCTATTAAGATTTTCAAATTCCACTTCATATCATCAAATGGTCTGTTAACTGCTGAGCTACACAACACACAATAAATAAGAATAACAAAAAATAACTTGAAATATATTCAATTATAGGTGATCGTTTTGTAATGCATATATTACCATGCATAGTTGCAGCAATCATATTAATTGCAAAAAATAGAATGCTAGATCTTGTATAAATACATTTTTAGGCCTAGATATGAATATAGCTGAACATACATTGAAATTGACAACCCAGAAGTAGCTAATAGGCTGTTTGTAGATTTATGAATACGACAACAACAAGGTGGAGTTTCAAAGTCATTTACGGTAGTCTATTTTAAGCCTGTGGCTCGCATCGATAAATTCCACACATCAACCAACACAAAATGTGCCATGTAGTATTAAAGATGCAAAACGCATTTGCTAATATTGTCGGGATTTGTTCATATTTAGGCCTATTTTCTTTCACATGAAAAATAGTATTTATGTTATTTAGCAGACTATCATCAACTATAAAAACTTGTACGAAGCTACTAAAAGGCGGAGAGCTTAGCAAAAGTAAATTAAGATTTGGGGCATTTGGTTTTACATAATTAAAGTTCACGTTGGGACGGATTGCAGTATTTGGGGAGATGTTCTTTCAATTTTTTTACAGTTTTGAGGCCGTAGTGGTGGCAGTTTGAACATATCCCAAATATTGCATTCCGTCCTAAACTTGGGACACTTAAAAACGTACATTACAGAAATTATAGAATGTTCAAAATGGAATTTTTTACCACCCGTACTCCTATAGCCAGTAATTCCCTACCATAGCCGGTCAATTTAATTCAAATCAAACTGTTACTCTTTGCCAAAAGCAATATTGATATTTTTAGTGAATTTGAACAACCTTGAAGTTTTAGTAACTAGCGTTACCATGTGGATTTTGGTGAGACTTGTAAGGCTTCTCAGCAGGTGAGTTCCTAGCATGCACGTCACATTGTCAATTTTAATTACGGAAAAGAATTTGCCTATTGGAGAGCTTTGGAAACGATCTAATCAAAACCTAATTCAGCATACCTAAACAGCTAGACAAATATTCCCAGCATTATTTTGGACACACATTGATTATACCATTCACGTGGATAGGAATAAAGAACGTTGATAGACACGGAATAATATTGTTGCTCATCTTATAGTTAGTTATAAGGGAGAAAATGCGGTTCTAGGAAAATGGAAATAGGAAACAGACCATCATGATAAGGAATAATAAGGATGAATCAGCAAGACACTCGAGTTGTGGAACTGCTTTTGAAGTTCATTGATGGTTGAAGATTTTAATAAAAGTAGCATCATGGTTACTTCCTGTCTCTCGTATAGGTAGGCAGACATTTCAATCATCCCCATAATAATAATCTCTTGGAGGATTCAATTTTAAAAACAGTAGTCAGTTGCTTGAGTCCAATATAGACACTCTTCATAATGCACACTAATAATAATAAGAATATGCAAGGACCCACTTGAGCTGATACAAGGATGCACAAACAACTTTTAGAGCAGACGGTGAATTCAAGTGAGCCAAGCCACTGATGTCCCATGAATTACATTATTTTCATGGTAACCTTCATTCAAGCCACTTTCATCAAGGTAAATAATTGAAACTTATCATAAAAGGGCAGGTATAAATCAAAGGTAATAAATCATATGGGGTCTCCAAATTGGAAATCGTATAATATTTCCTATAGTTAGTTAGTAACTAAGGGATTATATTAGGGTTTCCTCTATTGCCATCATATTCCATAGGATGCTGCAGAATAAGTAAAAAAAAGCACATAATATTGACAAGTCAAAAGTCAAGTATACTCATTTGAATGCTGTGGCAAAAAAAATCGGATATAACAAGTTAGTAAATGCAAAAATCACAAGGATACTGTGTGTGTGGGGTCTGTAAGGGAAAACTTAGTTGGGCTAATGACTAAAATTTAATGCACTCTAAACACACATGCATGAGGAATTTCTTTCACACCATATATAGAAGTAGTTAAAAAGGAAAACTTATGGTTAGTTGTAACTGACTGAGGGAAATTCAGGGAGGGAATGGGAACATGAAAGAGATGAATAGACCATGCATCATTTTGGCTTTTGTTTTTACATTACACTTACACACATGCAGAACAATAAAAAGAGCTATTATGAATTTAGCATGAGAAGAGCGGGAGTAACTTCATTTTAGTGCTGGCAAATGATTACAATATTTCATACCACCAAGCTGTAGTTCATCTTGATGAAAACTTGGTACATGTTGCTACCCGCTAAAATATGCATAAATATGGGGAAACACGTTGTTCTCTCGTGTGCCCCCACCCCTCATCGTTCCCATCCCATTTATTCGGGAACTACAGTAGTAGTCATAAAGACTTATATTATTACTCTCACGGAATTCGAGGGCACCAAAATAAAGCTCTCTGATTTTCATGAGAAATGATCCTATTGTGAACAAATGGAAAAAATCCACATTGCAGACTCACACCACAAAACTATACTACTCTACTCTTTCCCGATCTACTTGATTATTTCAATCACATTTCCATTGCCAATTCCTATAAATGCAATTACACTTGCCCTGCCACGTTATGACTTCGATGTGAAACGTACAAATACATACACAGAGATTGGCAAACGGGCGATCATTTACTCTCCGGTAGCTGTATGAACTGATTCCCTAGCCCACTGGGAAGCAGTCCCATATCTATTATACTCTGTATCTGTGAAATAAAAAGTTGACATCCACAAGTTCATGTGCACATTAGACAAGAGCAGTGAGCGAGTGCGGTGAGCCACCTTTTATTCAAAAACCCAAAAGGTTATAAATAAATGGGAAACACCATGACTCCTCTCTCCAGTCACAACTACTAACTAACTAACTAGGCACAAAAGCATAATAATATATATTACACAACAAGGCAATAACACAGGGAGTGGAGCACTCTGGAATGTGTTTTTGTCCTCATGAAAAATTTCCTTAATGCAAATATATAGGCGAAGAAAGCTATTATATGAGCCTCTAAATTAGAAAAAGCTCCCCATTTGCACATTTACAGTACAACACCAAATAGCTTTCTCACACAAACTCTACATACAAATGATCCCACTGAGCTCCACTATCAACTTTCCATGCATACGCTATGCAAGTCCGTCTAACATGTTAGTATACTATGTATAATGTACATGCACATGCACACATAATAGGTGATACAAAAGTCTACCACATTATCTACTGTAGGTGTTAGAAAAAAGGTAGAATTTTTTTAAAATTCCGGTGAATTCATTCCCACAACCTTAAGTGCATAGGAGGCCACAAAAGTAGTGCTACCTACTTGCTGGAAATATTTCCACTTGAAAGCTACACGCTAACAAAAGAGTTGGAAACGAACAAAAATGTGCTACACAAGGGATGATCACCTATGGAACTTTCAGTGAAAGCTTGGATGAGATAACTATGATGATAAAGGAAGGTGAAAGATAATTTTCGTTGATTTTCACATGTTGCAAAAAAAAGAGTTGCTCTCATGATCCAAAACTGGATCGATAGTTAGTGTGGGTAGACTTTTGTCCTCATCATGGAAATTGCCATCACCTTTGTTTTTGTATAGCATTAGAGAAAGAGCTCTAAATCATTAGTGACAAGTGACAAGGGAATTACAAAGAATGGAACCTTTGTCAAATCCATTAGTTCATGTTTTTCACCACATTATCCAAATAGAATGTTCCATAAGTATGGCACTACAATGTGCTAAACCGATGGGTTATGGTCCGTGAATAAAAGTGAACATAAACAGAGCAAACATATTATACTGGTCAATAATACGATTGCTTTAAGAAGGGGCAAAAGGAGTTGTCCGAGAGGCTCCTGAAACTTTCAAATCTACTTATCTACAAGAAACTTTGCATGCATAATGGATTCCACTTTTACTCTCTAACAGAATCAACAGGAAATTCGTACCGTTAGAAAGCCTTTAGGAGAATATAATGCACAGAAAACGACCACTATACTGTTTTTCTCACAGTAGTCAGCCCTAAAAGATTTCCATCGTGTTAAACTACCTGTTTATCCGTAAATAAATACTAGGGTCTTTTCCCTGATCTCAAATAGTTGCACTGCAAAATTCATGAAATCTTTTCCAAAAACCGGGGATCACCAAGACGTGCAACTTTCTACGTGAGTAAAAATGCAATCCAACGTAATGTAACATTATACAAACAATGGTGTGCATTGGATTCACGAAAGTGAAAGCCGTAAAAAAGCTCTTTTCGCTAAAAATTTGCTTACTGACATTACTATAGCATACAATTTGCTTCCAGTCACTCACCTACAACTGTAAGCCCATTGTGAACTAAAAGTTTAGATTATTCCTGAAACTTTTTCTATAATTCAAAAGCTCAAGTGAATAGAAAAAATTGGTTTGTATGCATTCTTCGATAGCAGCTCCACTTTGGGACTAATTGGGCCTAGTCGTTTCAGTACGTGTGTCATGAATGCTGCCTTTAGTTATAAAACCATTAAGATAATCAATAACTTTTTCAGCCGTCTTTATCATAACAATTGCTTATTAGATTGAGCTAAAAGGCTAATGAATATGCACCCTAAAATTGAATTGGCTAAGAGGACAGAGGATTTTAATTGCCAACATTATTATCAGAACCCGTTAAACTCTTAAGGTTTGGAAAAAGCATGATGTAACGCTTCATTTGAGTGAATAGTGGCTTCGCCCTTCTGGAGTTCAACAACTTTATAGCCAGGTCCTACTAGCTGACTAGCTAACGTTTCATCAAGATATAGTTTGTTGATAGTACCTTGCTGGAAAGTGCCCAATGACTCTGGAGGAACCCATTTGGACCATAAATGGCTGTATTTAACAAGACGTCGTTGAAACTCTCCGTTGGTAACGGACACTTTCTTCTTTGGGAACCAATCCATGTTCCCGAGAACCGGGTAAATATTAGCATACGGAAATTCCACTTCAAGGAGGGACGTAATGTTCTGCATGATATAGTAGATCGTATCATCATCCAGGTTCTCGTCATTGTATGTTGAATGTGCGATGGAGTCTCTGCAAGAAAAGAAGAGAGTAAACAAAAATGTAAATAATGTACTGTCCCATCTTCATTGTTTACTCAAGGTTTAGTTTCCTATTCAAATTCCAATTTATCATCCTCCTAAGAAAACATGGTTAACCGACAAAAATCACGAACCTTATTCTCAAAAGTGCCGCTTACACAACTAAATCGTATTCGTGAAAAATAATGAGCCACATCACATAGATGTACTATACCTACGTGATGTTCAAAGACGGATAAGTTTCATGCTACTCAAGGCGCTCAGGTAGAAAAGCCAATTGGGTTCATTACTATGCAAAGTATAAACTAATTACAAGATCCACGCAGTCACTCAAGATGAGCATGAAAGAACACCTTTATATGGACAATACGGGAAGATGCACACTGTTAAACAGTTTTATTATCATATCCCTTCCGTTCATTTTTTTGACATGAGAGTATAAATCACGGAGAAAACGGCAAGTTTAGAATTTCCATGGGTTTCAGACGACATGATGATGACGGGAGTCTTTTTAAGTGTCCTTTCCGAATATAGGCGCTGGTACTAACTAACTAACAAACTACTCAGAACCTTTCTATATACATCTGAGCTCTTTCGCTTATGGGTTCTCCCCAGTGTAATCTATAGATACATTGTGGCTATCCTTTGACTCTTTCAGAATGGGAGAAAAAGAGTAGTGAAAGCTTACCCGCTCCATAGGATGAACTCGATATCATTGTGAGCGGCCTTTTTCATAGCTTTTATTGCAGATTGAACGAGTGCAAGAGGAGAGTCACAGCCGTAGTCACCAAAATTTCTTTCCGAAGAGCGGTAAGATGAGCCACCTTTTCCCCAGCATACTGTAATAGGATGAGAAAAAAATTCAAGAAAAAGAGTATTAATCATGGGCAAGTTGTTTTATGTAATGCATAGTAGTTAAAGATTGTGTGCTATCGCCACGCTCTTAACTAACTAACTATGCACAAGTAATTGTGCATTAGGATTTGATTTCATCATGCGAGTGAGATTTATGTGCTACAATATTAATATTTCGTGGGCATAATATTGTGACATGAAGGAAATTAATAAAAGACAAGAGTTAGGTTGTCATACGTCTATCTCTGCTGCCCCCAGAGGAATAGTTCAGATCCAAATGCAAGTCGGTTATGTGCCAAAAGTAACCTGTAAGAAGCAAGAATGAGAATGTCAAGAGAGAAACATACAATAAATTGTACAAATACTTTTCTACAACTTACCAAGTTTGGCATGAGAGTATTGCCAAAGCGTTAGGATGACAAATGCGGAATGAAAGAGTGTTTGACAGTACCCCATATTGTATCCTAGAAAGAAAAAGAAATCATTTCTGGTTAGTTAGGACATGTAGTACAGCACGCGTATTGCTATAAACGCTCTAGTTCATTTGCCAGTAATCGGTTATAAAAAGCAGCTAATAGCAGCACTAAAACTCATTAGCTATAAAAGGGCAATCCCAGATACAAACAATTTGTCAACGTCTTGCGACTTTCTATACTTTCTAACTCCAACGTGATACAATAAAAACCATGAGCGGAAACATTATAACACAACACATAAGGTGCACATGGAGTGTACCGTTTTTTTCTCAACTCTGCAGGATTTACAACTCTCCATATAAAGGATAACCAAACGACATTAGCAAAGTTTAAGTTCCCTAAATCACCCACAGAGAAACAAAGCAGGTACCAAAAGATAAAAAGACAAATTCAGATTTACATATGGAATGAAACTATTTCCGTCGTTTGCCCATTCAATAGATCCGTTTACACAAGCCCCCTGATCATGACAAACGGTGGTACAAGCGAAACGAACCTAAACTCACAGATTAAGCTGCAGAACCGGAAAACTTGTTCATAGATTATTATGCTACTTCACTCCAAAAGTGGACCAACTAATTCAAAAACTTTAAGAAACTGGATGAAATGAGTCGCCTAAGACTCATTAAGGTAGTTCACATATCTAGTACCAACTTTTATATCTTGGTCGTGAAATAAAACGAACGGCTTCATCAAAGTACCAATGCACACATTTACATACTTTTTACGTATCCTCCGTTCGTTTCCACTAACTAACTAACTAACTAACTTAACTTGCCATTCTATGATATGGGCATGGGATTTCCAAACAAACTAAATTATCTGCCTAGCAAACTGAAATAGATTCAAACTAATTCTGCTAAACTCACAGTATAAACTCTCGGTCGATAAATAATTCACTAATTAATTATTGTCCAGTCAAACAGTTCCCACTAATTAATTTTCTTGTAACACCAGTAGTAAAGTAAGTAACTAACTAACTTGCCGCCATGCTTGTTTTTTAAATTTGCAATGGCATTCTTCTATTGACCAATGACGATAGTCAGTGTCAAGGAAAATAAAAAATCGGCAATCTTAAATTGTAAACGGCGTTGAAGTTTGTCAGTTTCACACCAGCAACCAACTCAAGACATCATTATCGTCATCGTGTGATTGCAGCCACAGAAGAAAAAACTGGCCAAGTGCGGGGTGGCAACTTTAGGCAACGAAAACAAACTATACTACCAACCATACACCATGACTAACTGCAACTATAACTGCTATGAAAGCTGAAAGTGCGGGCAACAACAGGGAACAAGTAATTTATCATGAGAGTTAATGACACCACTTTATAGCGTCATCATCATGGGGCTTAAGAGGACGATCAAATGGTATGAACCAAGAAGGCATCATAATCATCTTAAGCAGCACACAAAGAAGACCATAATACACTACTAGTGGTATGGTGAAATAGAAGACTATTGGGCTCTTTTATCCTCCTCGAGGTCCACAAATGCGAATGGAATTCCATTGACTGACTTTTAGTGACAACACTATACCATTGTTAGTTAGTAGTACATAGTAGTACAGATATATCATCACATGGGGGAGAAATGTGGAAGGACAGGAAATCTGTGCACGACTTAAACGGCAAACAATCATAAAACTTCCGGCTATTGTACTACTTACTTTTTGTACAACTGACTGTGGTATCTATATGAAATGGATCACAAATTTTATGAGCCACTCTATACTATAACTAACTAACTCACTAAAAGCTTAAACTTATTATACCAGTTGGTAAGGGACACAATAAACGATGGTTTAAAAAGCGGGGATCAAAAGCCAAGGAAATGGCTTGTAATAAATGACGAAATGTTTGGCAAGACAAATGGTCTTTTAAATAAAAACAAATGACTTTTTGCAACATTCCTTTTGGTATAAAATAGGACACTACTACTTCTATTACTCCTGCACATAACCGTAGCTGTGTATGTAGCCACTCACTGGATTCAGTCGTTAGCAAAAGTTGGTTTGTCATGGCATACTTTTCCTTGGTGCAATAATTCCTTCCTAGTTTATTACGGATCTAGGGACACATACTCACATTCCGTACCCTTGGGTAAGTTCATTTCTCTGTGTACCCCATTTATACTGGAAGGGTTCTCTCCATATCCCACAGCAATTGTGAGGGCACAAGGACTTGGGATTCCCTTACTCTCGCTAGCTAATTAGTTAGTTAGTTAGTTACAACTGACTGAGGGTGTATGTTGTTTTGCAGTATTCAGTCAGTCAGTGAGTAACTAAATACCATTCTGACACTGTCAGACTGTGACTCTCAGTGTGTATGTGTGTTATGGAGAGAGAGAAAGAGAGAGAGGAAAAGAAAAATTGAGGCTCACGAAAAATAAGACATTAAAATTCCAAACGCGTCAAAGTCAGTGGTAAATATACAGAAAAGGAAAATTTTACGAACCAACGGCTCGGCCTAATCGTTTCTTTCTAAAGCGGAGAAAGTTTTTTAAAGGTTTTTTCTCTCACATTACTTGTATAGGCCTTACTACGATGGTTCTTCCATTCTGCTTGCTTCCTCCTCTGACTATGTTCGTATATTCTATCATGGCCCTGGGTCTTTTGAATTCCTCCCGTTTTATATTTAAGACACATAAATTGACTTTAGAGGTGTGTGTCTTGCCAACCAAGAAAAGAAGTTGCCCTCTCAATGATTGCTCGGCATTCACAGACTCCACACAAATGCACATAAAAGGCATAGAAGGCTTCACTCTCAGGTTGGCCTCACTTTCCCCAACTCTCTCTCTCTCTCTCTCTATCAATCTCTGTAAATGTGGTCCCCAATCTACACTAACGTACTAACCATACATACTCTGTAGTTAGTATGGACATAAAACATTACCGATCTGGTGTGAGCAAAAATGAAGTGTGTGGAGATAAATCGTAAAGACCAATTTATAATACGTGCAAATGGAGCCTATACTGGTGTATTTAGATGAGCGAGTATATGTAAATTGCTGCCGACTGGTGAGTCCTATATACTATAAATGTTGAGTCCATTGTCTGAAACGGTTAAAGGAGAGCACTCTTTACTCCAAATTAGCAAGTTTGAATGCATAAAAGGAGGGATTTAAAAGACTTTACATTATTGCCACTTATTTGAGAGAAAGAGAGAGAGAGATCTTTGTTTCCACCGATTTTCTCATACTTTCTCTACAGTCGTTCAGTATGAAACCATATTTTCTTCCCTTGTTTTATTCTCTCTTGTGCCGTAAAATAAATACTAATCTCTTTATGTCAAGCCCTTTAGACCCAAATTAATAGGCAGTGGAAGGGAAATGACTCCACCTTGAGTACAAGGTAGTGCACCACTCTGAATATTTATGGTACATCTTGTATGTGTGTGTGCACAGACAGATGCCAAAGTCTTAGAGCCCATCTTTATATAGTATGGAAGTGAACATACGTAGGTAGACAAAATTCCCTCCAAAAAGCTTTGCCACAGGATTTACAAAGTACTTCAAATGCTACCCCATCTCATCCTTCTAATTCCTTTCATTTCAAATGTGCCCATTAAAATACTTCTTTTCTTACACAGCGTATATATAAGTAGCATTCTTGCCTTCCTTCTCCACGCTCCTAGTAGGCCCAAAAGTGTTCACCATATTAAACGATAGCAATCTCTTTATGCATGCTCCTGCTTGCTACAACATTGCATACCAACGGAACTATCTTTTCGGTCCAAAAGAAATATTTGTCCAACAAAGTCTCAATTCGCTTGGCACATGAATGAGTCTGTCAATTATAGTCCGATCCCTTGTACAAGATAAAACTGTGCATATTATTGGAGTTCACAGACCTAAGTCTAGGTCCACATGCATACATGCATATATTTATCTGGATGGGAAAGCTGACTCGAGTATATAACTAATCCATCCATTTTAGTTTGGTATTATTATCATATCCAGCCCCGTGCTACAAAAAGCAGAGTGGCTGACAGGCAGATCATGTTCTGGATTCAAATGAATGATGATGATGATAATATGCTGGCAATAATCTTCACTCAACTCCCATCATCATGGGTGATTGTATACGTAAATGAGAAAAAAATTACATGCTCCTTTCTACAATGGTTCAAATATCTTAGAAGGATGGGAAGCATGTCTGGAAAGGGATGAGAAGTTGAAGAAGGGAAAAGAAGATGAATATGCTTCCCATAGATTTGGACTCCATGAAAAACCAGCTGACTTTACACGTTGACATGGAAAAATACACACTTTTTCTCTCTGTGCTCATCAAAATTGAATTCCTACTGTATGGAATTCATCGACATCATTTTCACCTCTCACCCTTGCCCGGATAAATCCAAATTGATGAGCTCAATGGATGAAAAACTAGTCATCATCAAAACTGACTTGGTTTGTATGAATTAATGACCAACCATGGATAAAAATATGGCTTTGCATTTTGTTCAGCTCAATCTTCCTTAGAACTCCCTTTTTTTTCTTCAACCATAGAGGAATCTCTTTAAATAGACTATAACTATAGGTAAGTAAGTAAATCAAATTGTGTGGAAATTAATGCATGCACAGCTTATTACATGTAACATTTTCTCCAATTCAGCTTATGAGGGCAAATCGGTAGGAAGCTCATATAATTAAAACGAAAAAAATTAATCAATCAAATATACTTTAAAAATTGCTGCAAACACACTGGAATACATAATAAGCAAATAAAAAGTTTCCATAATTTATGCACTACATAAAATAATAACTTACTATAGCTAGCCATCGGCACCCAGGAAGCAATAAAGTGTAAGAAAATAAACCTCAGCAAGAGGGTATTACGACGAAGCCGGGTTATAAGGAATTATTTATATTAATATTACAAAAAACCAGTAATAATAATTAGTGGTTTTTATCGTTTTTCGGTAGTCTCATCAGCTCGTCTTTCTCTGTTCACCAACTTGCAATCGCAAATTGAATCATCAATCAACATCATTTTGATTTTCGCGCCAACAATAATACTACTACAAGTTAATCCAGTAAACTGATCAGATGACCAAAAAATTACCCTAACATTTCAAATTGAAACATTTAATTATAAAATTAAACCATTTTTGTCACGGTTGGGGTTATTCTAAAACCTGTCTGGAAACTGCGCACACAACTTTTACCCCGTTCCAAACAGAGTGTGTTAACAGAAATTCCATTTTGCGTTTTCAGGTGATTTTAGCTTTAACATGTGGAGCATAGGGCGCTCCCGTTTCTAGTAATTCTAAGACTCCGCCTTCGGCTCCGTAATAAGCAGCTAAAGAAAATAATGAAAAAAGGAAATCCTTGTTATACATTACACAGGTGAGCAGTACATATTACGTAATAAACTGTGCAGCTTACGAATAAAATCCGCTCAAAGTAACTATACTAGGGAAAAAAGAGGGTGACTAGTGTGTGCTTCCATTTTCTATCCTTAGAGACGACGAGACAGCTACTTACGTCGTAATAATAAAGGGCATTGGCATTGTGCATTCAATGGTAATCCTTCCAAGAAAAAAATTAACGTTCCTTGGAGTAATTTTGCCCAAAACAAGGAAAATTAAAAGTAAAACATTTTATTGAACGGATTGTTTTAAACTTACTCAGTCAGTGAATAATTTAAAGAGAAAACCCTGACCTATTGCGTGGGCACAAAGTCCCGGACTGTAAAATTTTCTTTTCCATTGCTCATAAATTATTCGTTTGTAATCTATCTTTTCTTGATTTTGTGTGTGCATGTTTATTGTTGAAAGGTGTACACACACAAAAAATCTTTTTTTAAATTTCCAAAATCCAAATTTAATTTTTTAAGTATTATTTTTGAAATTTTGAAAGTTTTTTAATGTGCGCATGATGAAAATTAAAGGGGTTAATTAAAAGTTATGGAAATGTGAATTTTCAAAAAGTTTGAAACTGTGTTTTGGGGTAAACTCATACCTTTTATTGTATCTTTCCCTGAAAAGAAAAGATCATTTACTTGACTCGCATCACTTCAAGGAAAAAAATCCACATTTTAAAGCCCCTATCATGTCTTTTACAAAGTTTGGTGTATCTATCTAAAGAGAATAGAAAGCGGAAGGAAATTGGTAGATGATAGATTTCACGAATGAAATGTCATGAAAAAAGTCGTTTTTGAATCCCGTTCGTTCATCTCAGAGCCACTTTACTGAAAGTGGCTCCAACTGCTACTTGCTTACATTTTGCTCACATCTTCTATAAATGATATCAAGTGATTTTTTTCACTTCGCGATACACTCTACTACTATTTGCATAGTATATAAAAAAATCGGCACAAAAATGAAATTCAAAAACAGTAAGTTTGTGAGGTTACGCTCACCAGCATTGATTGAACATTGCATTCTCATGCTATAATGGTAATGATAGAAGCTAGAGTCGCAACGATTGCTGACTGCTCTCATGCATTATAAGGTATTAGAGTTCGCAACCATTGCTAATGGAAGTACAATGGTTGCTGACTCGTGAGGAGTATAAAAGGCCGAGCTGAGCTGCAATAGTCATCAGTTGGTGTTCTGCGAGCACACGATCCACAGCTCTCTCTGAGATTGACTAAGCCTCAAACTAGAGATTGGAGTTAGTGTTTATTTATTTCGCATACTGCATAAAGCATACTGGTTAGCATATGACATTAGCTTAGAGGAGCACGGGAGCTCAGCTAATGTATATGGCCCAAGCGTGAAGCAGCATAAACCATATAATAGTTTAGCCTCGTAGGACTGCCTTTCCTTACAG
>Ga0210040_10004231_pt1 | contig 18884 bp, 16 predicted proteins | sample CryGeyCG12114_NA_FD_185462 | JGI IMG/M metagenome (GOLD analysis project Ga0210040, IMG submission 185462) | Groundwater microbial communities from aquifer - Crystal Geyser CG19_WC_8/21/14_NA (SPAdes) (version 2) | ecosystem: Environmental > Aquatic > Deep subsurface > Groundwater | place: USA...
GGACTTGCTGACCTTTTATCACACTAGTCGCACTAGTCCTAGTTTACAAAATATTTTATAGGCTTTCTTATGGTACCCAAGTACCCATATGATCATGAGATCATAACACTGCATAGAAATTCGGTTTGTGATGCATTGTACGTAGCTCTTCATTTCATTCCAGCAGGTGATACCAAAAATAACATAACATATGGGAAGAAATTCATCATGTGAGATGTGAGTGCTACTTACCGTGTGTGGATGTGGAATCAGTTAGTCTATTATGTTTTCATTTTCTGTTGTGTCTCACTCCTACATACTCCAATGATGTAGTGTTTAAGCGAAAATTAAGTGAGTAAATAATTAATGTATATTGTAGTAGGCGGTTCTATGAATCAGTCATCAATAAAACCTTATCATGTTTGAGTTACAAGGTAATATACATAGTACGCGACTATTGACGGGACTGGAACTTCAGTTTTAGCTGAACTGTGCATGAACGACTAATGAGCAAATCCTTTAGCACATTTGTGTGTAAATTGTTACTATCCTAGCCCATCCTAGCAGTTAGCAACCAGCAGCCTGCAGCTACCAACTATAAATATTGATAAGCGAACGGAAAGCTATTAAACTAAAGCACGGAGCAAAGGCACAATAAAGTTGGGTGTTGCCTTTTTTTCCTAGAAGAATTCACCATTCAGAATTTAAATTTCAGATTGAGCAGGCTTTAACAGAACGTAAGAAACTTGGTATTTTTGTAATTTTATATGTTTGTTTGTGTCCATCTCTTAAAGAAACTAATAATTTTTGCTCACTTTTCTTGTAGGATTGACAATTTGGACCCGGCGTAAACTTGAAACCCGGAGTCAAGATGGGTTCATTATTTCAAAGTGAGGAAATGAATCTCTGTCAACTGTTTTTGCAAACCGAGGCAGCCTATTCTTGTGTTAGCGAATTGGGAGAATTAGGCTTGGCACAGTTCAGAGATGTAAGAAGAATTGAACAATTTCATTCGATTTTAATGATCGCCAGTCACCGACCACAATCAAAGATATTTGTATGTATGTTATATGGGAGTTGTTATTTTCTTTAGCTTAATCCCGAAGTCAATGCTTTTCAGAGAAAGTTTGTTAATGAAGTGAGACGATGTGATGAAATGGAACGGAAACTACGATATTTGGAAAAGGAAATCAAGAAGGATGAAATTCCTATGTTAGACACTGGTGAAAATCCAGATGCACCACAGCCTAGAGAAATGATTGATTTAGAGGTCAGTTGAATAATTCTTTACATTTGTGAAAATGCTGTCATTTCAGATTATATGCCATCGGTCTTTTTGTTTACATAGGCAACTTTTGAAAAGCTAGAAAACGAGCTACGAGAAGTTAATCAAAATGCTGAGGCGCTGAAACGTAACTTTTTAGAGTTGACTGAGCTTCGACATATTTTGCGTAAAACTCAAGTTTTCCTTGACGAGGTATGTTCCACTCTTTGCTTCAAAAAATCACAAAAGCACACTTGTCACGCACTTGCGCATTTCTTCACAATTGTAAACCAAAGCCACTCATTGCAATTTTGAACAACATTCCGCAGCTTCTTCTCACAAACATGTACATTTACTTTTTGTGAGTTATTCTTTTCCAAACATTCGGACAAACCCGACACACGACAACGTATTTATTGGAACCATTACGATGTCTATGCATGTTACGCATGCATGTGTGTGTTTATTTTTTGTTTACACTAACCAAAAACATGATTAGTTATCTAGATACACTCACTCACTACAATATAGTCACACTATAGTCTTTTCATGTTGTTGATTAGACTTTTAGTCTCAAAGTTAGTACTATACATAGACTTTAGGGGTTTAAATGTGAGCTATTATGGCGGATTAGATGGGGTCGACTACAACTGGTTGTGTGGGTTCACCAACTCATCTTTTAGGATCCCCACACGGTTCACCTGAACATGATGAACGTGTGGCTTTGCTCTCTGAAGAAGGACTTGCTCATCAACCACAGCAAGCCACTAGACTAGGGTAAAATTCTTATCTCACTTTTTCTGTGGGTCGTAAATACTTGATTTGACTTCTAACGGCCAAAAATGTGAAAAACTTATCTAAAACCCAAACAAAAATATTCAGATAATTAATTTGTTTTCAATCCTCTTTACTAAATCCTTCACAAATCCAGTATTTAAGACTCCACTCGTGCTTTTGTAGTCTTCTAGGGGCCAAAAGGTACTGAAGCTTTACATGTGATGTCCTAAAAAGTCTATATTGTATTTGTATTGTAATTAAAGTTTTAGTTTGTCCATGTCAATTGGTGGTGGTTAGTCCATAATATTTCTAGAATCATAGCAGGTCAGTTAGTGACCTTTATAGAAAAATATTTGTCTTAAAGGATACGAACTTAATCGTTCATGCTTGGTGAAAGTCTAAGTTTCTGACAAACTGACGACATTATTGCGCAAAGGAAGGAGATAAAGACTACTGTAGATATTTTTTTGCAATGTATTCAATAAATACGTTTAATATAAGCGTGAAGGCGAGGGTCAACCAGGTCAGTCTGGCGCTTCAGGTTCGGCAACGGCCGAACAAATTCTTGATGAAACAGCTTTCACCGGACGCATTGGACCCGGTATGGCTGCTGCTGCTCAATTACGGTATGTTAGTTAGATCGATGTAAAAAAAACGTAAGAAGGCAATTTTAATTTGATTGATCAATAATAAAATAGTAACCTAAATAGTATGAGGTAATATTGGTTTTGATATTGACTCCACCACCAAGAAAATATAAACCTTGAGCTTTAGTTTTGTTGAGGACGGAAAATCTAATCAAGTAGCCTTTTTAGTAAGTATATTACTTGAAGGGAGATTTAAAGCCTTTAATTTTGGGATAAAAAAGATTTGTTGCCGGTGTAATTCTGCGAGAGAGGATGCCTGGATTTGAAAGGATGTTATGGCGTGCCTGCCGTGGAAATGTTTTTCTCAGACAACAAGAGATTGAAACTGCATTAGAAGATCCTTCTGCGGTAAGTTGAAAATTCTGGCTTACAACTTACTAACTTTTTCAATCTTTTCTGTACTAGTTTACTGCTGCATAGCCTACTATTTTTCTACCGCAACATTCACTTAAGCTGTAATATTGTAGCGTTTAGCGTTTGCAAAGAATTATCCAGAAAATCCAGATTATTGAAGATCATATTTATTAATGGGGTAGCTAATATATATATATATTTTTTTAAGCTTTGTTACGTTGTTCACTTTTTTCAGCTATTCAATCTGAAAAAATCCTATGCTGCCGTGAAAAAAACACAAGGCACACCATATTTCTGGTCATATAATGTCTAAAAATATTCAACTTGTATTCTTTTCCTACTTTTACGTATCGTATCACATCTCACATGCAGGCATTCGCTTCTGCAATCATTTTGATTTCATGCGTCCATGTTTTTTTACAAATTCTGTAGGGAGATCAAGTGCACAAAACCGTGTTCATTATCTTCTTCCAAGGAGATCAATTGAAGTCTCGCGTCAAGAAAATATGCGAAGGGTATCGAGCAACTTTGTATCCTTGTCCCGAAACGCCTACAGAACGACGGGAAATGAGTATCGGAGTGATGACTCGAATCGAAGATTTGACCACAGTTTTGAGTCAAACACAGGATCATCGGCATCGGGTCTTGGTAGCTGCAGCAAAGTCCGTAAAAACTTGGTTCATCAAAGTGCGCAAAATTAAGGCCATTTACCATACGTTGAATTTATTCAGCGTGGATGTGACAGAGAAATGCTTGATTGCCGAATGTTGGATCCCTGTTGTAGACTTAGAACAAATTCACGCAGCGTTGCGTCGTGGAACGGTTAGTTTCACAGTTTTGTATAGTTAGCTAGTTGGATTGGTATGTAAATGTTTATGTATTTACTATATGCTCGGTTCTATGATCAGGAGCATTCTGGCTCGTCAGTGCCACCGATTTTGAATCGCATGCAGAACAAAGAGAAGCCTCCAACATTCAACAGGTTGAATAAATTCACTCGCGGATTTCAAAATCTTGTGGACGCATATGGAATTGCTACTTATAGGGAAGTTAATCCTGCCCCTTATACTTGCATCACTTTCCCATTTTTGTTTGCTGGTAAGCAGATGAAATTTTTTTGCATAATATGAGCTGATATTTGTGGTTTCTTTATAAGAAGTTTGTTTTTAGTTATGTTTGGTGACGCTGGACATGCATGCATAATGTTGGCATTTTCCGCATGGATGGTAATTAAGGAAGAAAGTTTGCAGAAAGTGAAGTCTACAAATGAGGTCAGAAAAATTACTCTCCTTCAAAATGGATTTTGTACAGTTTTGTAAATAATGAAGATTGGATTTTAGATCTGGAAGATTTTCTTTGGGGGCCGCTATATCATTCTATTGATGGGGTTATTTTCATTCTATACGGGAATCGTGTATAACGACGTGTTTTCCAAATCTTTAAATATATTTGGATCCAAGTGGTATGTGAATAACAAGACCACCTCCGCATACATTATATCGGAAAAAGATCTCTTCCTGGATCCAAAGACTTCTACTTATGATTATCCATATCCCATTGGAGTGGATCCTGTTTGGCAGGTACTTTTAGTTTGTTTGATGTTTTTATGAAATTATGATATGAATATGGTTTTTTCATCATAGTTTTATTTAAAAATAGATTGCAGATAACAAAATTGCTTTCCTCAATGCATACAAGATGAAAATCAGTATCATCATTGGAGTTATTCACATGTTGTTTGGTGTTCTGCTCTCAATCTGGAATCACATATATTTCAGACGCACGATCAACATATTCTGTGAATTCATTCCACAAATCATCTTCCTTTTGTTTTTGTTCCTGTATTTGTGCATACTTGTTTTCCATAAATGGATCAACTATGGAGCAAGACTCCGTAAGCACTCCAAAGAAAATCTGCAGATAAGTCCACATTGGTATTTTTACATTTATTGTGTATGTGTATTTTTCAGCTGGAAAATACAGTGAGCACTGTGCACCATCAATTCTCATCACCTTTATTAACATGGTGCTATTCAAAGGAGGAGATGCAGGAGAATGTGATCCTTACATGTTTCCGGGGCAAGAGATTTTGCAAAAGGTTTTGGTATTGGCTGCTTTAGCTTGTGTCCCATGGATGTTATTCATCAAACCATTCTTATTGCGGGCACAGCATAACAAATTAAAGGCAGGTGCTGTGCATGCGAAACTGGAGAATACTCATTCAGATTTAGAATCTGCTCCAAACTCTGAAATTGGTACAGCTCCTGTTCCTGCTGTTCATGAAGAAGAAAATGGGACTACAGCTGCAACGGCTGCGGCCTCTGGGGCGCCACATGGGCATGGCGAAGAGGAATTTGAATTCTCTGAAATTTTTATTCATCAGAGCATTCATACTATTGAGTATGTCTTGGGCTCTGTCAGTCACACTGCGAGTTACCTTCGACTCTGGGCCTTGAGTTTGGCTCATGCGCGTATGTTAAAAATCTTGGTATTTATTTGCCAGAATAGATTGTCAAGATATTTTGTAGTAAAGTATTTTAATATTTTTAGAACTTTCTGAAGTCTTGTGGTCAATGGTTATGAGAATTGGACTTACCCAAAAGGCTTGGTACGGTGGTATCATCTTGTGGGCAATTTTCGCATTCTGGGCCGTGCTCACTGTCAGCATTCTGGTACTTATGGAAGGATTGAGTGCTTTTCTCCATACTTTACGTCTTCACTGGTAAGAAATATTGAATCTGAAGACCCGCAACGGTTATGAAAAATACAGCCGAATAATTACATGTGTTTTCATGCAGGGTTGAATTCCAAAGTAAATTCTATGAAGGCCAAGGCTATGGATTTGCACCATTTAGTTTCAAAGATATGTTGGCTGCAGCTGAAGAAGCAGACGAAGCATAAAGTTTTTTGTGGCATTTTGCATGCATTTGTAGCTAGTGCACTTAAGAGTACTTATCTTACGTTTGAGCCTATATTTGAGATTGATAGTCATTTTTGTAGTTGTTTAGTTAATAATAGATCTTGTGTTGCTATATTCATGATATATTTTTTCGGCTGTAACAATGCTTGCACTTATTTCACTAAAAATGAATGTAATTGTATTTTCTCTATTAGTCATAAGAATTCTGAGTCTTAAATCAGCCTTGTGAAGAGTGCGTGCACACAAAGATTAAAATTTTAATGAGACTTTTAAATGTGATTACAATACTTTCCCATATCAAAATTAAACTTACAAATATACCGAACACAGTTTTACCTGTGCCAAAATCCACTGGTGATTACTTGTGATTGCTTGTACCATTCCAGCCTATCCAAATTATTTTCACTAACTATTGATTGTGATTAGTAGCCTAGTTTAAATAATTAGTCAGCAAAGAATTCTCTACCGGATGTTATGTTTTGTGTTGGAATAAAATGTATATCGCAAGTTAAATCCATCTACTTATGGTTTTTTGCATGAAATGGCATTATTTATTCATTGCTTGTTATTAGGTCAATGCTAAACTTTGTTCATAGTGATCCATGAGATGTAATTTGGAATGTCCACATAGGCCCCTGGCACATTTTCATTTGCGCATCTACGACAAAATAGAAATTCTGAGTCAGCATTTATTTTCAAAGTTTAGCGTGGATTCATGAGAAATGTGCATATTTTTATTTTTACCCAACGCCCCACGCCACCAATCCTGCAAGATAGTACTGGGTTCCTACCAAACATACTAAAGGCGATCCTCCGTCACCCTGGAAAAGTTTTTCATAAAATAAGAATTTTTTCATAGAAATGTATAATTTATTTTTCATACAGTGCATGCATCTTTTCCTCGCTCTCCACCAGCACACGTAAAACTTAAGCGATCAAATACAAAGTTGGGCCCAAGGGCACTTTGTCGAAATCTTGTTTCACATGTATTGTCATCTAACAAGGGCACATCTACTTTTTTCAGGATTGTAGACATAGCAGAACTTGAAAAAGAAGTAGCTCCATATCCCGAGACAAGGCACCTAACAAACAGTCGGGGTACAATATGTTTGTTACGTAATTAACGTAATAGGTTTTAAAAGTTAGCAAGCTTTATCAACCTTTGATTAACATAAGAAACTCCTTGAGTCGGTAAACAGACACTTCTAATGTGTGGATTTCTTGCAAAGTCCACTGTACCAGACAGTTTCAATATTGCCAGATTATTTGCCAAATTTCTGGAATTGTAACTTTCGTGAATTCTTCTGCTTATCACATTGAATTCAATGAATGGATAGGGTTGATTGAGACTGACTAAATTCCAAGCTCCCAATCTCACTTTTATTGGAAGGCTGAAGTTCACAAATAAATAGTTTGTGCATGAAATCCCTATGCATGCATATTATGTACAGTAGCATGCAACGTGCATGACTATTAGGGGTAACATGAGATGTACCTGTATGCTGCTATCTTGTGAGCTGCTGTTAACTGTAAAAATTCGCAGGCACTTAATTTTTGGCACAGTTGAAACAAAATTTTGGCCACAGACTTACTATGAGAGCTATAGCTCTATAATTAGATCTAAAGCCTTACCACATATTGGGAGTCAATTAAAACACCACCTCCTAGATACGAGTTATCTGTACCCATAATTACTGCCATCCATGGAAATTCTCCAAAATTTGCCTAAAAAGTCCATGAAGCTGCGTAAATATAGCCTCCGAAATCTTCATAAGAAAAATTGCATTGTTTTATTAACCTGTCCACCGACGACAGTAGCTCCTGTTACAGTTATATTGGAAGGAATCCCACATGTAGCACTGCTTCCAGTGGAACAGCAATATATCTGACCAAACGGACATGTGCTGACCACATTTCCCTAAGAAAGTTTAACATGGAAAGAAAAATAATATAGGCCCAAACCATACTATACATCATCACGTAATCTGAAATATACTTGATGACATTATGGATCAAACAAATAAACAAATGATATATTTTAGTAGTACATTGACAATACGAGGATTGATTTCCCCAACTGAACCGGGAGGGCAAGTTGTACCAACAATGCATTGACAATTTCCATTGATGATTCCCGTGGTAGGAGCTACGGTGGTGGTTCCTGGAACCACAATGATCCCCGACCCCGTCACTGACAATTCAAATTTAATCGACCATATGCCAGCTTTATTAAAGTCACAATTTAGTCAAATACCACGTAAAGGGTTTTGATTTACCTGGGAAAATCTGAGCGCTCACTATCGTTGTTTGAAGCAAAAAAATTCCAACCACGGTTATAATGGTGGTTCTTAAGTTTATAAATTGGTCCATTTTGAAGAACACGAAGGGAAGTTTGTTGCTACTACAGAAAACGGATGGTAAATGATTTAGTTGGACATTTATTGGGTACTTGTTAGTTTTTATGGTGTGAGAATGTAAATCGCAAATGTTTTCAAGGTACAAAGGTAAAGCTGTTAATATTGAATTATGTCAAGTCACTACACTAATTGGGGACATCCGCACACTCTGACTGGCCTTAAAAACTAATGACTAATTGAATCACACCAGAAAATTCTAGGCCTCAAGTTCAAATAATAATTGGATTACGAGAGAATACGATGGGAAAATAAATTGTTTAGGCCAATATATGACCAAGTGATATAAATGTGACAATAAACTCTAGTTAGGGGTACGGAGTTGCCGTAAATTACATCTTTATTTGTTCACCAATTTACATAACTGCTAACACAATGATGTTTTATACTCAAATTCCATATTTTCTTCTTTAGACTGTAGGTTCAATTGATACTATACACACGATACATACAAGCAAACTGTTCCTTTTTTCTACACAAGTTGATGATGACTAATATTTAATGTAGTAATAGTTAATGTAAATATGAAGGTTGTTTAGAAAGCGAAGAGGAGGAGGAAAGCCATCATGAGACAAAACAAACCCATAGCCTCAGACAAAGCGAATCCTAAAATGGCGTAGGAGAAGAGCTGTTGTTTCAATGAGGGATTCCTGAATAAAAAAAAAAATTCAAGATTGGTGAATCCTATTCAGCAGCAATAACGATCAACTAATAAAGTCAACAATACCTAGCATAACCGATGATCAAAGAACCGAACACGGATCCAATACCGGCTCCTGATCCAGCGACTCCGACGGTAGCGGCTCCAGCTCCGATGAACTTGGCAGCGGAATCGATATCACGACGGGCGACGGTGGTGCTCAACTCGCGCCGGCTAACAATGGATTGACTCTATCAATGTAAAAAAAACAGCAAAAATTAGATTTCCCTTAATTCTGATACAAATACAATTTAAAATATAACTTCCACTGAATAAACTTACGGGCTGTGAGACCATTGATGGCATGTAGAACAGAGCTGCTGGTGAATTGCTGTTGACTGAGGTCATAATGGACCGACGGCCAAGGGCCATCATCAAAGGCAATTGGGATGTCAAACGGAAGGTATTCATTTTGATTAAGATTTGGATGAGTCTTGCGACCTAAAATCACCAAAATCAATAAATTATTGTCAGTATTTAAAAAAATTCATCATGGAGGCTTTGCTCTATCCAGCATAAAACGGTAGTTTTAAACAAAAATCGAAATGAATCAAAAGCGGAAAAGTGTTTATACTGCTTTGTGTGTTCTTACCTGGTTATTAGAAGGTTTTAAAGGGTTGAAATTTTTCAACTTTAAAAAAGAGAATTAAAATTGTTGGAAAATCTCCGGAACCAATATATCTCTCCTCTTCTTCTTCCTTGCCTTTTCTGGTCACACTGCCTCTGCGCACAGCACTTGCGTGTTCTCGGGCAAAGTTGGCTTGCGCTGCGCATTACATAATCCGCCTATTCCCTACTGCAAAATTCAATTTCGAGTGAGACTGGTATTGTTAGCACCCAAATATTTGTTGTGCATCTTCTACGCGTTATGAGTTGGTGTGTAAAGTTGTATACACTGGAAAAAATTGGATCCCAACAGTACAGCAGTTGTCACAAGATGTGCCCAGTGATATGATTGGAGCGGACGAGTATGTAAAGTAGATCATATGATTCCCTTGTGTTTAAAGTTTATGAATTTGTGATTATTATTATTATCATTATTGATTGATTATTCAAAACATTCCCGAAACAGTTCCAGATTTTTTAATGGATTTTAATTTAGAAGGCATCAACAAATATAAGTTCGAAAATATGAGCCAGTCAGGAAAAGGCACAAGTGAAGCATAACTTGATAGCATACTCAAGATGGATTGACATTACTTGTGTCCCTACGAAGTTGGGTTCGGGAAACGTCAATATGTCTGGATCTCCCGAACAGGTTCGGGAAAGGGATTTTTTAAAGGATTAGATTTCAGTTCAGAAATCTTATTAGAAAACTGGAATTAGCTCTGATATGGATTTGAAAACGCAGGCTTTAGGAAGTATGAAAATAGAGGGCGGAAGCGACGAAGATGACGGACTGGGTGATGCGGAAGACAGTAGCATAAACGAGGCAAATGACAACTCGTCTCTGGTGGAAAATGAAATTGAGTCATGTTTGGATGACAACAACAGTTTGGATTTGAATTCCCAGTGTGCCCATTGTGGAGTCTGTTTGTCACGCTCAGTCGACAAGATCAAGACAATCGTCATATGTTCGGCAGAATTCGTGGCCAGGAACGCATTGAAATCAAAGCCTGATGAACAGCCTAGAATCGGAATCCTCAAAGCTCTTTCAGAGATATTTGAAGGCACCCACATTTTTCATTCCCACATGAAGAAACGTACAAGTCAGATTTGGACATCAGCTGACCGATTAAATGTATCTATCTGCATGGAATGTGCTAATGCCGTCTCCAAGTTTTATGAAGCCTTTCATAATGTGCTTTCCAATGCCTCAGAAAATTCCTACATTCTTAGTAAACTAAGGGATTATTTTCTTTTATACTCTCGAAGCAACAATGTGCTTCCCTCACGTAGAAAAGCTTTACAACGAAAATCAAATACCAAAGAGCCTTCTGAGGTGACTCAGACGCCAAGTAAGTCTGATATTCCTCAGCGAACATCTCAACGTCAATTAGCCAAAGAAAATAAGCGAACACTGAAACGAGTTGTGAAAACTGAAAATTCAAGAACCTATGATCATGATAGCGATAAAAGTTTACAGAATTTCGCAGAGAAAGTGGATGGTCCAAATACTTCTCCGTCCGCCTACCCACCAATCGGCAAAAAAAGTGAGTTTGCTTGTCTCCTTAGTCTCCTACCTGTCATAATTCAGCCTGTCTCTACTGTCATAACTTTATAATGATGATTAACACGCCTAATATTTTTTTAGGAAATCTGAATTCTATTTCGACACTTAAAAGAAGAGGCAGACCAAGTAAGTACAAGCTCTAGCAACGGTATGTTTAAAACACCCCTGGGCTTGGTGAAATTTTTCATAAAAAAGTTAGTTGGTCGAAGTCAATTAGGAATTCGGACTAAATTTTTATGGGGGATTTTAACTGGAGCTCCGTGGTTATACGGACCGAATTAGGGAGTGTTGCTTATAGAAATTTTGCACTAACCAAAATTGTAAACTTAATAATGAGAGAATAAGGGGTTTTAAATGCAAACAGACAGTTTAGTAGTTTTCAAAAACATTTCACCTTTTATACATTTTCAGAAAAAGTTGTATTGGATGCCATACATTCTCCATCTTTGCATAATTGCTCCGGCTGTGCAGAAGAATTCAAAACTCAATCTAGTCTAAAACTTCAAGTGAAAACAAATTACAGATCGAAAACGAAATCGACCTTGCTAAATTCTACGAAATCAAAGAAAACTGTATCAACATTCCGCTGTAAGTTTTGCACTCGAACATTCTCTTCCAAAACGAATCTAGTCGCCCACGAAACAAGGCACAATGATTTTGATTGCCAAATGTGTCAAAAACGATTTGCGACATCTTCCTTACGAAATCTGCATATTGAAAAAATTCACCATACCACATTTTCTTGTGACAAATGCTCAACTTTAGACTTCACATCCTTTCCTACACTTACAGATTTAGTAACCCATCATAGTGAACTGCATAATATTATTTACGAACCCTGCAATATCTGTGGACTCCTAGCAAAAAATCCTATTGAATTATCTAAGCACACCTTTGATGTACATGGGAATGATCAATTGGTCTTATCAGATTCTGAAGAAGAATTGAAATTCTGTTGTCATTTGTGTCCTAGAACTTTCGCTGGTCGGTCGTATTTGACAGTGCACTTATCCAAAATGCATAAAAGTGCCGTGCGCCCATCGTTTGAATGCGACAAGTGTGACCAAAGCTATTTCACAGAATCTAGATTGAAAGCCCATGAACAATGGCATTTACGTACAATAGTTTGTCCAGAATGTGATAAAGGATTTTCTCGCAAAAATCATCTCCATCGTCATTTAGTAACAGTACATACAAAAGATCCTGATGGGAAGCCTCGGAAAAAAGCCAAATACAAAATAGTCGACGGTAAAAAAGTTTATGAGAAGACTTATGTGCCTTGTCCAATTTGTGGACGGCAATGTGATGACCGAATTTTAAAGAATCATTTGAGGACGCATAGTGATGAACGGCCATTCTTGTGCGACAAATGTGATCGACGATTTAAAGTAGTTGATGAAATGAAACGGCATATAAAAGCTGTTCATGATAATATGAAACCATTTTGTTGTTCAACTTGTGGGAATTTTTTCAAGCGTAGGAGAAATCTTATTGAGCATGAGGAGAGACACAAGCCTGTACAAAGTTATCCCCACAAATGCAGCGTGAATGGATGCGGCAAAGCTTTTAAAGTTAGATGGAGTTTAGCATCTCATTTGAAAAGACATAAAGGGGTTAAGGATCACCAATGTCCCCATTGCGAAAAACAGTTTACTAGGAAATTGAATATGAAATTACATATTAGTAAAGTACACAAATATAGAGATGGAGATAAAGCTAATCAAGATCCCTTTTTGGACAAAAATTATTCCGCTACAATTAATGAATCCGTACATTCCAACGATATCAGTTTAGGGGTTACCAGTAATGATGTTAGCAATTTTCATAATCATAACATAGCCCAAAATAGTATTCAATCTCATCTTATAACTGGAGAGTTAGGTTCCCAGCAAATAGCAATGGGATCTGCAATGCTGGCAGCAAATAATAATATAGAAGCACATGGAATGCCACCAAATTTTATTGGCCAGAATGCCAGAACTTTACTAGATTTTGGTATGCATTATTTAAGTTTGTAGTGGCTAGCAAATCACAGCTCAAGATAATCATTAATAATAATTTTCGCATTTATACTTATTACGCCTTAGCTTTATGTCTGCTCATGTTTTTACTAAAACATTGATTGATGGAAATACTTGAAAAATGAAGGTAATAAATGATATTTCAGTACAAGTATTATTACGTACAAGGAAAGATTTTATTTCATGATGCCAAAACCGCCAAAACGTCCTAAAAATATGCTACACAGACCTTAATTTTTTACAAGTATCAATAACATCACAAGTATATGAGATTTTTGTAGACATTCATTCATATATGTTTATGAAAATCAACTAATTCCAGTAAAGTTTGTGCTTGAGTTCAGCGAATAATGTCAAAAGAGGATTCTACACTAACCGGAAAACAATCAGAATAAAATACTCTCGGCAGTCAATAATAATTGAAATCCATTGAGAATAGAAACAACAAACATGTTATGGTATGTATTATGTATGTAAGGAAATTTTACAAACTGAACGAGCCTATAGCACTAGCGCATGAAACAACTTTTAAGTGTCCAAAAAATACATAATTATTTACCCACTAGGAGATTACAAGAAATGGTTTTAACTAGTTTTAGCCATTCATATTATCTAGCAGTCTAATTCTATCCATGATTAGATGCTAGACAAACATATATATATGTAAATATTCAAACTACAAACTAATCTTTCTCAGCCAATGAAATGGACTGTCCGATATCAAGAAAATTCTCATATAACTCTCGTTTACAGGACCCTTGTTCATTAAAGCTGAATTTGTGGTAACTTCCATCTCCACAGATAACTACAAATCAGAGTGTATATGTATTAGCTTAGCTTTGGCATCCTGAACTGCACAATTCTAATAAATAACAGTCCAAAAAATAATTTAAAATAACAGCTTACCAATAACGGTTCGTGGATCAGAATTTCCAAAGGCACAAATACATGGTGAATTTCCACTAACTTGGAACTTGGTAAAACTCCATTTGGAGCTGAAGTATTTTGGTAGGAATGATGCAAGCCTGAAAATATATTATATATATATAAATATATATATATATTGAAAATATATATTGCAAAATATAAGCGCTAGTCTAAACTCGCTACTTTTTTTCTGTTGACAATATGACAATAGATATTACTTACGGAGACTGCTGATTCTTTTCGTGGTCATTAACAGCAAAGATGTGGACTGTCCCATGATCCGATGAGACGCAAAGCAGTGTAGAATCAAGGTTAAAATTAATGCAATAAATTAGGGCAACATTTGCTCCCCTCCGTAGCTCGTTAATTTTCGTGCCATGTAAAGTTTCGAAGATTCGGATCAGTGTTCCTTTCTCTGAAGCGGTGGCAAGGTATGTACCCTATTAGAAATTAGTGAAAAAACTGAATCTTAGTGTGCTCAGAAACTCAACACAGTTTTTTACAAAATCTTATTTTCAAATATACCTGTAAATTCATTGAAATGCAGGATAGGGCGGTCTCATGAGCTAGAACGGTTATTGCTCCTTTATCAGTATTTCCTAAATCAACTATTTCTACTTTGCCATAACTTTGGCCCGGAAATGCTAGCAACGAATTGGAGGAGGATGGGCATAACACACAAAGTCCTGTACATTGGATTAAAAATACCACACTACAATAAAGCACTATTTATTTGTGAATACATTACCAGATGCAATATTTGAAAACTTTGTATACCTTTTGGATTGGAACACGTTTTAAACACATGAAGCTGCTGAGGCGTTTGAGTAAATGTGTAAACTTTTATCATGTCTTCCAAAGCTACAACTATGCGATCCCTTCTTAATTTAACTGATTTAACTGGGGTTGAAAATTCCATTTCAATCACTACTCGCTTTTTAAGGTCATCCCAAATCATAACTGTAATAAATTATTTAAGTAAGTTGATTGACACATAGAATCAAGCAGCATATAGAAGAGCCAAAGTGGTCTAAAGTAACAAACCTTTATTAGGAGGATATTTTGGGGTTTTACCCCCACCAACAAGAGCAAGGTAATTGCATCTAAATAACATTTCCACTCGACTGATGCCCCCATCATTGAAATCGTGTCTTTCTTTTTCTTTCAAAGGGTCACAATTGAAAACACGGAAACCAGTTTCAGTCCCACAAGCAAAGCATTCTATAAAAAACAAGAAAACCCCAACGGTATAGATGTTCTGCATAATTCCTTATACCGATCTCATTTTAGACACGCATAAAATTAAAATGTCCGCATACCTTGATCTTGATTGAATCCTACATACAAAAGTCCGTTCCGAGACGGATTACTCTCAGGAATCTCCATTATTACTCACAAAACTTTAACTACTAAAGTCAAATTTCACCCAAAGTTATTCAATTATTAAAACGTCAACATCAAAGTGTCAAGGCCGCATCCTATAAATTTAACTTCAGTCCGGACAATATAATGACGAACTTTAAACGCAGTCACGACAGCTTAACTGTGATTTCCATCACCAACAAATTTAGTCAATTTACAATAATTTGCATATAAAACGCAAAATTCCAGTTGAAATTGAAAGTTCATTGTTTCACAAAAAATGTCAAGAGCGCTACGACGTCATTTTAAACACAAAACTCAACCACATATGATCGCAAATTCATTTCATCTTACGCAGAGTAGCAATAACATCTGATGTAGTAAGCGTGCGCATTTGCTCATGTATCTTGCCTTTTTTACTCCACTTGTATGAGTTAGTTACTTACTACATGCAAACAGGTGCATCTAAATGTAAACAACTCACTTTCCGAATAATCCTATTTGACGTCTAAGTTAGAGTAAAAGTGCACTAGTTAAATAAATAACAAGTGCATTGTTAGTAAACATCCTTTGAGAAAATGGTCAAATGGCGTGCATCTAACATGTTTGATTCATCTCTGTGATCATAAAATCTCTGATTTGTATTCAGTTGCATGAAAGATCCGCCTTATCTTGTCCGTGGACGTGGACACAAAAATGTTATAGATTTAAAGTACAAAAAAAACATTGAAACAAAACGCCAGCAATTCGGTGCTAGTTTTCTAAAGAACAGTCTCTGAACCCTGACGATGCAAAGGATAGCGATGGCTTAAGAAAGAATTTAAAATAAGACAGCAAAGAGCAAAGAGAGGGTTTTGGTTTTTATAATATTTCTGTCTTCTTTTATTGATTTTTTCAGCACAAGAGAATAATAACTTGCGTTGGGTAGATCTCCCAGTTACCATAATATGATGCCGCGATCTATAACTATATTTAAATTCAAACTCTAGATACACTCCGGTACAATTAATACGACAAACGCGCGGTGTAAGTAATAACCACTATTTACAAAATATAAACTGAACAGATCTCCAGAACTCGTAGAACGTATAGTGTACATTAACAAACTAACTTGCTTGGTACAATTACAAGCCATAATTTCATACACAACACCATACTCATCTAATAAGCATAGGAGGGCGAGAAGGTCACAGGATCCCAAGAATTATTCGGTTGGGAATCCCAACCTAACAATTCATCCAAGTATCATAACAACATTTGTAAAATTCATTCATGCTTTCCAGCAGTAAAAACAAAGCAGACAACATAAACTTTGATTGTATCCATTTCTTTCAAACTTAAATAACATGAAAATCTCAATAACAATGCGCGACAGAAATTAATAATAATTCATTTGCTGGACCAAATCACCATTATCAATGATTCAGCAGGTTTCAGGCCATTACATACTTACTATATCTTAAGTTATAACCTCAATTGGCATACACTAAAAAAACACTGACTACTATAGGCAAACCATTGCCACAATCATGAAATCCAAGCATCTACTGTAGTATAATTCATTGACTCTATTTGAAAAATTTCCTTTCAATAGTCTAGTAAATTGTATTGCTTTTTTTCGTCAAAAATTAAACCATTCGCGGTGTAAAAAAAACTAAAACTTTTGCACTTCGAGTCCACACTATTACAGATTTGAATACGCCTAATATTTTACCCTAATAAAGTAAATCAAAATCACATTTTTTTGTTATTACACGTGTGCATTTCAACAATTTAAAGACCAACAAGAATTTTTTCAGCGATACACAAAACCAGGGTGCGATTAATTATATATTTCTCTCGATCAATTTTTCTCACTCTTTCAGATGCGGGAAATCTTCCGGTGGATTGCTCGTAGGGGAATTCACTGCGTTCCGGATTTCAGCCATTTTGTCAGAATCTGAAGGAAAAAAAACATACAATTCACAAGATATTCGTCATTGTCATTATACTAAGTATTCAGCCATTAAAGGGCAGTCTTCATCATGCGTTTTTGCGATTTCCATCTATCAGCCACAAAGTTAACTAGGGACATTATGTGTTTCACTTGTGGAGATATATCGCTCTACAGGACTGAAAGGAAAAAGGATTTAACGGGTAAGTTAAAGGAGTATTGGACGTTAAAATAGGACTGAAGGATAGTTTGGTAGATTGGACAGGCTCGCAAAATTGGCAATAGTACTATTTATAGCGACTGTGGGGGGTCAAAGGGGGACACCTGACATGCTTTGTGGAGAGCGACCTTTCACAACTCCGGCGTAACTGGCTGTCCCAGCTGGTGCTGATGCTTTTCTCACATCTGCGTCGCCCATGAATCTGAAAATGTTATGAAAAATTTGCATTTGAGACCCAAAATGAAAGCAAAGAACAGCCACGCTATGACGTTATTCTAATTTTCATTGCTTACTTGTGCTGCTTGAGTAAAGAACATTCGCCACCTTCTTGTGTATTAAGTCCATAAATATACAATACACCATCATAAGAGGCGACAAGGACTTTGGTGGACTTGGTACCATTGGAGTCCGTAGCACCAATGACAGCAGTAACGCTCTTCTTCTCATGGAAAGGAGTTGCAATGGTGGCAAAAGCTCGTCCCTGAGTCCACACTTCGGTCACTTGGGCGGGCAATGCACCTTTCAAGTAATCCATCCAAGAGTTTGATTGAGCATCCTCCTTTGAATCCGCGCTGCAATAATATGTAAATAATTAGATTATCAGTAATATTGGTGGATCTTTTTATGACTTGCAGGCTCACTTGTTAATAATTAGATTGGTATAAGCTTTTTGCGATATATAACTATAGGACTACAGCAATGAATTTTGAGAACAAAGATTACTCCATATACTAAAGAACAATACGCCAGTTTTGTAGAATCCATAGGCTATGGAACTACTTTTGGTTTTGTGCATGCACTTTAAAACACTTTAAAACAAATTATACTTACGGTTTGAGACGAAAGACATGTATAGTTTCAGTGTTAGAAGACACTGCCAGGAAATCACTGTCCATGGAGAAAGAAATGGAGTAAATAGTGGCATTCCGTTTCATTCCACGACGGAACTCGAACATGCGTGCACCATCATTAATATTGTACACACGGATCACAGTCCCTTTCTCCGAAGCGGTGGCCAACAGATTTCCGTCTGTATTGAAAGCTAGAGCTGCCAAAGCGGAGTTATGGGCATGGATTTCGGTCTTTGCTTGCAAGTTATAAGCGTCAAAGACTTGCACTTGGCCTGTTCCTGAGGACCCGGGATATGCTAGGTATGAATGGTCAGCATTCACTGACAATGCCAGCAGTCCATT
>Ga0210040_10004232_pt1 | contig 18878 bp, 19 predicted proteins | sample CryGeyCG12114_NA_FD_185462 | JGI IMG/M metagenome (GOLD analysis project Ga0210040, IMG submission 185462) | Groundwater microbial communities from aquifer - Crystal Geyser CG19_WC_8/21/14_NA (SPAdes) (version 2) | ecosystem: Environmental > Aquatic > Deep subsurface > Groundwater | place: USA...
GTCGTGTTCATGTATGCCTGCATTGTAGCATGGTACGACAAGACGGCTTCGCGAAACAACGATCTTCGGCCGGAGGAATGGATTAGTAAACTCCGACCATCAACAGCAGCGTGATGTGTTTCGAAGTTTCAGTGAAGAGCCCGGTGCAAGACACTAACGGCGACGTTATATTGTCGCACAAGTCGTAGAGGTCGTGATATTTATGCGCTGGACTTTCGCATTGGTGGTCTGGCCGCTATGGCGGTGGGGAAGTTTGGTGGTCAGAATGAATTATTCAGGTCCGTACTACGTAAGCGATTTTGCGATGCGGACAGATAATAAGCAGGTTGATGATATGTCTGACCGTGTCCGAGTCGTTGAAGTAAGCAGCAGACTTGTGGTTGGACTCTTTCTGCCACAAGCGAGTCGGCACGTGTTTGTACAGCGAATCCGGGTGAAGCGGGGGGCTGCATATGCGCACGAGAATACGGCTGGGTTGTGTGCTCGAGCAGGTGCATCAAGTCGATGTCGATGACTGTAATCAGAATTGCCAATGGATGGAAGATTGGGGGAGGTGGTGAATGTGGGCAACAGTAATGTTGTCGAGTAAGAGTGCCGTGTCAGTGGTGTGGGCCTGTGGTCGAGTAGAGTAGAGTAAGAGTAGGAGTAGGAGTAGGGGAACAACTGCGGAGACGGAAGGAGTCCGACTCGGTCGCGCCTCGAGTTTCGAGTTCAAGTTTCTTCTGATCGCCGACTCGGAAGACGAAGATCATCGATTCCAACGCAACCTGCAACCTGCGACCTGCAACCTGGACGCGGCGCAACACCACGGCAGCTGCAACTGGGATTTCCCTAGCAAAAGCAACTTGAGCTCCAACTTGACAGTGCAATGATACCGTACTCAACCCTTAACCCTCAACCCTCAACACTCCCTGATGCTACATGCTACACAACTCAACTAGTGTTTGCAAGACGCGCCAACTCTCTACGCAGGCGAGGCACGAAGGGCATATTACAGTACCTGCGTACCTACAGCTACCTACTGTGGTACCTAGGTACCTACCTAGACCGGTACGCACTGGCTCGGGCTCGGGCTCGGGCTCGGGGCTGGACAGCAGGATTGACGCGTAAGTCACAAGACTCAGGAGGCAGCCAACCCCGAAAACTCTGGTGCTGGTATGAGTGCAGTTAACTAGTGACTTAGGTCTGACTGCCTCCCAGTCGCGCTTAGCAAACATTGGGTGTTCCAGAAGACGCCACGATTACATGATGCGGTCCAAGTGGCGTCGGCTTGGACTCGTGAACCCGCAAATGCGCTACAAATGCCCCAGGACCGCCCAATCAGGCCACCCTGTAACAGCCTAACAGGAAATGGGGACCCCTTCGTCTCGAATACTGATGAGATTTAATATTAGTCCACACCACGGATCAAGCTGGCGCTGCTCGCTCGAGCTTTTTGACTTGCTCGTTCACGGTTGACCACCTGCTGCATCATCTCGAAGAGCATTGACTAATAAGTTGCATGGAACATCCGTCAGACTTTGGAGCACACGCGCCCCTCTTCTCCACAGTGACCAGTCTGCGGCCTGTCAATGCTCTCAGCACCGGACTTGATCTCTTTAAAATGCTCGTACACAGCAAGTCCTCTAACAGCACTGCATGACGGCCGAGTAGTGCCCGACTCTCGCCCCCGTGGAACCCAGTCTAGAGGAACAAGCCAGCTCGAAAGATGCTCCAAGGCCATAGGGTCACCATCAACCAGCAACTTGTGCCTGATCGTCGTCTCCATATGCTTATCTGTTGGCGTTGATCATTTGTGATCGGCATTACTTGCTTCCAGAAGCTCAGCCGTAACTCGTACAAGGTAGTGTTGGATCACCCAGTAGTTCTCCAGCAGACTATCACGTCGATGGAAAGGCCTAAGTCTTCTAGCGGCGAGGAGTTCCTGAAGTAGCTGCTCACTTTTCCACTCCTTCTTCCTTCCATCCGTGCCTCGGTCGGCATGGCGAAGAGGAGTCACGACTGACATGTGGAATCACCGGCATTGACAGGGGGTCCGGAACAAATGCAGATCATGCATGACACGACGGCGTTTCGGAATTGTCGCGGGTCGTAGGTCGTGTGGTGATGATACTCGGCTGAGTATGATTGTTCGCATGAACGCAGTGTGCAGTGTCGACTGTATTCATGTCTAAGTAACCCCGCAGATGCTCGATGGCCACCGAGAGTTCTAACGAGCACATCTAAACATTTCCACCACCAAGAAGAAACCAAAGCCTACCTACCTAATGCACAACCCGAAAGCCTTGGAGTCGCAGCACGGATGAAATGAGTCCAGCAACCCACGTGATCAAAGTCACGTGAAGATCAGTCCTTCTGACAACGACGTAATTTCGATTTGCCGCCGAACTCTTGCCACATAACCCCCCTTCCTGCCTCTGTGAAGTATTTTTAGTCCTTACTTCAACCCGAGATCGATAGTTTCGTAATTCTACAGCAAAATCAGGATCAAGCAGCGGCCATCATGGAGAACGGAAAGAACGCAAATCCTCTTATCCTCAACCCCTCAGATCTTCCCACACGCAAACGCAGCCAGTCCGCCACGAAGGACAAGGCCAATGGAACAACCATATTTTCTTTCCCTGCGCCGTCACACAGCGCAGATCCATTCTTCCGCTCCTCCAGCCCATCTTCGCTAGGCGACAGTGATAGCGATGCGGAGGCTGAACCTATTGACGAGCAGGAAGTCTATGATTTGATAGCCACAATGTCTGATCCGGAACATCCCATCACGTTGGGTTCGCTAGCCGTGGTATCACTACCGGATATTGCGATCGTGCCTACTCTACCGAATCGTCCGAACTCGCAGCTGCAGACTGTCACGGTCAAGATATCTCCGACTATCCAACATTGCAGTTTGGCAACAGTCATTGGCCTTGGCGTGCGTGTGAGACTTGAAGAGTCCTTACCAGCAAGGTTCAGAGTTGATGTCAGAATAAAGGAAGGCACACACTCTACAGGTGATGAGATCAACAAACAGCTGGCAGACAAAGAGAGAGTTGCGGCCGCGCTCTGGAACCCAACCCTGCAGAGCTTCATCAAGAAGATGCTGGAGACGTGCGAGTAGATGAGCGGATTGCCGACCGCAGCACTTAGCCCACACAACAACTCTGCATATCGAGTCTGGTAGTAACTCGGTCTAAATTAGTCATGCTCGGCAGCTGGAGGCTCACAAGAGCCAGCGACGAGCTTAGCACGCAAAGTCCGAGTTCGTGCCGTTGAGAATATGACCTGGAGCAAGACCGAGGTGCTGAAAGACCTACGCAGCTTGTTCAATACAGTCTAGCACGCCCTTCAGAGCTTCAGATGTAGTTCAATCGCGTCTCAATAATGCTGAAACGGCGGGGCAATGAATCTCGAGCATGTTCGAATGTCGAGCTCTGAATTCACATTTCTTACGATCTGCTAGATGACCCAAGATGAGTTTGAATATACTCGATGCCCTTGGTCAGATATGGGATGAACGCTTTGGTATCTTCAGACATCGGAAAATGCCCCAAGCCAATCATTTTCTCAAACTTCGCACCAGGTATCTTCTTCGCCGTCGCTTCGCTCGCTTCCGCTGTGCAGCTATAGTCGAATTCTCCAGTCAGCATGTACACAGGACAGATACTGGTATCGATGTTCTGCATGCGATCTCTACCATCCCAGCCTCGAAAATAAAACCTCAGATCTCCGTTGAACACCTGGACACCTTGCGAAGAGTAGGTCCACCAGATCAACCGCTTGTTCTCTGCCGGAGCAGTTGGCGCTATCATGCCACAGACACGCTCCGGATCGAGAATCGCAGGGTCGCCGGGCATGTCATATATCGCTGCCGCTGCTGGCAAATGATCGCAGCCTTCACATGGAATGACACCACTGACACCGAGTTCCTTTGCTCTCAAAGCGACTGCAAGACAGACATGGCCGGCCATGGATGCGCCTGAAACGATCGGCTTTTTCAGCTTCAGCTTTTGTATAACTTGTCCGATTATCCCAACGTACTGTTCCTCATCATTGGTGAAGTTTTCCGGCATTTGCTTCGAGCCCAAGAACGAGCGACCGTGGCCAGGAAGGTCGAATGCATACATTGTGCATCGCCGTCGCAACTGTTTGTCTTCCATGAGCGCATGGTACTGTCTGGAATCCGAGCCAGCCGTATGCAGAAAGAGTATGTCCTGTGGCCCCGATCCGGCAGTTTCATAGAATATCTTACAACGACCCCAGCGCGGTTGCTCGGCTGTGATATAGCGACCGACGATCGAGTCTTCCTCGTCGAAATCAACCACCACATCTTCTGGTCGGTACGCAGTGTCCTGACCATGCAAGGCATCTCTTATCCTGTCGAGGATTATGCGCCACAACCTGGCGTAACGACCAAAAGCGGCGACGTCACCCACAATCTCGACTCCCTCCACTTTGCCCAGGATACGAAGCATACCCCAGTACGATTGAAAGGGGCGCTTCGGCACTGCTTCGAAGAACTCCTCCCAGTGTTCGGTGCGCGCTGATAATGTAAAGGAAGGTTTGAGGTGCGGTCCAGAATCGAGTTGGATGCGACCATTTTCGACCGTCACGATCACTGGTTTCGTGTTATCATCAGCCGTTATGCCGAAGGCAACAGCGTGGCCGTTTGCCGAAGCTTGGAATTCATGGTCGTTCTTGACGGCTTCCTCGATCTTGCCGAACGCGGGCTCGAGCCTGGATAGCAATTCGAATGAAGACATAACTGTGGAAATGTTCTAACCGATTTCCTTGCCCGTGGCGGTCGTTATCTGGCGATCAGTCCGCTTATACCTTCGTAAAAGAGAAAGGTATTCGAGAGATTTCCAACAAGCTTTGTATTTATTACTGTGTATCCAGTCTAAGTCGTTTACCTGTTCTCTTGACAAAGTAGCAACGTCCCGCTCGCGCTCCCACTCCTCTCTGTTTCGCTCCCTTCTCCGCATTCTCCAAACTACGTAGACCGAGGCCACTACCCGCGATGGTGGGATTGGATGATCTCATCCCATCACGACCTGGCATCTCGGCCTTCAGCACATTCGGCTTGACGATTTGACACACTCCATGTTCTTTTCAAGCAGCCATGCTCGCGCCGGAGTTGGGGCCATGTTGCCAAGTCACAAGTGACTCGGACATTGGTATCAAAGTATGCGGCCCGACGGTTAGAACTATTCGACTTTTTCTTTTCCTTTTCCTTTTTCTTTTCCTTTCTCTTTTCCTTTTTCGCTACATTTCCATCGCGTCGACAACAACGCGTCGTGCGATCGCCCGTTTCCATAACCCCCAAACTGTGTGAAGATGCGAAATGTACAATCCCTCTTCTTGGGGCCCAATCCGAGCGGCACGAGTCGATTCAGTCGCGGACCCTGCCGAGTGGCCCAGGTGCAGATAGATACAGTGAAGCACTCCCTCGCTATCCCGCTGAGGCTTGCTCGTCCTGGAACACCTGAAGGTGAGAGTCGTTGCGTCGTCGGACTTGCGAGGGAAACTCTGGAAACGGTCGAGGACGGGGGACGTGAAGAGCGTTTGACATGGCGATGTGTATGTTTCATGTTCACGAAGCACGAGAAAGCACCAGAGACGGCTTTTGTAGCGAGCAAGGCCGGTTTGATTTCATAGAATGTTGTTCGCTCGGGTGTTTATATGCCCTGGCCATCATCTCGACCCCAAAGCTTGACCGTCCTGTCATGGCCGCTGCTCGCGATCCATCTGGCATCGTGACTGACGTCCACACTCAAGACATTGCCGGAGTGGCCGCTGAGCTGCTTGGCCAAGGACCAGTCGTCGGCCGAGTAAATGTTCACATTCTTGTCAAACCCACTCGAGACGAAAAAAGTACCCGCCTTGCGTGGCTGCATCTCGTTTCTGACCCCGTTCGACGTGCCGGCATCCACCACGGTCGACAGATCGCCGTCGATCCCCTTGAACCATCTCAGGTCTGATACGTTGCCGTTGTGAGCTCCGAGACCGCCGACGTTTCGCACAGCTCGGATGTCCCAGCATTTGACCCAGCCGTCCCCGGAACCAGAAAGCACTCGGTACCCATCAGCGCCCCAGTCCATGCTGTAGATTTCTCGGATGTGCCCTTCCAGGATCATGATCGTACGTCCTGACCTCAAATCCCATATGCGGCCGATACTGTCGAAGCCTCCACTGGCGAGTAGCGAGCCATCTGTGTTGAATGCCACCGTATATACTTCTCTTGAATGTCCTTCCTGTAACAAGAGCTCTGTTGTTGTCTCGACGTCCCATAGCCGCCATGTGGTATCGAAGGATGCTGATGCCAAGTACTTGCCGGACGGGTGAAATTCTACACGACACACCCGGCCTGTATGGCCTTCTAACGTCGAGATTGGCGTGTCTTTCTCAAGAGACCAAAAGTTGATTTCGTTCTTCCCAGTAGGCCCACCTCCGCTGCCAGACGCAAGGTTGAGTGATCCTGCCGACACGTTCGACTCCTGGAGCGTGGCGCCCGGAAACCACGATATTCCGCCGACCATACCGGTATGACCTCGTAACGACATCTTTTCTTCCAGATTCGGCACGTCCAGGATCTTGATACCGCCAGCCCAGTTTCCAGCAGCGATGGTTTCACCATTCGGTGCAAACCTGGTGATACTCACAGGTCTTTCTCCGGCGATTTGTGTACCGAACAGCTCAAACCCTTGCAGCTTTTCTTTGATTGCTTTGCGGTGCTTGATGTGGGTGCGCAGCGGGATGGTCGAGTCGTCCTTTTGCCTGGCTATCCTTGCTTTCGCGCGCGGTAACGTGTACTTTGCAATGTCCTTGCGTGCCTGCAACAGTTCCTGAAGGCCTTCGGTATAGAACTCTTCTTCCTGGTCGCCTTGCTCTTGGGCATCCGTCATGGACACGTCGACCGGCGTCTCCGCACCCTCCTCGTCCGCAGTCGTGAGTAGTTCCCTCAAACGGTCCCTTCTATCGCCTGGTCCTTCTCCAAAGAGTGTCATAGGCTCATCCATCTCCCGCAGTCTCGCGCGCACCTTTCCATCGTCGGTAGGTACTGCTATCTGCGCCGCTCTACGCTTGCGGTCGAATTGTCCGAGGAGTGCTGCCGCTCTTTCCGGTGCGACACCTGCGGTCGCTGATGGCATGTCATAATTACGGTCCAAGGCTGACGCAGGGTTAGCATGTGGTTGTGCAAAAGGAAGGTGTTATTCATACGTATATTGGCTAGGTCCACACCCATCTCCGTGTCCTGCATCCTCACCCATTCGAGTCAGCGACGTTCTCTGCCCCATGTCGACGCGTATGGTCGAGTCGCGAGACCTTAAAGAGCGACGTGAATATGCTGTGCTTCGGTATGCGGAGGATACGAGAGGTCTTACCTGTGGCTCCTCCTCCACGAACGCCTGCCGCGCTGGGTGCATCATCTTGCGGCCGAGTGAATGTTACGTCGCGGTTGAGTTCTAGGACGCTCTCGTCGTTGTACATAAAGGTGACACTGAAATGTCGTGGTAAGTCGTCGGCGTATGAATGTTTTCAAAGACTGCGCATGTCAAGGTTACGAGGGTTGATCTGAGCTAAGAAAAGTATTTGCATTTTAGGACAGTATAGTTCACCGTACTCGGCTACTACAATTAGAAGTGATCAAATACTAAGCCGTATTTCCGAACGAGCCTTACTATTAGTGGGCAAAAAGTGGACTGCCGAGCGAGTCTTCAAAAAGCAAGCCAAGGTTTCCATTCTGAACAGTACAACACCTCTAGGTAATATAGCCTAAAGATATCCCTTCGATCAGTGATATAACTCAATATCGCTATTCTTAAGCTAAAAAGCCCCTTAATTATCTGCTACTACTAGGCGATGCTTACTCGAATCATAACGCCTTTGCACGTTTGTTTAGTATACAGGCCTATTTATCGCAAATAATTGATAAATCTACGCATTCGTACCATACCTAATATACAGTAGTAAGTAAAGGGGAGAACTCTATACTAAAGATTGGGTGACATGTTCTCCAACACCAGGAAGTGACCACCCTTTTCAAGTTGTCACCTGTTATACATTATCATTCAAGCCTCCGCCTTGCCCTCCTCCGCCACGTTCTCCTTGCTCTTCTTCGCTTCTGTCAGCCCTTGTTCGGTCTCCAGACCAACATTGAGGTCATATCCCTTGCTCCATATTGACATGACTAGTGCTGCGGCAGCGATACACGTTAGAAAGATGTAAATGGTGCGGATACTGTCTGTGTATGCTGTCCTTAGTGCCAATTTATCAGCGCCGTCAGGGGTGGTCTTTATGATCTCAACGAGTGCGGCCGCATCTTTCGCTAGCGCCGACGCCTGAGAAGCGAATTGAGGGTACCCTTGAAGCTTCTTGACCATCTGGTTTTGGAAGATCACCCCTCCAACAGCGACGCCCAGTGCCTGTCCAAATGCTCTGAAAAAGCTGAATGTAGCCACGGCGAAGGCAATGTCCTTGGGTGCTGCCGCCGCTTGGACCTGAAACTGGAGCGCCGGGAAGAGGATACCAAGTCCCACGCCTGAAACAAGATCAATGAAAAGCCATTGAGGAATTTTGGTACCGACATCAAGCAGGATCATTAGACCGAGGCCCAAGGTTGCGATTGTCCAGCCCGACCAGATGCTCCAGCGATAGCGGCCAGTCTTGGTTACAAGGATCCCAGTAAGCACTGACATCGGTGCGACAGTGAATGTTGCAGGAAAAAGAGCAACACCGGCAATGATCGGCGTATAGCCCCGAACAGCTTCAAAGTATAATGGTTGGTAGTACAGCACACACCAAAGGATCATGCCGTGGATGACCGTGGTGACGAAAGCAATGTTGGAGGTTCGATTTGTGAACAGAGAGAGGCGCATGAGTGGTTCGACTGCAACGTACTTCTCGTAGAAGACAAAAGCGATCAGGCTGACGGCGCCAATTATCAGTGGCACGAGCGTTCTCCAGCTTGTCCAGGAGTACATCACGCCTCCCCAGGTGAGAGGAATGAGCATGGAGGTCGTGCCGCCGACAAATATTACCGAACCTGTCCAGTCCACTCGTCGCAGTTTGGAGACTAGGCTTGTGGGGACGAAGTTGAGCTTGAGGAAAAGCGGAACCATGATGTATGTGATACCGATAAATGGAAAGTTGATGTAGAGGATCCATCGCCAGTTGCTCTGGGCGAAAGCACCTCCAATGACTGGTCCACTCACGGAGCCAAGAGCCCACATGCCACCAATAATACCTTGCCATTGTCCTCGGTATCGGAGAGGCACGAGATCGGTAACGACAATCTCAGTCATAGCAATGATGCCTGTGGCCACAGTTAGGTGAAGTCCATTCGAGTGATGCAATGAAGCTACTGACCTCCACCACCAACGCCCTGAAGCGAGCGTCCAATCAGAAGAAGAGTGAAATTCGTAGCCACGGCCGCAACAAGAACGCCAATAAAGAAGAATGTTATCGCAACGAGTATCAAGGGCTTGCGACCAAAGATGTGACTGAATGAGGCAAAGTTCGGCTGGAATACCGTGCTGCAAAGCAAGAAACTTGTTCCTGCCCAGAAAGCTTCGAGGGCGTTGCCATGTAGTTTCTTTGCTATTATCGGCAGAGCGACACTGATACTCGTGCCATCCAAGGCGACCATTAGAGTAAGGACGGCAAGAGCCAAGAAAACGAGGTAGAATCGCGTGCTGGGCTTGAATTCAGGAGGTTCGGTCTTTGTTCGATCTGATAGTGAGGAGGGGGAGGATGATGCGGGCGTCAATTCTGGTCTGTCCTTTTCGGTAGCAGCACCGGCGGCAGCGAAACCTGCGCCTTGTTCGGGTATCGCCATAGCTCTGTATTGAATGGGTCAGGAGGAGCTGCAACTGTATCGTTGGTGGAATTGGAGAGCAGGAATGATGGTTGATGGTCGAACGGACAAAGATCTGTGAAAGCTGTTGTCCGAAAAGTTGCTACATGCTGGAATGCCAGATGACAGACTATATACAAGCACTGAGATGTTTACGACACCACTCCCACAGTTCGATAGCAGGAATGGCATGTCGTTGGTGATCGAGTGTTCAATTGGTACCGACGGCATGGAGTTCGACCGGTCGGCTCCAGAACTATTATTGTCCAAATACGTTAGTAGTTCGCTACACTTCCTATTTCGTCTCCACGAGCCGGTCGAATATTGAACCGTCACCAGGCAACAGCCATGAAGGAGGTACTGAGTAGAGAAGTCCCCACTTGTATACGAGCAATGGTATGTTCTTTGATTCATCCACACACGAAGTACGACGAGCTGCTTTCCATTAGCCACGACCAAAGAGCTGTACCGAGTTCAAGGTGAGCGGCATAATGTCCTAATCCAGTATGAAGGTGCTTTAAATTAGAGTTCAGACGCATCCCTCAATAGTAGTGCACTTCAATCGACGGCTCGAGATGTTAGGCTGCTTGCAGTGCTGCGGCATTCCAGCTGTGGCTTCGCATACCTCCGTGCAAGCATGCAGGTGCTCACACAACGCATGGTTCAAGTTATTGTGCTTGTTCAGGCCTCCCTCACGGGGTCATAGACCTGTTCATGAGGCCACCGTGTCGAGCTAACTTACGCGCTACCAACCGCCAGCATTGACTGGTGTAAAAGAAGCGAGGAGATTCGTAAGCACTGAGTCAGGAGGCAGGCCTTACGGACGTTGCAGCACCAATCGCTCATCTGCCAGTGCGGTGATAGTCGGCACTTGGGGTAAATATCACACCGTGCCAAGGCTCGGAGCACGGGGCCGTTACGGTCACGGCCCAGGTTGCGTCAAACGTCGCAAACAAACAGGGTAGCCGTAAGGCACTGCCGACTTGAAGTCCGTGTCCCTCGGGCTGCTGAGTTAGTGTACGCATTTGGCCAGAGTCTGAGGCTTACCGTGCTGCCCTAAACATGTCGACTCATGTTGCGCAAAGACCCAAGATCTCCGGCAAGAAAAGACCTCCGGCTGTTCAACAAGGAATGGCATCTCGTCTCAAGCTCGGCTTCCATGGTCCGGATATCGTTCCTGGTGTACCTGGCATACCCTGATGTAATGATGAGCCTCATGTCCAGCCCTTGCTTCCAAGGTTGCCATGTGTTCCTGTTGATGGTTGCCTTTATCAAAAGAGGTTGTAGCAACAACTCCTCGTACTTCCCACAGTCAAATGTGAAAAGAGCAGAATGACCACTTTCAGCACAGTCGCCCTGTTCGGTGCCAACGGTCAAATCGGCACATGTATCCTCCAAGCTTTACTTGGCTGTAAGAAGCAATCGTTCGAAGTAACATGCTTCATCCCTCCAGACAGTCCCGCTCCCCCAAGTGCAACTGACCTAAGTAATGTTCATATCAGAGAAATCGATTTGACCAAGACCTCCAAAGAAGAATTAGGAAAAGTTCTCAAAGGCATTGATGTTGTGGTCAGCGCGTTGAACGGTCCAGCCCTCGAAGCCCAATACAAGATCCAAGATGCCGCGGCAGATGTCGGCGTCAAGAGGTATTACCCAAGCGAGTATGGTATGCACCATATCTACCGCAAACCGGACGACCCACAAGGTTATATGCATCCTGTACGTAAAGCCATCCCACCTGCCATCTGACCCAGGATAAAACCCTGACTCCGAACAGCTATGGGACATGAAATCTCGCCTGAATGAGCACGCTATTTTGCATCCTGCCATTGAGTCGGGTGCCATGTCGTACACGGTGATCGGATGCGGCGACTACTACAATCAAGACCGTGAGAAGGTTTGGTGCCCCTGGACGCAGACCGACGTAGAAGAATACAACATTCATATTATCGGCTCTGCCGACGCTAAAGCCGACTTCACTCACCTTGATGACTTCGCCGCTTACCTCGTGGCATCACTTTGCGAACCAGAAAAGTCCCATAACGCCCATCTCAACTTCCCTAGCGACACTATCTCGCACGCCGAAATAGCTTCCTTGCTTGGTCGCTACAGTGGGAAGCCTGTTCATAAGGAGGTGTACGGCCTGGAAGACATGCACAAGATCATCGCAGATCCGAAACAGGCGCCAAAGGAGTTGAGCGAAGGTAGTGCTTTTCCAGTGGACTTTTGGTTTCTTGTCAAGGGCTGTCAAGGTCAAGATCGATTCAGGTGGGCGCCCGGGCAACGACACAACCATCTCTTTCCCGAGGTCGAGGTAACGACGTTTGAGAAGTATTTTCAGAAGAAGTTTGGCAAGAAGGAGTAAGATATAGTTGATTGAGCTCCATAGACCAGAGACGGTGATGATGGACTCAGAGCATCCGAGCTCTAACGCGCAAAAGCTTCAGCAGGAGTCCCCATGACGAAACCTGGTGGAGACGTGCATGTCGGAAAAGAGGGCTTAAGCTGAATTAGACCACGCAATAAGGTCTACAACACATTCTGAGGGTCCGCTGCAAAGGCACTTTGTATTTGAATCAATTTGAGTTACTATTCCCAGCCGGGGTTGGTTAAGCATACAACGTGGATATGCCAATCATTAAAAAGTTGTCGGAGTAGAAAGCTCGATCGAGAATTGTCCAAAATGGGTCTAAATATGTACCGCTCAAGATGTGTCAGGTTCCTGTGCTTATAGTTTCGCTTTCTCTCCCAATGTTCCAATCTTCAGTTTGGGGGAGTACTTCTTCAGCACAGATTCGTTGTGGTACTTCCAAAATCTATCGTAAGACAATGGTTAGCATCAACTGCGCATGTCAGAACGCTTCCACCACTATCTCTGTCCACGCCGTCTTTCTACTGGACTAACGCAAGGCTCTACCTTGATCTGCCCCTCCCCTCCTCTCCCCTACAACGAATCTACAACGTGAACGAAAGTAGACTTACTGCTTTGTCGCATTCTTGCCTGCTACCCTCTTCAAGATCTTCGCGCCACCAGGGTGCTCATCCACAAAGTTGGTTACATCATATACACCATCGTCGACTATGATATACATTCCCTTCTCGAGCGAGTTGTGTGAGGAGACCTCGGACTCGGTGATGGTCTTGGACATGATGTACGGGAGATGGTGAGGCCGCAAGAAGATTGGACTTCGATTTCCTGAGCAGTCGCTGGGAGAAAAGCTGGAATCCGCGAGGAAGCAGGTGTAGTGGATGTCGGATCGGTGGGGCTATAGCAGGATTCTCGAAGATGGGCTTGTGTATAACAACCAAGTGAACACGATACGGGGAAGAGAAGTAAAGAGGTATTGACTATGAATGCGACAGAGATACTGGATATGGCTGCAGCGGGCGAGGAGCCGAGGTCCAGGAAGCTGGAGTGTCAGCGCAACGGAACGGCTGTGATTGGGTGGGCATTCCATGCTGGGGAGCCTCAATTGCCAATGCAGTGCCGCCGGTAACTGCGGCTGCGGCTGCGGCTCCGGATGCGGTGAACGTTCCATACGTGCGCTAAATTAGGCCAGGAACCCACCCCAGTCCTAAATTAGTGGCTCCGAGTCCAGGCTGCAGTTTGCTGGAGCGGTTGCTGGCGGGGAATTCCTTTGGAGATCCGCAGCCTCGAAGTCGACGCTTTCTTCACTCGAATCTTTCCTCCCATCTTTCTACTGGTTGTTAGTCTCGTCTTTCCTTTTGTAAAAAAGCGTGATGTGGGATTTATCGACTGTTCTGCCGTTTACTTAGTGTGTTTGGTGCATTTTGAATACTACTGCGAGGCAAGTGACTATTACGCCTTCATGTCTGACTTCAGCTGCTGACTTAATCAACAGCCTCCCATACGCCTACGCCAGGCTCCGTGCCATCTGTACCTTTACCTGTTGTATGTGAGACCCCCATAGTACCCGTCCAGGCCGCGAGCCCCGGCATATCGTCTCGGAACGACGAAAGAGAAGCCGAGATTTGCGCACGACCAGCGTAGCCGATGTCCTTCGTAATGCTCAACTCGTTTCTCGTCCCACACACGTATACTACATATAAAATGTCCCGTGCATAGGACTGTGACAAGTTACCTCCTTCTCTACCTCATCCAACCCTTCACGTATAGCCAGGGTTCCACTGTCGCTAGATACACCGTCTGGTTACCACTAAGTATAAATACTTACGGTGTTCCAGGGCTTACGTCCACTATTGACCCTATTCAGCTCACGGTATGTACCATAGCCCACCTAGGCCATTGTCAGGCAACGATCGTTGCCTGCTTTATTTCTGCCCTCTCTGTACCTCTCCCTGCCTTCTTTGTCCCTTACATTGCAACAATCATACAAATCCTCATATGACCACAATGGAAATAGCTGACAGTTTTGAAGGACCCGAAGGTCAGGACAGCGATGGCCAGTTTGGAGACCTCAAGAAAACACATGTAGTACCCGATACGTACTATCTCACTCGGAGACGAGATTTGGCCGCTTGGGCAGCAGTAAGTTTCAGCCTCCTACTCCAACCACTTGCTAAATACCGTGGCAGCGAAAGATTCATGGTCGAAAACGCAGGACACGATCACCCCTACCAGAGCTTGGTGAACCTGTTACGGACCAGCAAAACCTCGATACAGAGATGGCGGACTCCTCGCAACAAGCAACACAACCCTTTGAAAACCCGCGCAAACTAGGCAGGCACCTTTCAGATGTCTCCGAGCACGATGCCTCGGATGTCATTTGCTTGTTGCATCCGAATTCTCCCGCCGCTTTCGAGGCGGTAAAGGTGACTATGCTCAAGGGTCCACAACACATCCTGCAGAACGATGACTTGGAGGGCATTGACGAAGACGACTTGTATATGAACCCTGAACTCAACGGTCCCCGTGAATTCGCGCTGCGAATGTCCTCTGTCGTCAAAAGCCCCAAAGATGGTTTCAGGTTTGGCAGGAACGCCAATGTATGCGACGTGACGCTTGTCAGTGACCAGCATGATAAACTGGTGAGCAACATCCATTTTAAAATCTTTGTGAACAGCCAAGGCAGCTTGATGGTGCAAGATATGTCTACAAATGGCACGATCGTTGATGATGACCATCTGAAATGCAAAGATCGGCAAGGACGACCTATGGCCAAGCCAGCCACACGAGCATTGATGAACGGATCTATCATCTGTGTAGTTGGAGGTCCTTCGCATAGTGAGATCAAGTTGGTCGTCCGCATACCCAATCGAGGGGATAGCGAAGACCTTTACGAGGAGAAGCTTAGAAAGTATCTTGCTGCACGCGGGAAGGTAGCTCAGTTTGCCTCAATGCGAGAAAGCTCTTTTGGCAACCATTGGAACGGTGGTGCGACTTACAACTTCACCGGTCTTCTCGGCAAGGGCGCCTTCGCAACCGTCTACCGCATTCAAACCAAAAGTGAAGGCGAGTTGTTTGCTGCAAAGGAACTCGACAAGCGACGCTTCATCAAAAACGGAATACTCGATATCAAATTTGACAGCGAGCTCAAGATCATGAAAGACTTGAAACATCCTAACATTGTCGAATACATGGACTGTCAGACGCATGGCCATTGGATCTACATCATTATGGAGTACATTCCGTACGGCGAGCTCTCGAGGGAGTTGCAGGAGCGCAAGTACATTGCCGAAGAAGATGTCCAGCAGATCACGCGACAGACTCTGCACGCTCTAGACTATCTTCATCGTCGCAAGATCACCCACAGAGACATCAAGCCAGACAATATCTTGATCAAGAGTCGAGAACCATTTGTCGTGAAACTTTCGGACTTCGGCTTGTCGAAATGTGTTACCGACCAAGAGACTTTTCTGAAGACTTTCTGCGGTACACTCTTGTACTGCGCTCCTGAAGTCTATCCAGACTATGCCAATTACACGCAAGGCGCAGGTGGCAAGCGACGCAGAGTGGGTGAGCCTGCTCCACGGACTTCACCATATGATCAGTCGGTGGATATGTGGTCTTTTGGTGCGGTGCTCTTCCACTTGCTGTGTGGTAAGCCACCAATCACAGGCAGAGGTGATGATCGAGGAGCGCAGATGTTGAGCAACATCATGACCAAGGATGTCGATTTTGAGCCCCTGCGCAGCCACGGTGTGTCAGAAATGGCAATTCACTTTGTGAGCTTGCTACTCAATCGTAATCCCTTCCTGCGGCCAAAGGAAACTGCATGCTTTGAGCATTCATGGCTTAGGGATGTTCCCGATGTCTGTGTCTACGAAAAGGATATCATTTCACCCGCGTTGCGGCGTGATCTGGACGCAGTCGCAGAGGAAGGCGAGAGCTTCTTTGACGATGAAGACTTGATCGAAGGTCTCAAACAACTCACGCAGCATGTCCCTCCATCATCGGAAGTGACTGTCTCATCTTCAGACCGTCCCTTCAAGCGAGTCAGAACGTTGGGCAATGCTTCCATCGAATTTGACGATATCAAATATCCAGAGCTTCCTGCAGTGGAAGAGCCGCAGCCTCCAATCAGTGCGGCCGCTGTGGGAGGTCGGTTATTCGGTGAAATAACACCATCTGTTCTTCGAAGCTCAGGTGTGTTTGGTGCCGCAGATGCAGGTGCGGGTGCGGGTGTAGGACTACAGAACACAGGCCAGGCAGATGTTCCCGGCATCCTCGACCGTGTTGAGCAAATCAGCGTGAATGACTTTGTCACCTTCGACAACCATTCTACTCACATGGATAACAACGTGTCAGAACATCCTAGACAAGACTCTCAAACCTTGGGCATTGCACCATTGAGACCTGGATCAGCATCGAGTCTATTTGGTGCAGAAGATCAAATTGGCCAACTGAACATGGCTTCGCCGGATATTGAACAGTCAAATGCTACAACACCAGAGACCACACATCCGATTACACCAAGAACTAGGGAGATGTCTCCATCAAGCTCGATCGCCAAGTCCGCAGTAGAAGAAGAATCAGTAGCCGACAACGCCATTGAGGTACCAGAATTTGATCGCACGATCGACTTGGACCTGCTTGGTGATGAGGAAGCTTTCGCAGCCTCGGTCCGAGCTCGCGACGCCTCCCGCGCAGAAAAACTACGCCTCAAAGCACAAACCTTCCATGCGCCATCGGCATCACGCAGACGAGTTCCCTCCATCGAGCTTGCAGCAACAATTGACGCTCAAACCGGACTTGAAGTGCAAAGTCAGCCTACCTACCGTGGATTGGCAACTCCGATCAATACCTATCCATCAGACTTGGTCGCCACGAAAGCCGTAGACATAGCTGGAGACCAACCCCTACCCGCTTCGCGAACTACATCCCAACACTCTTTCATCAGGCCGCTCAAGCGAATAGGCAAGCTTACCACTGTTCCTGGTTCTTTCAAGACCATCAATATCAATCTGGAGGACAGAATGACATCCTGGGGGCGTGACCTAGACTGCACGATACGCTATGCAGACAAACAGGATACTCGCGTCCCAAAGTTGGCCATGCGCGTCATCTTCTGGGCACCAAACATTGAGAAGTGGATCGAGGAGGGTAATAACTGGACTGAGTGCCCTGGCGTGCAGACAATCGTCTCAACGGGCACTCGACAATGCATCTGGATCAACGATGTCGAGCTCAGAAAAGAGTTGTCTGATGGTAGTGCTGCACTATATGGCAAGATCTACACAGGGGACATTATCACGATCTTCAAGTGCAAGCCAGGTGGTGACTTCATGCAGTTCCGAGTTGAAATCACATTCGGAGACAGCGCTCGACCCCGTCCAGAGGAGGAGACGGGATTTCAAATCAAGAAAGAATATCACCACCACCAGCGATACAAAGAGCGAGAGAGCTTGAGAATGAGCTTGAGAATGAGCGGCAAGGAGAACGAGCTCCAGACGACGGAATGAACGAGACTGGCAGATGAGTGATCTGTGTGAGCAGAAACCAAAAGGGTTGGCATAGTGTACTAGATTGAGCGTTCAGCGTTGTACACAGCGAAAGGGCTTCTTGACAACACGACGACGGAGAGAACTGAGCTTGATTGGCAACATGTTTTGGCTTTGGCGGGCATCTTGTGCACCATGGCTTCGGCACAATACCCTTGTATACTTAGTATTCATACCTTGCATAACAAGCGAACGACGGTTGATAATGCATCAATGGAAGCAATGAAACAATGTCTTCCTTCCACGCAACCCGCATTAGACCAGAAGTTGGTTCGAGAAGACATGGCACTGATACAGATGGAAGTCGCCTGTCGACGCAAGGATAGACGATGGGATGTGTCAGAGTGGGCCGGTTGATGGATGTGACGGGTCTCAGTACCATGGTAGCACAACGCTGGGGTCGATGGCTCACGTGTCGCAGCTGCCAGTTGTTCCGACGTCTGTACCGGTGGTACGGGTGAACAACAACCTTGGAACAATAATATCCACCAGTCGATGGTCCAGAAAGTTGCTGCAGCCCTGCAGGCCCGGTCTGCGAGCTGAGAGGAGCATCAGCCGAGCTGAGCATACGGCTGTGAGATTAGACTGAGTTCCACAACTACTGTACATGGGGGAGGAGGAAGCGTGTGGAAAGGATTTTTTGATGGACTTGTTAAGCATACATGCTGACAGCAGACTATGCTCGCTATACATAGATATCAATTCGAGCCCTTAGAGCTTTGCCCATCTAAGGCTAGAGCTTACAGAATTGTTGTTTTGGTATGCGTAGGCTCTTGTATGCAATAATTATAATTAACTCATGGGCTAGGTACCTAAGTTAGGCACCTGCAGGGGTCACGTAGTGCATCAACTTTTCAGTTTTCAGCGCATGCTGCAAGGAAGAATGAAGAAGCAGGAAGGAAGGAAGGAGCCGTGGCCGTGGTGGAGTCGATCTCGATAACGCTAACTTAAGATAATTCAGCTAATGCTGATTGCGAGTCACGGTCACGGTCACGGTCACGGTCACGAAACTCGCCTACTGTAGATTGAGTAAACGATCAGATCGGGGACTCAGAGTACGGCACGAGCAACAGTATTTTCACATGCCCTGTTGTTATCCTTCACGCACTCGCTT
>Ga0210040_10004233_pt1 | contig 18873 bp, 29 predicted proteins | sample CryGeyCG12114_NA_FD_185462 | JGI IMG/M metagenome (GOLD analysis project Ga0210040, IMG submission 185462) | Groundwater microbial communities from aquifer - Crystal Geyser CG19_WC_8/21/14_NA (SPAdes) (version 2) | ecosystem: Environmental > Aquatic > Deep subsurface > Groundwater | place: USA...
TTTTTTTGAAATTCGCAGCTGATGGACGAAATTTACTAGCTTACTGTAAAAGGATGAAAACAGAATTTTGGCCCGATTGGAATGATAGACTTACTTGAAATTTAAAATCAATGCTATGGATCTACTTTTTGTTGCATTTTGGGAAAAAATAAACTTCCCTTGTGAGGGTGGACACAATCTGAGGAATTTGACGTTTTTTATCGAATTGTTTTTCAGCGGACGGCTCAGACACATGATCCAAACCTACCTTGCGAACAACATAAGTCATCATTCCTAGCAAATCTTTCTCTTTTGCATGGCTGGCAAAAATGTCGCATACGGATTGGATGAACCAGGATCCTTTGTCTGTGTGACGCCATGAAACAAATCCTAATGGGAATGGGATATTAAAAAATGCGAAAAAATCACTATATACTTGCTGTCATTTAGTTCACAATCTAAATAATGTGATGTTCATATCACTACCTTCGAAAGTACTATAAGCGAACAGAAAATCAGCTTGGTTTGGTACCACATAAAATTCTTCTTTATCCAAGGGAATCGGCCCATCTACTTCTGTTCTCCCTCGACGTACTAATTCTGTTCCCGAATCTGTTATATCTTCTCCTTTACCAGTTCGACATGCCTGCATGTAGGGTAGAATTATACATTTACACAGAGTTTGTACACATCTTGCAAGCTTATTTATATTGCACTCTCATACCTGTATGAGAAATATTTTAGGTTTTCCGGCAAGTGATGGACACTTTTTACCCGAGAAATTTTCCCACAGCTTTTCTGTATTGTATTTCTTATCGAATCCATATAGCTTTCCATGCTCCCCATGGGTTAACACGGCGATCAGTAAACAATCATTATCCTCATGATTCTCATTGTGAACTACGGTGGTAAAACAACAATAATTGCTTTTCATGAAAACATTATAAAAAGTTGATTAAAATATTACTCTCTTCGAGAGTATCCTTGATGTCTTTAAAATGCAGATCTTCATGCACTTGTATATCACTCTCTGCGAATCCCAGAAACATCAGCGTGTTTTTCAAAGATTGCACATCCATTTTTGTTCCTTCTCTGCGTGACAGCTTTAATCCCTCGTGGTAGTTCTATATGCAAGCCAAGCATTTTTGTTGTTAGTTTTTGCCCACAAAACTCTTACAAACTACACATTGGCTACCTCATGAGAGAATATTATTGCTCGACCCCTACTACGATGTTCCATGTGGTACTTGGTCGAATCCTTTCCTGTAGAAATCGTACCCACATTAAGACTAGGCTTGGGCGAATCATTTGAACCTGTCCTATTTAAATATATGACACTTAAAACTGCTGAGTCTCTCAAGTACGTGAGTGAGTATAAAAAATGAACGATCAATTTTTTAGCTTACAGATCCTTAGCATCTATTTCCGTTTTCATTTTATTCTCTTGTCTGAATTGTTCTGCCATAATGTTTAAAAAAAATTTGCCACAAAGACTATACAAGCAGCACACGGTCTGACTAAATTTACAAGCATGAAAAAATTCAACTTGACAAAAAGTCTTATCAGCTACATTTTGCTGGGCTATTATGATAAAAATGCTGACCACAGTACAGCAGCATGTAAATGTGAGTGTTTGTGCGCTAACTGCTTACACAACCAAAACTTTAGAGTTGAAATACTGATAATGCGTCCCGATGAATAATAATTCCAAGAGAAGAATTAGCATGCAAGTCTTATATATTCATTTGTGATGCGTGAATGAGTGAGGATTCGAGTCCGGTGTCACAGTTATCACGAGAAAACAATTTTATTTGCCATCCGCAAAGAAAACAGTAAGCTGACACTAAAATTAAAGATATCAGTAACTACCACATAATAAAACTTTGCGTAATTTTTCAATTACCAAGTAAATAAAATGAGTACAAAAATAGTCGCGCTGAACAGCCGTTTTTACACGTCAATGAGATAACCAACAAGATTGGCTGTAATTGGTCGGTACTAAAAGTAAATATGAAATAAAATGATCCAAAAACATTCTAAAAACTCAAAAGTAGGTACGGTACAGGTAAATTCAAGTTAAAACAATCCAGTATTTCTCATCACGATAGAGCTACAAGATTCCAGATTGAAGTTGACAGCATTTTTTTCTACACCAAAGTCCCATGTGGTTTTTTGACCAGGTAAACTTGCCTCATTAACGTATGGGAAACATGGGGCGTCTGTTTTTTTGCGTGCTGCGGAGGACTTTTTGGAACATTTGATTCATACCCAATGGACACCTGATAACATATATGGTTAGTTCGCAAAGTATCCGCGTTGAATTCAAAAAAACCCTGACAATATACATTTTATGTAAACCAAAAAAATAACTTACACTCCTGTTCACAAATGTCATCATGGTTAACAAATCTAGTTGTTCAGAATACTTGTTCATAATGTTGCATAGAGTCTGGATGAAGCAACTTCCAGATTTACTGTTTCTCCATGAATAGAATCCTGAAGAAATGAACATTTATAGAGTTTTAGGATTATTCCTACATCATAGATCACATTCTTGTCTATACATCTAGAGAAAATCACCTGGTGCAGTACTATAAACAGTGATGAAATCGGCTTGCTTAGGAATTTTGAAAACAATATCTTGAGCAGGTCCATCCACTTCAGTCCGGCCTCTTCGACCCCTCAAAACTACTCCATCGTCATATTCTTCTCCTCGGCAAGCCTGAATAAAAAACATTTTTGGCTTTCCAGCCAAAGTGGGACATTTGTCCGGAGTAAAGTAATGCCATAATGTACTGGTGGTGTACGGAATGTCATGAGCATGTAGTCTGTCCATTTTCCCATGGGTCATCACCACAATTGCCAGACAGTCGTTATCTTTGTGATCCATAGAAGCAGCTAGAGAAAATTGGAAACATTAAAACCAGCATTATAGTAGCTATCTTAATTCTCTACTAGCTATGATCTAAAACAAGAAGCAGTGCAGTATGACCGATAGACTTGAGCCAATTATCTTGATCAAAAGTTCCAGACTACATGCCAGTTTAGTTAGTTAGTCAGTACCTTCTGCCAAAGTGGTCACAATTTCTTTATGACTTGCATCTTCAAAAACGGTGACAGAGAAACCAAGATTTCTGAAGGTTTCAATCGCTTTTTGCTTGTCTACTTCTGTTCCTTTTCGTTCTGGCAGATCTTCTTCTTGGCTTGAAAGGAATACCTATAAGTACAAAAAAGTTAAATAATATGAATAGAATGATGACATTGCAAGACTGATGGACGCGGCGCAAATATAACTCTTAACCTTACTTACTTACTGTATGATTAAAAATTAGACACAATCCTCTTTTAGGATGATCCATATTATAGTCAAAAGAATCAATGTGAGTTGGTGCCTCCACATGCTCGGCTCTAAGTTCCGGAACTGCAGCACTTTTCTTCCAAAATTCCCTATATAGAAGATAAAACATGCAGCTACTTTACAAATCTGATTGACTGACTGTGAGTGAAGTAACAACAATATCTTTAGTTTCAATAAAAAGTTACCAAAACTTTCGGGCATCAATTCTATTGTCCTCGAAGTCTGCGGCTGCTCCTGAGAAACTGCTGCCAATACCATTGTTGAGTTCCTGATGAGCATGAGCATTTCGAACTTGCACGTCATCCACATATTCGTTCATCTTTCGGAATTCGTTCTGGAGAGTTGAATTACAGTCAGTTGATAAAAGGTAAATATTTACACCTTTCCGGTTAAAATTGAATCTACAATCTACATCTGAGTAGTAGTACTAGTAGTTTCACGAAACTAATGTGAGCAATATAGCGATGGCACTAGAGTTAATCTTAATAGTGAAGAGTGAAGTGCTAATTGTTTGGCTGGAGGGAACAATTAGGGAACTTAAGTTAATTAAAAACGAAAAAAATATTCGCTTTTTTACTGTCTAAGTCTATCACAACATTCACAAGCGGACATATAACATTGATCAAAGTAGATAAAAGTTGGAATGGAAGAGTGAGGAACTTGTCTGTATTCTATCATTCTGTCTGTATGGCTGGAAGCTGGAATTTCAAGTCTTCTTTTTAATGGCTCTCACATCTCACATATTGTGCGGTGTCGGTCTGACCATATGCAAGATTAGCAAGATCAACAAACTGGTACTGATTTTCCTAATCTGCCTGCCTCCAAGCATTTAGTCTATTTCCAAGTTAGTAGAGTAAGAAAATAATTTTTTTGGTACAATGGTGATGGATTTCCATCTGACAAAAGACAAACAAGCCAACAATATTCGTAAATGATAATGTGATAATGACAGTATGACAGGATGACACTGCTTTTTACAACGAAGAATGACCAATAGTTAGTGTCCACCTCTCCACCGTACTCACATTCACACATAAAATTCATATTTAAACCTTTATACAAAGCTCCTGTAATTAGACAAAAAATTACATTTCCATTAGCAGCTACTACTGCAGTCTATATAGTTGTTTAGTTATGTTATTGCAATCATGAAAAGGGATTTAAAGCATATTTGCGCAAAATTGGAATGACCTGCTTTCAGCAAAAACTTACAATTCAATGAAATCTGACGTAAGCTGCTGACCAGATTTTTGAAAAGAAATTTCAATTAACTTTTTTATTGATTATCACATGCATAGACAGGTGAAATTCAAAACCATAACTCAAAAATATTGATTGCTATTCTCTCAGATCTCTGATATAATATGCATAGTTTTATAGTCTAATTAAATTGTCATTTAGATTGACAGCACAGAAGAGCCAGAAAGTTTGCCCTCATATTTTTTCAGTATAGGCTTCACTTCTTCCTCGATGAATTCATCCACCTAATAAACCAATTCATCGTTAAATGTTGGCCACACACTGATAAAATCAATGTAGTAATTATATTAATGCTAATCAAGAAAAAATACCTGACTAGGGGCACGACCAATAAAAGTGGCTGGATTCAACAATGCAGGAATTTCATCCCAAATGGGCTGAAAATAATCCGTCTTTTTAATTCTTTCCACTAAATCGTTATCCAGTCCTTCGTTTTTCACCACATGTCCAGCTTCGTGGGATAAAACCCGAATGTGCTCATGACATTCCTAAGATCAAAGAAAAAAATTCATTGTTAACTTTAAATTTTAGCCTACAGACAGAGCAATTAAATACCAATGAGTAAAACTTACTTGTCGATCCCCTCCTTTTTTGACCATGGCCATGATGAAATTCTCTGTAGCCATAAATGGCAACTCATGTTGAATATGACGATTGATAATCTTGGGGTACACGACTAGTCCTTCGAACACATTCTGTAGAGTCTCCAGCACAGCGTCTGCGGTCAAAAATCCTTCTGAGAGTGTCAAACGTCGATTTGCAGAATCGTCCAACGTTCGCTCCAGCCATTGCACTGAAGCGGTGGCCATTGAATTTCCATTCAGAGTCATCAAATGTCGGGATAACGAACACACCTACAAATAACCACATTTACAAAAAAACAATCTACCACCCACACCCTATCAATCATAATTTAAACAGCCAACGTACCCTTTCAGATCTCATAGGGTTCCTTTTATAAGCCATCGCGGATGAGCCGATTTGTGACTTCTCAAAAGGTTCCTCAATTTCCTTCATATTCGCCAGTAGTCTAATGTCCGTGCAAATCTACAAATATATACATATGGTTAAGGACTTTCAATTTCGGATGTAACTTTTTTTTTAAACTCTGGTCATACTTTGTGGGCAGATGCACCTAAGGCACTCAAAGAATTTAAAATGTCTACATCAACACGTCGACTATAAGTTTGGCCAGTGACCAGATATGCTTTAGTGAAGCCACAGGCTGATGTCACCAGCTGATCCAACTTTTTTACTTTACTTTCGTCTTCTGTAGAGAAAATGAATTTTTTGGGCGGTTTTACTAAATTGAGTAAGAGATATAACAACACTATATGAAACTCAGGGGACCTTCGAATAATTGCATGAAAGAAGCTTGAGTCCCTGTCGTTCCTTTGACTCCACGGAATCGCAAGTCCTCTTTAGTACGTGAAATATTTCGTTCATCAAATAGAAGATCCTGGATCCATAAACACGCCCTTTTTCCGACTGTAGTAAGTTGAGCTGGTCTGCGAAAAAATTTAAAGTCACAGATCATTTACTTTTCTTTTACAATAAAAAAAAATAGAAAAATATTGTTATTTACTGCATATGAGTGAATCCAAGAGTTGGAAGACTTTTGTAGTCATTTGCAAATTTTGATAGTCGATCTATGCAGCGAGCGATTTTCGGCAAAATCAGTTCCAGCCCGTCCCGAATGATAATCAAATCCTGAAAAAATCAGACAAAACTAAATTACTCATCATGATATAAATATGTACACAAAATTCCATAACAATCCGCCATGTCCTTTCAGAGGGTATGGAAGCGGACAGATACACTGACAGACGGACAATAAGTTTCTGTAAACTTGCCGTATTATCGCCAACAAAACAAGACGTGGCTCCTAAATGAATGATGGGAGCAGCTTTTGGACAACATTTTGCAAATGTATGAACATGGGCCATCACGTCATGTCGAACCATTTTCTCTTCTTGGGCGGCCATCTCAAAATCAATGTTATAAATGTTTGCTTTCATTTCCTCTAGCTGCTTATCACTGATGTTTAGGTTCAATTCCTTTCAAAGAATTCATCAAAAGTTTATTAAGTACCTTCACATATTGTGATGGAAAACGTGAAACCTTTCGATCACAAGGCTATACAAAAAAAACATCAACTAACCTTTTCTGATTTGGCCAGAATGTGCCACAATTTCCTCCAAGTGGAGAATTTTTTCATATCACTGAAATTGTACTGCATCTCTTTGGATGCATATCGAGTGGACAATGGAGATCTGTAGTTGAGAACATCTTGGACACCGGATTGAGATTTCATTAGATCCTCTCCGGGGAACTCGTTCAAAATAAATGCACCCATCCTTCGTTCTGCGTGTGAAAACTAAAACTGCGATGAAAACAAAATAGTTAGCTCTGGCAGAATAGAATGCAATGCAAATGCAAAATACGTATCGGAGTGTGAGCTATAAAATTGGACAAAGTTGAGAGCTAACTAACTAACCGTGACAAAAAAGTGAAGAATGATATACCAGATCACATTGCAAGCAAGTCATATGATCAAGTCTGTCGAGATTAATTATTTTTTTATGTAAGGATTCAATTACGCAATAAAAAAGATAGATCAAGATTGAGTCTACTAAAACCAAGAGCGAATAAGTTGCAGAAAAATTGATAATTGAGTTGTAGTTGTAGTGTTTATGCTCAAGGAAGCTTACAAACAATTTACATTAATTAGATTCTCGTAGAAAAAACTAGGGACAGGAAGCAGGACAGCGGATGAATTTTGTAGCAAAAAATTATACTTTTGGACTTACACTGTTGACTTGATGATTTAGATGATGTAAATTATTATCTTCTCTTCTGGATGTAGTCAAGTCACAATTGAAAATAGAAGAGTTTCCTTGTCTAACTCAATTTATAAATCCAAATAACTCACTGGCTAAAGTTCACGCTTCTGAGTAAACTTAATGAAGAATCCATCCAGATTATATAGGTTCAGTTTTGAGGGGAACGGAATAATAACATAAAAACTGCTGGAAAACATTATTTTCGAATGAATTCCCTCTTTCTGTCTGTTCATGGCAATGCGTTTCTCGTTTACTGACAAGGGCGCACAAAAACTAACTTCACGATATTTACAGGAAGAAATCAGGGAATCACCTTATCCACGGAACCAACCGCATCCATAGGTTTGTATATCGTATCAATATGCCCCTTCATAACTTCCAATATTTTATCATTCAATATGTTTTTCGAAATTTCTCTGTAAGCAGTAAAGGTAAACATCCATATTTATATCGACAAGTGAATCATATCGAGCTTTGAATATGATAACAGTTTTTAGTGCTTTAGTTAGTCCAATGACAAAAAGGACAAGCATTTGGGAATTTATTATTGTTATTGATAGATTGGACGCGTTAATTGGGACAAATTATTGGTTTATTGGCTGCCGCTTCTAACCAACTACCTAACCTGATTGATATACAAAATGGAGCACTGTGGACTGCAAGTGCCAATTTTGATACCATTTATTAAATGGTACCACTTCCACATTACAATGTCCAAGTTGCAACATAAAAGGCTACAGATTTATTAAACTAAATAGCTTATGAATATTCTAATGCTGCACCCATACACATAGACAAAATAAAATGCCAGATGCATTGATTGAGATTAACATTTTATTGACATCACAACAAATGCTCACAACACTACCCTTTTTTTTTCTGTCTCAATCGTTCCGTATTATCTAACATCTTTAGTTGGGTTGGGATTATTCAATATTACTTGTGCGAATTATCATGTTTTGTATTTCAAGTCCATCTGTTTTCAATTGGATTGTAATAATTCAATTAGTCACATTGACAATATCTGTGAGCTACACATGGGCGCAGGTATATTAGTGTTTTGTGCAGTTACACTGAAAGCTAATTCAGAAATCTTCTGTTTTTTCTACATTTTGAATTCCATTAAAATATAATTCAATTCTCATAATATTAGATGATGTCCACGTCTGTAAGACTAAACGAGGCTATATTATCAGACCAATATGATTTCTGCTTCAAAACTGACAACTCTTGTGATGGATATTGTGGAACGGAAAATCCATGTTCTGTAACCACTGGGGTTTGCGTTTGCAAAAAAACTCAGGTATTTCTGTTTGCATTTAACTTGTTGTTCCCAAAATTAATTTCATAATGTTTGTATTCCAGATACTGAGGAATGTCGGAGCCAACTTTCTTTGCACACGCAGTAGAATCCGATCTAGATGTTACAATGCATGCAAAACTTACAGCTCCATAAATTCAAGTTTCCAAAGAGGGGAAAGCAAAATATGCGTTCATAAGCAAAAACAACTTTCAATGTGTTACTGTATGAGTCGCTAACTAACGATTATCCTTATGTTATTGCATGACAGGCCTGTATATTCTTAATTTTTCCTGGTTTACCAAAGAAATTAAATGGGAACGTACATTGCAATTATAAAAGCGCGAAAAGTCCAGAAAACTAGACAATTGTTTATTAACGCATGACATGCTCCATGGTCATTGTGTCTATAGTTTAGCACAACTAAATATTACTTTATTGTTGCTCAAAAACATTCATCAGTGAACTCAATCCCAGGGACTTTAAAAGTTGATAAAAACCAGATTCGTTCTCATTGTTATTATTATTTTTATCCACTGTAGCTCCATCTATCTCAGATTTTGGTTTAGGTGGCCATTCTTCTATTTCAGGATCACAGTCATTGTTATTGTTTTCGTCCTTTGGAGGTGCTCGTGGCTCAGCCAATGACATGTTAAATCTCCAACGGATTGGCACGTTTGTTTTGTCGGGATAGTTTAAATCTGCTGTTTCCGATTTCCCCCTCTCTTTTTCATATTCCTTATTGTCTCGTTGCAACCAATTTTTTAATTCCGAGATCCTTCTGTTGATCTCTGCACTTGTGGCTTGTCTGGATTGTTCATAATTATTTCTCTCTCGAGTTTTTGCACCTGTGTAGAAGAATTCGGGAATTGGCGTTTTTATTAGCTATATAGGAATACTATGCAACTATGCCCAAATAAATATAGGCGAGATTTTCACCTACTGATTTGCTTCCTGGAATTTTCATTAGTTTGAGTAGAGCCGGTGGACACCATGCCGTTTTTGCCTTGGCTAAAATATTTCAGGGAATTAGTAGGCTTTTCGTTCACCATATGAAACGTTGGGCATTCTCCAGGTTCAGTCTCAGTGGGAATTGAAATACCATTTTCAAAGGGTGCTTGAATGTATTGGTTAATGCTATTGCAATATGCACAATTGAAAGATATGATTTCTTTGGATTCGTTTATCACAGGAGTGTAAAAATTAGATTTTTGGGATTCCATGCATGTGACTAAATGGAGATAAGAGCTTTGTGTTCTAATATGGCATGAAAGTGGTGAAAAAAGATTTCATACGAGGGCTTTTTTTAGGTATTGAAAAATGGGAAGCAAAAGAGTATTGTTGCTATATCAATTTGCACTGGGTAAAGTATATGTAAAATCCTCATTAATTTGCTTGAGGGTAAGCTATAAATTAATTGCTCATTTTATTGCTCATGCATCCAATTTTGTCCATGACTTTATTCGTTTGCAGGCTTCTGCTTTTACATTGCAGTTATCAAATGCATGAAAAAATGCTTGCTGTGGCATTAAATTTTGCTTTGGATCTTCTAATGGTCCACACCACATTTTCGCATCAGCAAGTGTTTCAATAGAACATCTATCAAGGCTTCTTCACATGAGCAGGGACACCTGCATTGATCCCTTGTTGCACCTTTAATTCCACTAGATAAAGAATTTTGCTCTGGGCGAAACCGAGCTTCGCCTATTGTAGATCCAGTAAATGTGGAAGAATTTTGCTCTGGGCGAAACCGAACTTCGCCAATTGTAGATCCAGTAAATGTGGAAGAATTTTGCTCTGGGCGAAACCGAACTTCGCCAATTGTAGATCCAGTAAATGTGGAAGAATTTTCCTCTGGGCGAAACCGAGCCTCGCCAATTGTGTACCCCAAAGAATCCGTTCCAAAAGTTCCTTAAAATGAAAAACGTTAACTTCAGTGTACAAACCATTTGTTAATGTATACCAATGAGTGTAACCCACTATTAGGGGCAGAGAATTCCCTTCTAAACGCAGCAATATTACTGGAATCGTTGCTTCTACTATTTGTTGTAGACATACTGCCAGTAAAGTCAGTAGAATTTCCAGATTGGCTCTCCAAATATTGAGCACGGATTTCTGCTAAAGTTGAGCCGCTCAAACCGGACGTTCCAGAGGAAACTTGGTACTCTCCCTGGGCTTCTGGCAGAATTCGCTGCTGTAACACCATGATAAGGCGTCGAATGATCTCATTGCCACTGTCTATATGGGCCTTCAATTTTAGCAGAAGGGTTTTTTCTTCGTCGGTCATATTTACAAAATAGTTTACGGGGTATAGTGAGACTCAAACAGACAGCAAAATAGGTTTGTTTATTCAAATTCGTGCTATATAAGGAATTCAAAAACTGTCATGTAAACATGCATTGTAAAACATTAGACTCTCATTTTTAATGTCAAATCGGCTGTTTTTATTCAAGAATAAAAGTAAAATGTCGATTTTCTCCAATTATTGTTTCATCAATTTAACACACGTTAGCAAAATTAGTGATTTCCTTCTCTGATTGAATCCTCCGCACGTGATTTTCATCATATTAAAACTAACATATCATTGTGCCGTTCTTTGAGGATCTCATTAGTCTCATATAACCCCATCTTCATACAACTCCTTCAAAAGCCCTCCAAACCGGTCCTTGAACAAATCATTATTCTTACTGCCATCCGTAATTATTGTTTCAAACATGTCTGCAATATTTCCATTCTCTTCCTTGTCCATAGTGTCCATATCTACGGCAGTTTCTGGGGAACTCAAAATGATGGACAATACAGGCAGTGCCAAAAATACGCCAAACCATTTGGCCGCCCTGTATCTCCTTTGAAGCCTCTGGAACGTGAACCCAGGCATTTGGGTTCCCTTCAAGCTATTGCACACTCGAAGATATCTCTGGTAGTAAATGCGGAGCAACTGGGTCTCATATTTCTTACGAGTTTCATATGTCAAACTGGAAAACGTAAAATAAAGCAAATCTGTTGTTGGACACGCTTCCCGGTATAGCTGCAAATCTAACAATGTTACATCCTCGGGTACATTTCTGTCATCATATTTGAACATTAGATTGTTCACCCAGCAATCCCCGTGACATCCTACTAGCCATGGCTCCTCTGCAAATCCAAAATAATGCACATTTATATAGTACATCCTATAGCAGCTAAATTACAACATGGATAGTTAGTATACATTACATACCATTTTCCACAGGTGAAGACTTGACTCGCAACAAATCTTCAACTTTATTCCAATCCACTCCATCAGAACTCAAAAACATGTGAGAAAGCTCTACGGCGTCGCTTTCAAAAAGTTTCAAGGCGGGTTCGTAAAATGGAGCCTTTTTGTCAATCATTTCCATGGATCTATTCACCATACCTTCCATCATAGGTTTCATCTTCTCACTGAGTTCGGATTGCGAAAACATGGTATCCACAAATTCCGGGTGAATCTTAGAAATGCGGTCCACATTGTATCTTTGTTTGTATATCCAACTGAATGCGTGGAATGTAGCTAGCTCCTCCATCACTAGTCGGGCGTGTTGGAAATCCAAACCGGCTCGTCGGTCTGCCATCTTGACTCCACGAGTGTGACGCAAGTCTTCCATAGCTATGAAATTGTATTTGGCAAATGCGGGACTGAATCTGCCTGAAAATAAAGAATTTTGAATTTCATGTGCTTATGTAGTTAATATTTTATAAATGTGATCTGTACTAACTTGTGGGATGGTTGACAACGTTTCCACCCAGGAAGTTGGGAATGGCAAGTTGCACTTTGTACTCATTACCGATTTCCTCTTGCATGCTCATCAACTTGGGGATCCATGTGTCATAGACGATCAATTCTTTGCCAAAAATATTGCACGTGTCCAAAAACTCGACTCGAGCAGGATGGCTGGGGTAGCATTTTATTAGAATGTGCAGTGGAGCTTCTTTGCCATGTATATTGATTTCCACTGCGTGGATAACGCTCATGTAATTATCGCCTGGTGCGGAACCCAAAGTGACTTTGAAGTTTGTGACTTTCTTTTGAAGTAGTTCTTGGAGAAAATCTTGAGTGATTGTCAACGTGGTGTCACAAGGTTCCGCCGCAACTTCTACAGATCCCATTTTAGCTTAAAAAAAGTAAAGTTTTTTGGAAGAATTTGAAAGAAATGGTGCACGACAATGCTGGGTTGGCGGCTCACTGACTAATGATGCCAGAGAATTCTCACATGTAGATGTTTTATGTATTATTTATATTTAGGAACTATAATAATATTATAAGTGGTGCTTCAAAACTGATCATAAAGTTGTGCACTGGCACTGTTATCTCAAATGTTGTGTATTTGAAATTCACATTCATGGCACTTAATGTATTGTTTCTCACTAAAGTTCGGGATAACGATAACATGAATTCATTTGAAATTATTTGGTTGTGTAGTTAGCCCAGTTACGAAATAAGATGGAAATAATAAAAGAGGAGTCGATTATATGTTTTTTTATCTTTTTATTTGTCAATATGAATGAATGGATCAGTGTTAGGATGTGTTTATGTATTTATCAAGTTTTGTTAGATAGTTAACAATGGTAAGTGGGCTTTTCAATGTCACATTATGATCATTGTGATTATGAGATGAATTAATCTTGCTGGATAGAAATATTTAGATTAGTCAAGTCTATATTCGTCATGAGATACGAAAATTACTATAAAGTAGGCTTTGCCAATTAAGTTAATTAAAGTTGGACTGCCAAATATTTAATCATCCACCAAGCTCACTTCCCAGCTACCGTAAATCCGGTATTAAACCTCAGTCCTAAATTATAGTTTACCCTTATGATACTTCTCTAGGGTAAGAGAAGAGGTCTCCAAAATAGTATAACATCATATTTTAAGAAATGATTCAAACGCTATCCTGAATTTACGGTATACATACAAAACGCAAAAAAATTATAGTCACTACGGATGCTCATAAAAATTGATGAAATTTTAAATTTTAATTAGATTTGTCAATTTTAGCTCACTTTGCCAAAAGTAGAAGATTGAAAAGATCATATTTATATCATTGTAAAATCAAGGTGGCAGTTACTTGTTCTAAGTAAAGTGCATTGGGAAATTTGGTATTCTGTAATTAACGTGTGGTCAAAAATGCATATTATTATGAATTCAATTCCGTTCAACCTCCATGCATGTAATGAATGTACACATAGCTAGCTACTCCAGGCAAACTAATAATGGATCGTAAAAAAGTGACGGCAAAACACACGATAAAATATTTATTCGTACAACCCTATGCAAATAAGGTGGACTTTATTACAATATCTTCCCGTATTCTTAACGATATCATTTACAATGGAATAATAATAACTATAAATATAGCGCGGTTGGAGCCAAAATTACATGCAGCGATGCAGTTACTTACTTTACAAATTCAAGCAGACAGCTTCCAACGAAGAATTTTCAAATTTGAATCCAAATTCTTGATCCAACCGTGTTTGGAGCTCTTCTTTGTCTTCCCCATCAGCCAGAGCGACAGACCAGCATTTCCCGGGAGTGAACAAATTCACAAGATACTCTTTGCATACAAATTTGATATCATCCACAGTCACTTTCATGCTCTCGATCAAAAGATCCCTAAAAGAACAAACCCATCATTTCCATATTAACTAAACACCCATCTTTTAATTGTGCTATTCATAAAAACAGCCATATACCTTCGAACAGACAAATCCTGGTCATTCAAATGGCTGAGGAGTGCAGAAACAATGGTGCCCTGTGGCCCCAATTCTAAAGCAGCAGGGTCATTCAAAACCATCAATTTGGTGGCTACAAGTAAACTTTTCAGCCAGGGCCATTCATCCTATGCAAAAGAAAAGGGAAAAATGTAGCAAAAAACATGTATTTTTTTCGTTTTTTCGTCCAAAGTGAAATTTTCTTGATGAGACTAACATTGACAATGGCTTTCATGACCTTCCAGAAGCCAATAATATCATTAGACTCAATATTGAGAGTGATGAGATTAGCATAAGAACATGGCATCCTAAGCACAGGGTTGGACATGTCCTCTTCATCCCAGCATGACCAAATCCATTTCTGGGCCATGGAGAACAATTGAGCAGCCACACAGAGTTTTGGGAAATCACGTGTATTCGGATTTATGGGGATCGCTGTAGTGAAGCAAGGTGGACGTGCATTTTTCACTCCAAATAAAACTCCACTGGTTTTGCCCATTTCATTCATAACTTGTCGTTCCAAAGTCGGTCGGATTTCCCTGCGACGTAGTGATTACAATTATTAGTAACTGTACTAACTAACTACATGGATTGTTTCTCAGACTGAAGAGAAATGTGTTATTTAGTTAAACATACTTAAAACTATTGGGAGTTTTCACATTTGGAAAATAATCATTCCATGGTTTATCCATAGCACCACCAAATGCTTTGGTACATTCACTAACATCACATGCAATTTGCAATACATATTTTTTAGCATTAATCATTTGTTTCCAAGCTTCATTTGTGGCGTTGACCACATTTTCTGTATCATTTTCTAAATCAGCCAAATATTCGAGCATGATATCCAGTCTACGGCGACCCACAAACAGCCGAGCATTGGATTCTATTCAAAATTATGAGACATTTTCAAACCGACCATGTCAAATCTAAAAATCTCTAACAATCATATGCAACGAGTTTACCTTCCTTGTAAATCTGATTGATCAAACCATGCAAATTAATTTCCGACGCCTCAAAGCATTCATAATTGGGTTCGTGTGGTGTCTGCATTTTATAATTGGCTGCCAATCCGCGAATGGCTTCTTTGGCAATGAATGTCAAAAAGTTGCCAGTGTACACATTTTGATGCATGATGAAATTCAAGAGTCCAACTGCCCATGAGTATTTTTCAGGTCGTACGATCAGGGTCAGAAATATACTTTGCATCATCTCCCCATTCAGTCCAATGGAGACTTGTGAGTCGGCCAAGTGGAGCGGTGGATTGAATTCATTTTTTTGCTCAATCTCGGAGTCTGTGTCCAAACCAGGTGGACGGGGACAAACCATGGCACCCAAAGCCGCTGTCAAAGGTGCCAGAATTTTTCGCAATTTGGGGTTCAGGCAAGAAGTATCCAATACGAGTGTGATCTAAGAGTAAAAAATAAGGAATTTGTTCTGGTTGACTCGCACGCCTGATATCGTTTGATAAGTTGCGATATTATTTTCCGGCTTACGTAAATAAAATCAGTTTTGGTATCCTCCAAGAAAGTGAAAAAAGGCATCTCATTCAGTGAAAACAAAGGGTGCTGGTCAGATCCATGAGTTTTGTACGAAGTAATGTTCCAGGATTTCAATGTGCTGGCAGCCACATGATCCAAAAATTCTTTGGTCACTTCTAATCGCTCTTCAAATTCTTTACAATCATCACCCTAAAAATATTGGACAAATACAGTCTGTCAAATAAAGCATGCACACTGTATGACTAGTATTTGTATTGCATTGTACTACAAGGGGTAAAGTGAAACTCACGCGCTCCATAATGGGGAATGGATTGGACTTGAGAAATTCCTCAATGTGCCCTTTTTGCTTCTCTTTGATCTCTTGAGCCCCTTTGTCTTGATCTGGCAAAACCAAATTGGCGTTTCGTCCATCATCATCTACGGCCACATTAGATTCTTCAGCCATGGCATTATTTGCCTTCCTCCGGGGTCGTGATGCCGCCCTTTTGGAGCTAGTGGCGAAATTCATCTCTCCAGAAGCTTCCGCTTGTTTTGACATGTCAATCGGAGTTTCCACCTCTGGTTTTGCATCGTAATCCTGCACAAGTTAGTTAGTTATAGTTGGTTGGTTAGTAAACAGGTATAATATTTTCTAACTAACTAACCTTAGGGAGAACCCGAGTAAAGAATAATCCACCATCTACTGCATAGGTTTTCAAAGTTTGCATCCAGAATTCAATAGGTTTGGACTTTAAGTCGTCAAAAACTAAGCCAGGATGAATTCTTTTTTCCAACTGATCTTGATCCCCGTTTCCATATCTGTCTGCCTTGGAGACGGCTGAAGCTAAAATCAAATACGGCTCGGATTCCAGTTCCCGAACATAGTGCCATTTCACGCGATCCATCATGGCTCGGATTTCGGCAACTTTCAAGCACCCATCTTGTGTGGCCGCTTCGGCAATCGTGTCTTGCAAGATTTTGGTCACCGCCTCTGCTCCCTGATCATTCTTGATCCCATGGACAGTCAAAAGAGAACAGGTTTCACTGTATTCCAGTTGACACCATGATATCCTATGAGCATAGCCTCCAGTGACGATTTTTGTCCACAATGGGCTTACAGCTAAATGAGCAGTGAGCACTTTCAAAGCCATAGATCTGTGAAAGTCGAAAAAAATTAGCCTTTGTGTAGCATTCCATTAGATTTCAGAAAACAATATTTAATAACCCACGTCTCCAAATCTTTGGATGCACATCCACGGAATCCCATACAAATGGTTGCAGAGGAGCCCTTGATCGGATTGCGAGCAAAAAATCGTACATCAGTAACCCCGGGGGCCCCTGGTGCTGGCAATGGGTTAGTCCATGGTGCAACGTATGGTGGCAAATTCGGTCGCTAAAAAATTCCAAAACTAATTATTACATGAAGTTCATGCCAAAATTCTAACTGTCAGTTTGTTCATCTACTTACTGCAGCCAAATACTCGGTCTCATACTCGTGCAAAACATTCAAAACATGCTCAGGATTTGTGATCGTTCCCGTTATAATCACTGTCAGGTTATCAGGACGGTACACGGTATCGTAGCATTTGCGAAGCTGTAGGACATACAAATGATGGTTACCATTCTAGATTTTGGATTTTTGCTGACAAACAAATGATAACTACCTTCTTGGACAAAGAATTGGAACGACCATCATTGAGAAGACGGTTCCAAAATGACTTCTTGCCTGGGAAAATGGTTTGCAATGTGGTTTCCCAGGCCATGGCTCCCTCTCCCGCATCACTCAAGCAATAATTCTCATGGGCATGCACATCCGGCTCTTTCTCACTATCTCCTTCCTCTTCAGACTCATCTTTCTCTTCTGGAACTTCCGGTTTGTCTGCTAGACCACATTTTAGAATAGTAAGCAGAAATATAGCAATACACAGCGTTCAAAACAATGATTGGAATCGAACCTCCATCCGCTGCATCCACTGGAGTTTCTTGACTGTCCTCTTTATTCTTCTGGAATGGGGACGCGTATCCATGCACTTGGAATACGGCCTGAGTAAAAAAAACACTCAACTTGTAGTGTTATTATTGACCTATGTTATGTAAATGCACATATATTAGAGTCGATACTGACATCAATGCTTTGAAGCAGATATGTAGAGCATGAAAAAGTGCCCATAAATGCGGCTTCTCCTAAGGCACAGCACACGAAACAAGACTGGTCCCGATCAGCCAATGGATTTTCGGCACCATGAAATTGCCAGACGGGTCTAAGCATTTCCCCACGCATGGGTCGGGGCAATAGTCCACCTGATGAATCCAAATGGTATAGCAAAGTTTCCACAGATGAGGAATCGGGCTGCTCCGAACCTTTATTGGGCAGAAAATGATGATTTGTAAAAAAATTACTGTTGCTACGGTTAGATTTTGCATAGCAAGCATTTATTTTATTTGGTGTTAGGAATTTTGAATTTGTCCACATGCATGCATGATGATTGCAAGGTGTATAGGAAATTTACCAAAACAGAAATAGCCATTGATGACTTGAGAATCCACATCAGCAAAATATGCTTTCATGGGCGAATGGATTGATTGAAACTTTTTGATCTTAATCGACCCATGGGTGGTAAACTCATAGTCCAATTTGAAATGCTCTTCTGTCTCCATCATATTATATGCACAGTAGGCACAATAGTTTTATGCAATAATGATATTTGATAAACAGTATTTAATTTAGTTTTTGTTTAGGCAATGTAAAACACTTTTTTCAAAGATCGTAACTTGAGGCAAAGAAAGAAATGAATTCAATGAATTTTGTAATGACAAACCAAGATTGATCGGGGGAGGGAGGCTTGGAGAAACTTGTATTCTGTTCTCAAACAAACGTGTTGTCATGGGATTATAATGGATAGCATAAGGGCCGTCAAAAAA
>Ga0210040_10004234_pt1 | contig 18873 bp, 19 predicted proteins | sample CryGeyCG12114_NA_FD_185462 | JGI IMG/M metagenome (GOLD analysis project Ga0210040, IMG submission 185462) | Groundwater microbial communities from aquifer - Crystal Geyser CG19_WC_8/21/14_NA (SPAdes) (version 2) | ecosystem: Environmental > Aquatic > Deep subsurface > Groundwater | place: USA...
GAACAGCTCGACGATGATGGCGCCGAGCAGCAGGAGGACGAGCACCGCGGCGGCCCGGCAGAGCCAGGCGAAGATGACGTCGCCCGTGCCCGCACCCCGCTTGGTCGCGGGGCGGGGCGGGGCGGCCGACGCTACCCCCGGGGGCCGGTCGCGCCCGGTGGACGGACCGGGCGCACGACGGACCGGGCGCACGACAGACCGGGCGCACGACAGACCGGGCGCACGACGGACCGGGCGCACGACGGACCGGGTGAGGGCGGCCAGCCGGGTGGATGACCAGCCGGGGACGGCGCACCGGAGGGCCGGCGGCACTGCGATGATCCGCGGCATGGCCCAGACCACCCAGATCGTGCTGACCGACGACCTCGACGGCTCCGAGGCGACCCGGACCGTCACCTTCGCCTTCGAGGGCGCCGGCTACGAGATCGACCTCAACGACGAGCACGCCGCCGCCATCGAGGAGTCCTTCGCCGAGTGGATCGCCGCCGCCCGTCGGTCCGGCGGCCGGTCGACGAGCAGCGCCGGGCGCCCGAGGTCGGGCCGGGCGGCGTCCGGGGCCTCGTCCGGGGCCTCGTCCGGGCCCCGGCGGGGCGACCTCGACGACGTCCGCGCCTGGGCACGGGAGAACGGGCACGCCGTCGCCGACCGCGGCCGTGTCAAGCAGTCCGTCCTGGACGCCTACGACGCCCGCTGACCCGCCCCGACGACGACGACAGCCCCGGACCGACGTGGTCCGGGGCTGTCGCTCGCGGTGCGCGAGGGGGGACTTGAACCCCCACGCCCTCTCGGGCACACGGACCTGAACCGTGCGCGTCTGCCATTCCGCCACTCGCGCGAGCGGGGTGAACGCTAGCACGGGGGCACCTCGACCCCCGCCGCTCGCGAGGGGCCCCGGGAGCCGGCTCGCACCCCCGCGCGGGGCTCGACCCGCGGGCGCGGCACCGCCCCGTCCGGGAGCCCCTCCGGCCCCGGGTCGCCGCCCGGGCCGGACGGGCCCTCGCGCTGGAGGTCGTCCACGTCGCCGCCCCGCTCCGGCGAAGGGGGCGCCGGACCGGGTGCCCGGGCCGCCCGAAGCCCTAGGGTCGCCCCGGCACGACGACGTCTCACGACGGGAGCTCGCGACATGGCCGAGGTCGTCCTCTTCCACCACGTCCAGGGCCTCACCACCGGGGTGCGCGCCCTGGCCGCCGCGCTGGCCGGCAGCGAGCACACCGTCTCCACCCCGGACCTGTACGCGGGCCGCACCTTCGACAGCATCGAGGCGGGCTTCGCCCACCTGGGGAGCCTCGACGCCGCGGCGGTGCAGCGCCAGGTCGACGACCTCGTGGCGGGCCTGCCCGGCCCCCTCGTCCTCGCCGGCGTCTCCTGGGGCGTCGCCCCCGCCCAGCGCCTCGCCCAGACGCACCCCCGGGCGCGGGGCGCCCTGCTCTTCGAGGCGTGCTTCCCCCTGGGCGAGGACGGCTTCGGCCCGTGGCCGGAAGGCCTGCCGGTGCAGGTCCACGGCATGGACCGGGACGAGTTCTTCGCCCTCGAGGGCGACCTCGACGCCGCGCGCGAGCTCGTCGCCCGGGCGGGGCCGCCCAGCGAGGTCTTCACCTACCCCGGCGACCGGCACCTGTTCGTGGACAGCTCGCTGCCGTCGTACGACCCGGCAGCCGCCGCCTCGGCCGTCGCACGGGCGCGAGAGCTCCTGGCCCACCTCTGACGCCGGGGCGTTCTCGTGGGACAGGGACCGGGGCGGGGCCGAGCGGGATCAGGCAGCCGCGCGGGCGATCGACTGCGCGAGCCACCGGACGCGGCTGCCCGACGCCCACCGCACGTAGGGCCGCAGGACCAGGGCGCGGCGCGAGCGCAGCAGGCCGACGACGTCCAGCCGCAGCCGGCTGCCTCCGCCCGCCGGCTGCACGGCCACGTGCACCGCCATCGCGACGTGCTCGTCGTCGCGCCAGAGCTCGCGCCAGAGCACGCTGCGCGCACCGGTGCGCTCGACCAGGACGCGCACGTCGCGGCGCCGGTCGCCCTTCCCGTAGGTCAGGCGCAGCGCACCCTCGTCCTCGGTCACGGCTACGCAGGCGGGGTCCCACTCCGGGCGGCGACGGAGGTCCCCGACGAGCGCCCACACCGCGTCGGCGGGCACCGGGAGGTCGTGGGTGGTCGAGGCTGCGCAGCGCCGGTGCGCCGGCCCCAGCGCCTCCAGGGCGTCGACCACCGCGGCCGGCAGGGCCACGTCCAGCGAGGCGGCGGGGGCGTCGAGCCGGCGGCGCAGCTCCTCGACGTCGACACCCAGGTGGCGCAGCACGCGCTCGGCCCGGTGGCCGTCGTCGTCGAGGAGGGCGCGCAGCAGCGCCCGGTCGTCGTCGTCGGGCCGCACGGAGCGCATGAGCTCCAGCGCCCTCCCGCCGAAGGGGGTGGCGCCCACCGCCTGGGCGGCGGGACCGGGTCGCGCGGCCGGGGGCGCCGGGACGTGGACGCCGAGGGCCCGGGCGTCCGCCTCCTGCACCTCCCGCGCACCGCGCCGTAGGGCGGCCAGGTCCACCCCTGCCGCCACCAGTCGGGACGCGCTCGGGCCGCCCGTCACCAGGAGCGCCACGAGCAGGTGCTCGACGTCCACCTCCGGGTGCCCGAGCTCGACGACCTCCTCCATCGCCGCCGCGCTGAGGTACCGCTGCTGCCGCAGCACCGAGCGCCCCTCCCGACGTCGGCGCCCCGCGTGGCCCTGCTCCCTGCTCCTCATGACCGCCCCTCCTCGTGCACGACGTCCCGCAACCGCCTGGCGTACTTCTTGTGGACGGCCTGGCGCGTGACCCCGAGCTCGGCGGCGATCTCCGCCCACGAGGCACCGGTGCGCAGCGCCTGCTCCACCTGCCGGAGCTCGAGCGTCTCCAGCAGCCGCCGCAGCGCCGCCACGGCGCGCAGCCCGCGCGCGGTGTCGGTCGTGTCGGCAGCTGCGCCGGCGAGCTGAGGAGCGTCCACGGGCGTCAACCTAGGTTGCTGGCGCGGTTCGCGTCAACCCAGGTTGCGCGAGTGGGCGGCGGGCGCCGGCTGCCGCGGGTCGACCGGGGGCTGGCCGGGCTCAGGGCGCAGGCGGGAGCAGCTCCCGGCGCCAGACGACGACGGGCACGCCGCGGGAGGTGACGTCGTCCCGCTCGGAGGTGAACCCGAGCCGGTGCGCCAGCCGCAGCGACGCCGTGTTCTCCGGCTCGACCTCGACGACGACGCTGGTGACCGGCGGGTCCGCGCCCGGGAGGTGCTCGTCCGCCCAGTCGAGCCAGGCCTGCGCCGCCTCGCGGGCCAGGCCCCGGCCCCAGCGGTCACGGGCGAGGACGTAGCCCAGCTCGACGTCGCCGCCCGGGTGCCACCGGTGCAGGCCCGCGCGACCGACGAAGGCGCCCGTGCCGCGGTCCAGCAGGGCGCTGGTGCCCCACCCCTCCCGCTCCCACTCCCGCGCGAAGCCCTCGACCTGGCGCGCCGGGCCGTCGGCACCGGCGGGCTCGCCGCCGAGGTGCCGGGCGACGGCGGGGTCGGCGTAGAGGGCGGCGAGCGCCGACGTCCACGAGCCGTCCAGGGGCACCAGGCGCAGGCGGGGGGTCTCGAGCAGGTGCGGGGGGCCGGCGCGCGTCACGCGCCCCAGACTGCCCCGGCGGACGGGTGCCCGCGCCGCGTCGGCGGGAGGACCGGCCGGGCGCCGTCGCTAGGGTGGCGACGACCGTCCCGGGCAGCCGGGCCGCCCGGGAGCCGTGGAGGGAGGGGCCGTGGGAGTCCTCGACCGCTTCGAGAAGCGCATCGAGCGCGCCGTCAACGGCGTCTTCGCGAAGGCCTTCAAGAGCGAGGTGCAGCCCGTCGAGCTCGCCAGCGCGCTGCGCCGCGAGACGGACACCTCCGCGCAGGTGCTCAGCCGCGAGCGCACCCTCGTGCCCAACGCCTTCACCATCGCGCTCGGCGCGAGCGACCACGACCGCATCGCGACGTGGGACGAGGCGCTCGGCGAGGAGCTGTCCGACGCCGTCACCGAGCACGCGCGCTCCCAGCACTACTCCTTCCTCGGGCCCGTCTCGGTGGCCTTCGAGCGCGACGGCGAGCTGGACACCGGCGTCTTCCGGGTGCGCAGCGCGCGCGTGCGCGGCTCCATCGCCCCCGCGACGGCCGCCGCGGCCACCCCCGAGCACCCCGTCGTCGACGTCGACGGCACCCGCTACCAGCTCACCGGCCGCACCACCGTCATCGGGCGCGGCAGCGAGTCCGACGTCGTCGTCGACGACCCCGGGGTCTCGCGGCGGCACGTCGAGATCCGCGTCGACGCCGGCCGCGCCAGCGTCCGCGACCTCGGCTCGACGAACGGCACGTACGTGGACGGCCGGCGCACCGACGCCGGGCCGCTCGTCGACGGGGCCGTCGTCACCATCGGGCGCACCCGCATCACCTTCTCGAGCCGGGACCGCAGCCGGCGCGGCGAGGGCGGGACGGGCGCCCTCGACGAGCTCGGCGGGGCCGCCCGGTGAGCGAGCTCACCTACACCGTCCTGCGCCTCGGCCTGCTGGTGCTCCTGTGGGTCCTGGTGCTCAGCGTCGTCGGCGTCCTGCGCCGCGACGTCTTCGGCACGCGCGTCGTCCCCCGCCCGTCCGCGGACGCGGCGCGGGGCAGGTCGGACAGGAGGGGCGGCGACGACCGGCGCTCGTCCCCGCCGCCCCCGCCGCCGGAGGACCGCTCGGTGCCGCGCCAGGTCGTCGTCGTCGAGGGCCCGCTGCGCGGCACCAGCCTCGCGCTCGGCGGCGGCCCCGTGCTCGTGGGCCGCTCACCGGACTGCTCCCTCGTCCTGGACGACGACTACGCGTCCGGCCGGCACGCCCGCCTCTTCCCGCGCGACGGCCGCTGGTGGGTCGAGGACCTGGGCTCCACGAACGGGACGATGCTGGGCCGGGAGCCCCTCGGGGCCCCGGCGCCCCTGCCGGCCGGGTCCCAGCTGCGGATCGGCCGCACCGTCCTCGAGCTGCGGCGGTAGGCGCCCGTGCCCACCGCCCTGCGCTACGCGGCGCGCTCCGACGTCGGCCTGGTCCGCTCCTCCAACCAGGACTCGGCGTACGCCGGCCCCCACCTGCTCGTCGTCGCCGACGGGATGGGCGGGCACGCGGGCGGTGACGTCGCCTCCTCCATCGCGGTCGGCGAGCTGAGCCGCCTGGAGGGGGAGTCGCACGGCGCCGACGCCCCCCGCCACCTCGCGGAGGCCGTGCGCCGGGCGTCCGCGCGCCTCGCCGAGCGCGTCCGCGAGGAGCCGGCGCTCGCGGGCATGGGCACCACGGTGACGGCGATCCTGCGCACCGGCGACCGCCTCGCCCTCGCCCACATCGGCGACAGCCGGGCCTACCTGCTCCGCGACGGCGAGCTCGCCCAGGTCACGCACGACCACACGTTCGTCCAGCACCTGGTCGACGAGGGGCGCATCACGGCCGAGGAGGCCGAGCACCACCCGCAGCGTTCGGTGCTGCTGCGCGTCCTCGGCGACATCGACTCGAGCCAGGAGCTCGACACGTCCGTGCGCGAGGCCCGGGCCGGCGACCGGTGGCTGCTCTGCTCGGACGGCCTCTCCGGCATGGTCGGCGACCGGACGATCTCCGAGGCCCTGGCCGGCGTCCCCGACGTCGGCGAGTGCGCCGACCTGCTGGTGCAGCTGGCGCTGCGGGGCGGCGGCTCCGACAACGTGACCGTCGTCGTCGCCGACGTCGTGGACGTCGCCACCGCGCCCCCGGACCACACCGAGGTCGTGGGCGCCGCGGCGGCCTCGCGCAGCCGGCGCACGGCCGACGCGACCTCGCCGGCGGCGCGCGGCGCGGCCCTCGGGCGGCCCGACCCCGGGGCCGACGACGACCCGGAGCCGGACGAGCCGCGGCGCAGCCCGTGGCCCCGGCTCCTCGCCGGCGCCGCGGTCCTGCTCGTGCTGGTCGCCGGCGTCGTCGCCGCCTGGCGCTGGAGCCAGGAGCAGTACTACGTCGGGGCGGACGAGGCGGGGCAGGTCGCCGTCTTCCGCGGCCTCCCGCAGGACGTCGGGCCGCTGCGCCTGTCCTCGGTGGTCGAGGAGGCCGGGCTCGTGCTCTCCGACCTGCGGCCCGTCTCGCGCAGCGCCGTCTCCGAGGGCATCACGGTCGACGACCTGGCCGGCGCGCGGCGCGTCGTCACCACCCTCCTCGGCCAGGCCTGCCCCGCGGCCCCCGAGCCCACGCCCGAACCCAGCCCCGAGCCCACGACGGGACCCACGACGCAGCCCCCCGAGCCGACGCCGGCGTCGACGCCCGGCGCCACGGCCCCCGCGACGGCTGCGCCGACCCCCAGCCCGAGCCCCAGCCCGACCGAGGACGCGCCCGAGCAGGCCGTGCCCGCCGGCTGCGCCGCGCTGACCGGGGGGAGCTGACCCGTGGCCGTCGTCACCCAGCACGCCGCGCGCAGCCGTCGCGGCACCGAGCTGCTCCTGCTGCTGCTGTCCGTGGGCGTCGCGACGCTCAGCTACGGGCTGGTCGGCCTCGGCGTCGACGGCACCTGGAGCCCCGGCGTGCTGGCGTACGGCGGGAGCCTCGCGGTGCTCGCCGGGGTCGTGCACGGGGTCCTGCGCTGGCGGGCGCCCTACGCGGACCCGGTCCTGCTGCCGGTGGCCGTGGCGCTCAACGGCCTCGGCCTCGCGATGATCCACCGCCTCGACCTGGCCGAGGGCACCGCGCAGGGCTCGCGCCAGCTGCTGTGGTCGACCATCGGCGTGGTCGCGGCGACCGCCGTCGTCATCGCGCTGCGCGACCACCGCGTGCTGCGGCGGTACACGTTCGTCGCCATGGCGGCCAGCCTCGTGCTGCTGCTGCTGCCCCTCCTGCCCTTCCTCGGGCGGACCATCAACGGGGCGCGGATCTGGATCGGGATCGGCCCGCTGTCCTTCCAGCCCGGGGAGATCGCCAAGATCACGCTGGCGGTCTTCTTCGCCGGCTACCTCGTCACGGCGCGCGACACGCTCTCGCTCGCGGGCCGGCGCCTCCTCGGCCTGCAGCTGCCGCGCGGCCGCGACCTCGGCCCCATCCTCGTGGCCTGGGCGGGGAGCGTCGGCGTCCTGGTCCTGCAGCGCGACCTCGGGACGTCGCTGCTGTTCTTCGGCCTCTTCGTCGCGGTGCTCTACCTCGCCACCGAGCGGGTCAGCTGGATCGCCATCGGCCTGGCCCTGTTCGCCGCGGGCGCCTACGTCGCCTACCACCTCTTCGGGCACGTGCAGCAGCGCGTGTCCGGCTGGCTCGAGCCCTTCGACCCCGAGGTCTACGACCGCACGGCGGGCGGCAGCTACCAGCTGGTGCAGGGGCTCTTCGGCCTGGCGGCCGGCGGCCTCACCGGCACCGGCCTGGGCCGCGGGCGGCCGGACATCGTGCCCTTCGCCAACAGCGACTTCATCCTCGCCAGCATGGGCGAGGAGCTCGGGCTCGCCGGGCTGTTCGCGCTCCTCGCGCTGTACCTCGTCGTCGTCGAGCGGGGCCTGCGCACCGCCATCGGCGTGCGCGACGGCTTCGGCAAGCTGCTCGCCGGCGGCCTCGCCTTCACCGTGGCGCTGCAGTGCTTCGTCGTCGCCGGCGGCGTCCTGCGGGTCATCCCGCTCACCGGCCTGACCATGCCGTTCCTCGCCGCCGGCGGCTCCTCGCTGCTCACGAACTGGATCATCATCGGCCTCCTGCTGCGCATCTCCGACGCCGCCCGGCGCCCCGCCCCCACCGCGGCACCGCCGGGGTCGGGCGGGCCCGCGACGAGCGAGACCCAGGTGGTGAGGACGGTATGAACACCCCCCTGCGCCGCCTCTCGGTCGTCGTCGCCGTCCTGTTCGCCCTGCTGCTCGGCAGCGCCACGTGGGTGCAGTTCGTCGACGCGGGCTCCCTGCGCGACGACCCGCGCAACTCCCGGACGCTGCTGGCCGAGCTGGGCCGCGACCGCGGGCCCATCACGGCGGCGGACGGCGAGGTGCTCGCCGAGTCGGTCGAGGCCGAGGGCCCCATCGCCTACCAGCGGACCTACCCCGAGGGCGCGGACTGGGCGCACGTCACGGGCGCCTACTCCGTCGTCTACGGCGCCACCGGCATCGAGGACGCCCTCGGCTCCCTGCTCGCGGGGACCGCCGACGAGCTGTTCTACCGCCGCATCAGCGACCTGCTCACCGGGCGCCAGCCCTCGGGGGCCTCGGTCGAGCTGACGCTGCAGCCCGAGGTGCAGGAGGCGGCACTGGACGCCCTCGGCGACCAGCGGGGCGCCGTCGTGGCGCTCGAGCCGAGCACCGGCCGCGTGCTCGCGATGGTGTCCTCCCCGTCCTACGACCCCGCGGAGCTGAGCTCGCTGGACACCGAGGCCGTGCGGGAGTCCTACGCCCGGCTCCTCGACGACCCGGGCGACCCGCTCGTCAACCGCGCGATCGCGGGCGACACCTACCCGCCCGGCTCGGTGTTCAAGCTGGTGACGGCCGCGGCGGCGCTCGAGACCGGGAGCTACACGGCGCAGTCCGTGCTCCCCGGCCCCGCCGAGCTGGACCTGCCCCTCACCGACGCCACGCTGCCCAACGTGACCGGCGAGGCGTGCGGCCCCGGGGACGAGGTGTCCCTCGCCGACGCGCTGCGCATCTCCTGCAACACGGCCTTCGGCTCGCTCGGCCTGACGCTGCCCGACGGCGCGGTCGCCGACGCGGCCGCCGGCTTCGGCTTCGGCCGCGACCTGGACATCCCGCTCGCGGTCACCCCCAGCACCTACCCCGAGGAGGTGGACGAGCCGCAGCAGGCGCTGTCCGCCATCGGCCAGGCCAGCGTCCGCGTGACGCCGCTGCAGGTCGCCATGGTCAGCGCGGCCATCGCCAACGACGGCGTGCTCGTGCAGCCGCAGATGGTGGGCACCGTGAGCGCCGAGGACCTCTCCGTCGTCGAGGCCCCCGAGCCCCGCGAGATCGGCCGCGCGGTGTCCGAGGAGACCGCGGCGGCGCTGACGGAGATGATGGAGCTCGTCGTGGAGGACGGCACCGGCACGGCGGCGCAGATCAGCGGCGTCGACGTCGCCGGCAAGTCCGGGACGGCCGAGGTCGGCGACGTCGACGGCGACGGCGAGGCCGAGGACCCGCACGCGTGGTTCACCGCCTTCGCGCCGGCGGACGACCCGCAGGTGGCCGTCGCGGTCGTGGTCGAGAACGGCGGCGACGCGGGCAGCGAGGCCTCGGGCGGCAGGACGGCGGCGCCGATCGCGCGCCGGGTGGTGGAGGCGGTGATCGACCGATGAGGCCCTCCGCGGGCGACGTGCTCGGGCGCTACGAGCTGACGAGCAGGATCGCCGTCGGGGGCATGGGCGAGGTCTGGGTCGCCCGCGACGAGGTCCTCGGCCGCGAGGTCGCCGTGAAGATCCTCAAGGAGGAGTTCACCGGCGACCCGGGCTTCCTCGAGCGCTTCCGCGCCGAGGCCCGGCACTCCGCCGCGCTGTCCCACCCGAACATCGCGGGCATCTACGACTACGGCGAGGTGGAGGGCTCCGCCTACCTCGTCATGGAGCTGGTGCCCGGGGCGCCGCTGTCCGACCTCATCGCCTCCGAGGGCCCGATGGACCCGCTGCGCGCCGTCCGGGTCGTGGCGCAGGCCGCCTCCGGCCTCGGAGCGGCTCACGCCGCCGGCGTCGTCCACCGCGACGTCAAGCCGGGCAACCTTCTTATCACCCCCGCCGGGGACGTGAAGGTCACCGACTTCGGCATCGCCCGCGCCGGTGACCAGGCCCCGCTGACGCGGACGGGCCAGGTCATGGGCACCGCGCAGTACCTCGCGCCCGAGCAGGCCATGGGCCGGCCGGCGGTGCCCGCCAGCGACGTCTACGCCCTGGGCGTCGTCGCGCACGAGATGCTCACCGGCGAGCGCCCCTTCACGGGGGATTCGCAGGTGGCCGTGGCCATGGCGCAGGTGAACGACGAGCCGCCCCCGCTGCCCGCCTCCGTGCCCGCGGGGGTGCGCGAGCTCGTCGAGGTCTGCCTGCGCAAGGACGCGGCGCGGCGCCCCGCCGACGGCAGCCAGCTGGCCGCCGTGGCGGCAGCCCTCGGCCGCGGCGACGAGGCCGGCGCGCACCGCGCCCTCGTCGTGGCCGGCCTGGTGGGCGGCGCCGCGACGGCGGCGACCACGGCCGTCGCGGCGCAGCCGCCCACGGCGGCCACGCGCGTGCAGGGCCCCGTGACGCCGTCGGAGCCCGGGGCGCCGGTGCCCGGCCCGGCCCCCGACCCCGACGCGGGGGGCGGGCGCTCGCGCGCACCCCTGGTCGTGCTCCTCCTCCTGCTGCTCCTGGCGGCCCTGGCCGCCCTCGGGTACGCGGTGCTCACGCGGGACGACGACCCCGGCACGGCGGCGACCCCGGTGCCGACCGCCAGCGCGTCGCCGACGCCCTCGCCGACGCCCACCGAGGACGAGGTCGAGACGGCGGAGGTGGACGCGGACGACTACGTCGGCGAGCCCCTCCAGGACGTGGTGCGCGCCCTGGAGCAGCTGGGGTTCGACGTCACCCCCCAGGCCGAGACCAGCGACGACGAGGACCCGGGGGACGTGCTCGCCGTCAGCCCGGAGGGCGAGCTGCCGCTGACCCAGACGCTGCTCGTGACCTACGCGCAGGCGCCCGAGCCGAGCGAGCCCGCACCGACGCAGGAGGAGCCCGAGCCCGAGCCCACGCCGACGCCGACGCCCGAGGAGACCCCGGAGGAGACGCCGGAGGAGCCCGAGCCCAGCCCGACCCAGCCGGAGGAGACGGCCACGACGAGCCCGTCCGACGCGAGCACCTCCGCCGCCGGCACCGGGCCGGCGCCCAGCAGCATCGTGCCGCCCGGCGACGGGGACGACTCCGGCGACGACGCGGGCAGCGACGACGACGCGGCGGCGGTCGGCGGCGGCAACGGGAACGCCGGGGGGAACGGCAACGCCGGGGGGAACGGCAACGCCGGGGGGAACGGGAACGCCGGGGGGAACGGCAGCGGGAACGGGAACGGCAGCGGGAACGCCGGGGGGAACGGGAACGGCGCAGCGGCGTCCGAGGAGGCGCCGGGCGCCGCCGTGCGGGCCGACGCCGGCGGACGCCCGTGACGACGGACGACCCGCGCGGTCGTCCGCCCGAGCCGGAGGGGCCGCCGCTCGAGGGCGCTCGGGTGCTCGGCGGCCGGTACGAGCTGGGCGAGGTGCTCGGTCGTGGCGGCATGGCCGTCGTCCGCGTCGCGCAGGACCGCGTCCTCGGCCGCCGGGTCGCGATCAAGCTGCTGCGGCCCGACCTCGCCCAGGACCCGGAGGTGCTGTCCCGCTTCCGGCGCGAGGCCCGCTCGGTCGCCGCGCTGAACCACCCGGCCGTCGTCGGCGTCCACGACGTCGGCGAGGACGCGGCCGGCCCCGGGGACGTGGCCGCGCCCTTCCTCGTCATGGAGCTCGTGCGCGGCGCCACGGTCCGCGACCTGCTCGGGCAGCAACGGCCCACCCGGGACCCGGCCCAGCCCGGTGTCGGCGTGGAGATGGCCGTGGCGATCACGACCGGCGTCCTGGCCGCCCTCGCCTACAGCCACCGGGCCGGGATCGTGCACCGGGACATCAAGCCGGCGAACGTGATGCTGACGCCGGACGGCCAGGTGAAGGTCATGGACTTCGGCATCGCCCGGGCCCTGGCGGACGCCGCGTCGACGGCGACGCACACGTCCGCGGTGCTCGGCACGGCCCAGTACCTCTCGCCCGAGCAGGCGCGCGGGCGCCCCGTGGACGCCCGGACCGACCTGTACTCGACCGGCTGCCTCCTGTACGAGCTGCTCACCGGCCGCCCCCCCTTCCGCGGCGACTCGGCCGTCTCCCTCGCCTACCAGCACGTCAGCGAGCCGCCCGACCCCCCGTCGGACCACGCCCCCGGCCTCCCCGCCGCCCTCGACCGCGTCGTGCTGCGAGCGCTGGCCAAGGAGCCCGACGACCGCTACGCCGACGCCGACGCCTTCCGGCGCGACCTCGAGGACGCCGCCCGCGGGGTCGACGTGGCGCCGCCCTCCGCCGTGGCGGCGGCCAGCACGACGGCCATGCCCGCCGCTGCCGCTCCCCTCGGACCCGTGCCGCTCGCGGAGCCCGGGGACGAGGACCCCGCGCCGCCCGCGGGCCAGCGCGGGCGGCGCGCCGTCGTGGTGCTCGCCGCCCTCGTCGGGCTCGCGCTCGTCGCGCTGGCCGCCGTGCTGCTGCCGCAGCTCGTCGGCGACGACGACGGGGCCGCGACCGCGCGGACCGTCCCGGACGTCGTCGGCCAGACCCGGCAGGCCGCGCAGGCGGCCGTCGAGCGGCAGGGCCTGGTGTACGCCGAGACGACCGGGCCCTCCGACGACGTCGCCGAGGGCCGGGCCGTCTCGCAGGACCCCGCGGGGTCGACCAGCGCCCCCGAGGGCAGCACGGTCGCCGTGGTCGTCTCCACGGGCCCGTCCGCGGTCGCGGTGCCCGACCTGACCGGCCGCACCGAGGCGCAGGCGCTCCGGGCGCTGCAGGACGCCGGCCTCCAGCTGGGGGACGTGCAGCGCGTGCCCGACCCCCGGGTCGCCGAGGACTCCGTCGTGCGCACGGACCCCTCGGCGGGGACCAGCGCCGACCCCGGCAGCACCGTGGACCTGGTCCTGTCCACCGGCACGGTGGCGATCGACGACTACACGGGGCTGCCCCAGCTCGCGGCGCAGGAGGCGCTCGACGCGCTCGGGCTGCAGTCGAGCCTGGAGTTCCAGGAGAGCGAGCAGGAGGAGAACACCGTCGTGGACCAGCGTCCCGGCGAGGGCGAGGTGCCGCAGGGGTCCACGGTCGTCCTCGTGGTCGCCACGCCGCCGCCGCCCGCCCCGACCCCGACACCGACGTCGACGCCCACGGCCACCCCGACCGCATCGCCGACCGCGTCCACCACGGGGCCTACGGCCACCCCGGAGCCGACCCCCACGGACCCGCCGACGACGGGGCCCGCGCCGACGTCGACCCCGACCACCACGGGGACGCCGAGCGGCTGAGGACCACGCCGCTCAGCCGCGGGGGGTGGGCGGGTCCACCAACCCGACGCGCTCGCGGACCTCAGCGGTGGACGAGGGGGGCCATGCCCGCCGAGCGCGCCGGCGCGCCGTCGTCGCCGCAGACCGCGAGCCAGTTGGCCAGCAGCCGGTGCCCGCCCTGGGTGAGCACCGACTCGGGGTGGAACTGGACCCCGTACAGGGGCGCGTCGCGGTGCTGCAGCGCCATCACCACGCCACCGGGCGTACGGGCGGTGACGACGAGCTCGTCGGGCACGGTCTCGTCGACCACGGCGAGGGAGTGGTACCGCGTGGCCGTGAACGGCGCCGGCAGCCCGTCGAGGACCCCGCGGCCGGCGTGGTGCACCTCGCTGGTGCGGCCGTGCATGAGCTCCTCGGCGTGCGTCACGACGGCGCCGTGGACCTCCGCCAGCACCTGGTGGCCCAGGCAGACGCCCAGCATGGGCGTGCCCACCTCGGCGCACGCGCGCACGAGCGCGGGGCTCGCCCCGGCGTCGGCGGGGGCGCCCGGCCCGGGCGAGACGAGCACGCCGTCGACCTCGCCGACGGCCGAGGCGCCCACCTCGTCGTTGCGCACGACCTCGCACTCGGCGCCCAGCTGCTGCAGGTAGCCGACGATCGTCCACACGAAGCTGTCGTAGTTGTCGACGACGAGGACCCTGCGGGGGGACGGGCTCATGCGGCTCTCCGGGGCTCGGGGGTCACCCCGCCCACGGACCGGGACGCTCTCGGCGAGCGAGCGGGCCGGTCAGGACGGGGCGGGTGCTGGCGGCGGCGCGGTGGCGGTGCCGGGCGCAGCAGCGCCGACCGTGCCGTTGTTCCAGGGTACGGAGGGGGCGACCGCGGGGAAGACCCAGCGGAAGAGCACGGCGACCACCGCCAGCGCGAGCAGCGCGGCGAGCAGGAGGCGCACGGGCAGCGGACCGGGCAGGCGGCGCCACAGGGCGCCGTACGCGCTCACGCCGCCGCCCCGGCGCCGGCCGGCGCCGCGGGGAGGGCCAGCTCGGCGGGAGCGCCGGCGGCGCGGGGCACGAAGCGGTCGAAGGCGGCGTGCTGGACGTAGCGCTCCCGCGCGGAGGCGATCGGGTGGCAGGCGGTCATCGTCAGCAGCCTCTCGACGGGGACGTCGCCCGGCCGGCCCGGCACCGGGGCCACGACGTCGACCTGGGACGGGGGCACGACCTCGGCCGTGGTCGTGCGGTAGACGAACCAGCCCTCGGCCGTCTCCAGGACCACCGCGTCGCCGGGTCGCAGCTCGGCGATCTCGTGGAAGGGGCGCCCGTAGGTGTTGCGGTGGCCCGCGAGCGCGACGTTGCCGACCTCGCCCGGCAGCGCCGTCCCCGGGTAGTGGCCGACGCCGGCCTCGAGGTCGGCCGTGCTCGTGCCCTCGACCACGGGTCGCGGCTGCCAGTCCGGGCCGAAGCGGGGCACGTGGACGACCGCGAACGCCTCCCCGCCCGCGGGCGCCGGGAGGTCGGGCGGCTCTGCGGGCACGGGCGCCCCGCCGGCGCCGTCGGACCGGGACGCGGAGCCGGCGCCGAGCCAGTCCGCGGAGAGCGAGGCCGTGGTGGCCGCCTGCTCCCGGTCGGCGACGACGTCGGTCCACCACAGCTGCCAGGCCGTGAAGAGCAGGAGCACCGCACCGGCGGTGACGAGCAGCTCGCCCAGCAGCGACGCCGCGACGACCGCCGGCGAGGCGCCCGGCGACGACGCACCCGGCCGAGCCGCTGACCCGCCCGCACCTGCTGCCCGCACCCGCGCCTCCTGTCCGACGGCCCTCGGGAGAGCCATCGGCACGCGGGCGCCCGTCCTTGAGGGGCGGCCGGGCTCAGGCCGCCGGGGCCACGCTGGCGTAGGACATGGTCAGCGAGCCCCCGTAGGCGGGGAGCTCCAGGTCGTCCTGGCTGACGTCGTAGACGAGGCCGAGGTCGGCCGCGGCGGACCGGTACAGGCCCACCTCGGTGGAGGCGTCCAGCGCGGCCTGCAGCGCCCTGGGGTCCCCGACCGCCTCGATGCGGTACGGCGGGGGGTAGTACCGGCCCTGGACCCGCAGCGTGCTGCCGACGCAGCGCACCGCGGTGGTGGCGATGACGCGCTGGTCCATGACGCCCATGGCGTCGGCGCCGCCCTGCCACAGGGCGTTCACGACGGCCTGGACGTCCTGGGAGTGCACGACCGTGTCCTGGAGGGCGTAGCCCGCCGGCAGCGAGGTGCCGCGAGGCGCGTCGGCGAGCAGGACGACGAGCCCCTCGCCCCCGACGGCCGCCGTGTGGCTCGCCTCGGCGAGCGCGCCGGCCGCCGCGGCGCCGGCGGCGTCCGGCGCGGCGTCCTGCGCCAGCTCGTCGACGCCCGAGCGCAGGTCCGCGACGCGGTCCTCGAGCCGGGCGACCTGCTGGCTCTCCTCGAGCACGACGGCGCGCAGGTCCTCGTCCTCCTGCCGCAGGTCGGTGCCGTCGGCGGTGTCGGCGCTCGTGGCGAAGAGGAGGCCGGCGAGGCAGAGCACCCCCGCGACCGCAGCCGACCCCCCGCGCGAGAGCCCGCTCCGTGCTCCCCGTCGTCTCCGAGCCACGCCCACTAGGCTACGCACCGCCCTGCGCCCTCCCGTCCCCCGCCGCGGGCTGCGGGCCGCGGGAGCGGCGCCCGCCGCGGGCCGGTGCACTGCCGGCCGGGCGCGCCGCGGCCCGGCCTCCGAGCGGGCCCCCGGCGGGTCCCCGGCGGGTCCCCGACCCACCGCACCGACGCCACCGCACCGACGCCACTGCCCACGACGCACTCGCGAGGAGCACCCGATGCCGGAGTCCCGAGGCCGACGCCGTCGCCCGACCGCCCCCCGGACGCCGGAGGGGGCGGCGGAGCGCGCACCCGACGGCCCCGCCCGCACGTCGCGCACCGCCAGGCCGCTCGCGCCGAACCCGCGGTGGTACGTGCCGGTGATGCTCGGCCTGATGGTCGTGGGCCTGCTGTGGATCGTCGTCTGGTACGTGTCCGAGAACCAGTACCCGGTGCCCGGGATCGGCAGCTGGAACCTCGTCGTCGGCTTCGCGGTCGTCCTCGTCGGCTTCCTCATGACGACCCGCTGGCGCTGACCGCGCGCGCGGGCCGTGGACGACGACCACCCTCCCCCGGGGCCCTGCGGAGGTCGGGCCGCGCCCGCGGCCCCGTGAGCAGCCGAAGCACACGCCTGTCGTTCGTCCCCAGGAGCCATCCACAGTGTGGATAACCCCGCCGCCGTCCACAGGCGGGCCCCGCGGCGGGCGCAGGGGGCCGCGCGCAGGACGGGCAGGAGGCTCTGGAGGTCCGCGTCGCGGCGGGGGCGGCGGCGTGCGGAACGCGGCGCGGCGGTGCGCGGCTCAGGCCGCGGCGAGCGAGGCCCCGACGGCGAGGACCACCCAGAGGGCCGTCACCGCGGCGAGACCGGCCACCTGGAGGGCGGGCCGTCGCGGCGCCCGCACGAGGACGGCGGCGACCGCGGCCCCCGTCGCCAGGCCGCCCAGGTGCGCCTCCCAGGCGATCCCCGGGACGAGGAAGGACAGGCCGAGGTTGATGGCCACGACCACGCCGATCTGGCCCACGGGCATGCGCATGCGCCGCTGGACGACGAGCAGCGCGCCGAACAGGCCGAAGACGGCGCCGGATGCGCCCAGGGCGTAGCTGGGACCGCCGTCGGTCAGCGCCCACACGAGCTGGAACGCCACCGATCCGCCGAAGGCGCTCACCAGGTACAGGGCGAGGAAGCGCGCGCGGCCGAGCAGCTGCTCGAGCGCCGGGCCGGTCAGGTAGAGCACGTACATGTTCAGGAGCAGGTGCAGCGGGAGCAGCGAGTCCTGGCTGTGGAGGAACGCCGACGTCAGGTACCGCCACGGCTGGGCGCCGGCGACCGCCGGGAAGAACGCGAGCAGGTTCTCGACGACGCCTCCGCCGAGCACCTGCAGCACGTACACGACGACGCACGCGCCGATCAGGGACAGCGTCACCACCGGCCGGCCGCCGCGGGCGCGACCGCCGAGGGCCGTCCGCACCACGGGAGCCTCGCGGCGGGCCTGCGCGACGCAGTCCACGCACTGGACGCCGACCGGGGCCTCGCGCTGGCAGTCGGGGCAGGTGGGGCGTCCGCACCGCTGGCAGCGCACGTAGGACTCGCGGCCGGGGTGGCGCGGGCACACCGGCACGTCGGCGCCCGGCTCGCCGGGGTGTCCCGGCGAGCCCGGAGCGCCGTCGCTCACGCGGAGCGCTCGACCTCGACGCTGCGCAGGACGACGTCCTCGCGCGGCTTGTCGCCGGCGCCCGTGGGCACGGCGCCCAGGGCGTCCACCACCGCGCGGCTCTCGTCGTCGGCGACGACGCCGAAGATCGTGTGCTTGCCCTGCAGCCACGTGGTGGGCGCGAGGGTGATGAAGAACTGCGAGCCGTTGGTGCCCTTGCCGCCGCGGAGGCCGGCGTTGGCCATGGCGAGGACGTAGGGCTGGGTGAAGTCCAGACCCGGGTGGATCTCGTCGTCGAAGGTGTAGCCGGGGCCGCCGGTCCCGGTGCCGAGCGGGTCACCGCCCTGGATCATGAAGCCGCTGATGATCCGGTGGAACGCGATGTCGGCGTAGAGCGGCTCGGAGGAGGCCTGCCCCGTGCGGGGGTCGGTCCACTCCTGCTCGCCCGTGGCGAGGCCCACGAAGTTTCGGACGGTCTTGGGCGCCTTGTCCTCGTAGAGCTCGACGCGGATGTCACCGGCGGACGTGTGCAGGGTCGCGAACATGGGGTGATCCTCCCACGGCCCGCCGACGACCGGCCGTCCGCGCTGCTCGACGCACGACCAGGCGACCCGGCCGCCCCCGGTCGGGGGTCCTGAGCGGCGCGAGCGCCCCGCGGGGGGCAGGATGCTGCACTGACTCGCCCTCGCCCCGCGCGACGGCGGACCGAACCACAGGACCAACAGCCACCTGCCGCGGCCGGCCCGCCGGTGCGGCCCCGATCCGCCAGGAGGACCGCGTGCACTTCGGCAAGAAGAAGATGACCCGCAGCGAGAAGACGGCGAAGCAGCTGCGCGACCAGACGGCCGCGCTGACCGGACGCCTGGCCCCCGCCGCCGCGTCCGCGCGCTCGAACGCCACCCAGTACGCGACGAGCGCGCGCACCAACGCCACCACGTACGCCGGCGCGGCCCGCGACTGGGCCACCCCGCACTACGAGCGCGCCCGCGACCGCAGCCTCGAGGCGACGGCGCCGCGCGTCGCCGCCGCGGCCGGCAGCCTCGCGCCGGCCGTCGACGCCGCGCACGACAAGCTCGTCGACGACCTCCTGCCCCGCCTCGTGGAGTCGCTCAACGCGGCCGCCGGCGCGGCCTCGGAGAAGGTGGACGACGCCTACAAGCCGCTCCAGGGCTCGCTCAAGGCCTCGCAGAAGTCGCTGACCAGGGCGGGCAAGAAGGCCGGCAAGAAGGCCGACAAGAGCTCGAAGACCATCAGCAAGCAGAGCCTCAGCCCGAGCGCGGACAAGGGCGGCAGCGGGCTGGGCACGGTCCTGGTGGTGCTCGGCGTCCTCGGCGCGGCGGGGGCCGCCGCGTTCGCGGCGTGGAAGTCCTCGCAGCCCTCGCAGGACCCCTGGGCCGCCAGCACCGGCACCTCGGCGTACTCCGGCGCCCCCGGTGGCGCGTCCACGGGCACCGCCACCACGGGCACCGCCACCACGGGCACCGCCACCACGGGCACCGCCACCACGGGCACCGCCACCACGGGCACCGCCACCACGGGCACCGGCACGGGCACCACCACGGTGGGCGACGGGACCGCGACCCTCGGCACCGAGTTCACGACCGGCGCCGCGGCCTCCGGCGCCGCCACGACCACCAGCAA